>Ga0209671_1002472_pt1 | contig 16935 bp, 8 predicted proteins | sample WorMetHERISLAND2_2_FD_187401 | JGI IMG/M metagenome (GOLD analysis project Ga0209671, IMG submission 187401) | Marine gutless worms symbiont microbial communities from Max Planck institute for Marine Microbiology, Germany - Olavius geniculatus... | ecosystem: Host-associated > Annelida >...
CCTGTGCCCCCGGTCTTTGTGGTCGCGGGGCCTGCATTTACTGAATGAAGTTACGCTTAAAAATATCGTATTTTTCTTCTAACAACGGAACGCGCAGTCTGCTGAATGCGGTTGTCAGCATACCCTAGCGATAACTCCCTTATCGTTCGTTTCTCTGCAACTTTCATAAGTTTGAGGCAGGGGACTGCTTCGAAAAAAGAGGTGGGGAAACTGCGGTCCCCTGCATCCTATGACACTTTTCATCACTATAATGGGGTTCACCGGATGAGTAAGGGTAAGCGAAGTGTAACTGCGTGTAATAAGTCTAGCTGGATTGTCCAGAGACGGAAGAGAGGCGAGCAGAGCGCGGTTCGATGTCCAGTGAATAGCGGAACGTTTGCTCCTCGTCCAGCAGGCGCGTAGCGTCCAGTAGATAGTTTGTTACCTACACAACAGCCATAGCAGACAATGCAGATCAATCACTGTGAGAATGCAGTGGCCGGAAATTCGTCCTGGCTGGTGCACTCAAGACGCCTAAAGAGTTAAAATTCGAAGCCAAAAACCGACAGCGACAGAGGGAGGGATCCAACTTCTCGAGGAGGAAACAGCGAGCCCTTGCCCTGCCATCAAAGAGAACCTGGGGAACACTGTGAGCTCCTAGTGGGGTTCGGGGCGCAGCCACGACTGCAAATGTATTTTAGATGCATTGCGAGCCCAGAAGATGTATCCAGTGGCTGAAAATGTCATTTAATTTCCGCAAAACGCTACACGACTCCCGCTAGAGACATTGTCCTAAGCCGTGATCCTAGTCATCTTGGGAGTGCACCCCGCTTGCCTAAGCCACTGCTCACTCAGCACGTTTACTGAACTATTACGCTTTGGTGGTTGTATGAGAACGATCCGTGTTATAGACGGAGGGAAAAACTTTGGGAGTCTGAACGCCACTGCAACAGACTGATGTCTTATATTGGCTAGATGTTCTCATCCAATAATTATAATTTTCCATCAGTGCAAAGTGAAATGAAGTAGACTACCATAGTCACCCACACGGTGCTTGCGAGCAGATCACTCATCCCAATGTATAACTAACCAGCCAACGAACAAAACTTTCTCCCTAGAGGGGAAAAAAGCCCAAAATGGAAGGATCGAAACTTTAGTCAGAAATTGGGGGAACCTCAGCCCAAAACTGGGGGAAAGTTGCACCCAATTTTGATTCCAGATTCGGGGATAGAAGCCACTGACTGCCCGGCCTGCCTGGTTGGGGCTAACGTGGGGCGCGTTGTTGTGTTACCACCTGTGTTGGGTGGTAAGTGTGGCAACACTGTGTCAAAAATTTGACTTAAAAGCAGATTTGTACAGCGCCATAAAACCGAGCGTAAGAAACGGAAGCACTAGCTGACAACTCGTCTGGGTATGTAATAGTAAACTGTCTTCAGTTTTCCACAGGAAACTAGCAGCAGTCGATTTGCAGCATTGCAGCAAGAACGTAGATCGGTAGTTTGTTCCAGAATTAATTAAGCAGTAAGCAAAAATAGTAATAAAAATAGATATTACAGTTGTTACCCTGCGATGATGCTCAATGCGATATGGAGTCTGCTGGAAGAGTTGAATTTCTTTAATAACGTGCGTAATCTTAATAACAAACAACGAAAACACCATCACTATTACTAAAACATAATAGAATGGAATGTAAAAATAGTTCAATTTTACTTTTTTATGTCTTTAATTGGAATATATAAGCTTGTAGCAGATCATCTTGCTAAAGAGATAACCCATCATTCACATGGCAGAGACAAAGTAAAGTTTAAAAAATTGCCATGTTTCTAGTTGACGTCAATCCCTAAAATAACTTCCATCGTAAAAATTTTTTTTATTGGACTCCACAAAAAGTAGGCGATTTGTGCATATATGCTTTTGTTTGCATTCGAAATTTTACTGAAAAAAACTGTTTGCATGTTGTCTATTATGCTACAATACTTTAGTTCACATTAATACTGTTAAATGTGTCACTTCGTTTTGCACACTTTGTTTTTGCTGTGTGACGATTACATGAAATGTCATAAAATACAATTAAAAATGTATTTCCTTTATCTCAATTTTTTGCCACAGTGCAGCTAAAATCAAAAACATAAGATTAATTTGCTATGCAACTAGCACTGCATCATACAGTCTGACTTATTATAGCGAATAACGTGAATACGCAAAAATACCATTCGCATTTTTGAGAAGTTGATGAGGCCTTCTTCGGTCGTGTTCGAAGTGCCTTCCTCAATAAAAGAGAGATCCGTCAGATACATGCCCAAGTACGGGATGCAAGGAGGGTCAGATCTGCAACCAGACATACTCAACCGAATTAATTATCTTTCCTCACCGTTTAGTATACATCGTGAGTCAAGAAAACGAGAGCAATCTGTTGTCTGTTGTACACGTCTTCCCTAGTACTGACCGATTTTCATAGTTTTACCAACGGTTGACTCAGCATACGGTTTGCATATTGCGATACAACTGTCGATAAAGATCAAAGCACACCTTAAATGCATCGCTGCACTATCTGCCAAATACTAATGTCTGAAATGAAGCGTGCCTTGGAGTGACGTTAAGCTATAGTCTGGCTGAAATACGAACTGCTAGTTCTAAGTTACATCGGTAAGACTGAAAATAAATGCAGAAATCTCACCATGATACCTACGGACATGGCAAAATAAATAAGCAAGCCAACCTGTGCAATGCTTCTCGCATATTTTTGAACCTCCCGTCAGACGAAACCAGCGTCTGAAGTCGCTCGATCATTTGCTTGGTCTGCACACCAATACATTTAATACACGCTTGGCGACTTGGTGAAGTAACGGTAAAGTGTCAGACTTACGATCGAGAGGTTGTGGGTTCGACTCACGGTTGGATCGCTATCAGTTGGCTACTAGGCTACTTGGATGGGTGACTGTGACGTATAGCAGTGTCTGCAGCGAGGTAAACCATCTAGGTATTATAACCATGCAATCAACACCAAGGTCAACTAAACCTTCCATCCCCCCCGGGACAGGTAAATCGAGTAGTCTGAAGTAATTTTACTTTCCACTTTATTATGTTTCAGTAATATTGATCACGCTGTCGTTGTGTGGCTGAGGTTGAGTTCAGATGTGTTGGGTGGCAAGTAACATGGTGTGATCCCATACGGCAGGTGACGCTCCTTAGCTCTATGGTGAGTTTTCCATACAGAAAGAACTATTTCTAAACACAACTGTATCACACACGTTTTTTTAACCTAAAACATTATTGCAACGTTTTTGTTTTCCTTGTGATTTATAATAATTACTTGAGAGTGTATTCATATATTATGTTACACTCGCATAATACACTAGGCCGTGATGATACGTATACAACTATACTAAATTACTATTTAGTGTGTACTAGATACTGCACTGCTGGAGTGGATAAGCAAGTACGCAGTACGGCCGTATACCACTCTAAACAGTGTGGTATCGTACTTAAACCACCGCTCAGATCGCGCAGGTTCATTTGCTTCATGAGTGGCGCACGACTGCGGCAAAAATTTCCGAAAATACTAGCAATGAGGGCTGACTGTGGTTTAAAGCAAGTTAAGCAGCAGCACCCATTCTCAGGCAGAACTCACCGTCGACCACAGTCACGAAATAATTACGTTTTAACACGGTCTACAGTGTATTAACACGCCTCGTTACGTTTGCACAAGACAATGTAGACCGCATTGAAACCTTTATATATCGCGTAGACGTATACAGTATTCAGCAGCAACAGTTAGTATAGCGGTTTGCCTGTTTGGGAATCTTTTCCCAGGTCTTTCTGAGTCGGAAGATGGCGCTGTTGACGAAAGCGGCACAGATCTGCAGGACACCGTTGTAGTTGTGCATACAGCGGCAGATGTCAGCGATCGCCGTCCACTTCTCAATGCACGCCGCGCGCTCCTGTACGTTAGACCGACGAACTACCTCCGACACCACCAGACAGCTCGCCTGCCAATGCCGTGCAACACACCATCTCGTGTCACAGTTATATCAGCCACTGATAATCGCTACAATATTGGTCAGCATCCAGTCACATCATGAGCAGCAGCATCACTATGTACTATGAACCAATTCACACCAACGGCGTCGACTCAACTCGGCTGTCGGCGACAATCGGCAACAGTCAGCAACTGTCTTCGACTGTCGCCGACAGTTGAGTCGCGTTGTCAGTTCTGTTTATGCCTATGACGTGAGTCAACTCAACAGTCGAGTTGAGTTGAATCGCGTCGACGTCGTGTGTGAACTGGCCATTAGGCTTCAAAACGAACCTTTCCGTCTATCCATCTATCTCGTACAGGCTCCTAACTCGAAAACAAAAAAAAAACAAGAAAAGCCCAGCTAACGCAAAGGGAAATGCGCAACAGCGGCGCATGTTTGTACATCATGAGCAGCAGCATCACTATGTACTATGAACCAATTCACACCAACGGCGTCGACTCAACTCGGCTGTCGGCGACAATCAGCAACAGTCAGCAACTGTCTTCGACTGTCGCCGACAGTTGAGTCGCGTTGTCAGTTCTGTTTATGCCTACGACGTGAGTCAAGTCAACAGTCGAGTTGAGTTGAATCACGTCGATGTCGTGTGTGAACTGGCCATTAGGCTTCAAAACGAACCTTTCCGTCTATCCATCTATCTCGTACAGGCTCCTAACTCGAAAACAAAAAAAAACAAGAAAAGCCCAGCTAACGCAAAGGGGAATGCGCAACAGCGGCGCATGTTTGAAAGCCCAGTAAAACAAAATCTAACTTCACCCATCCTAGCAACGATGTTTCTTTTACAGTCGCCAGAGAACGCCAGACGACCGGCGGCTAATTATCTATAGTGTTTTACTTGTACTCACCAGAGAGCGTGACCTGTCTCGCTCTGCCAACGCCGTATCGACTGGAAATCGCAAGTTTTTTCAACCCCCCCCTCATTTAGCGCCATCGTTCGGGGTGACTTCTTTCGAATTTACGAAAGCTTTACGGTTCCTGAAACTAGAGTCTTCCAGACAGCCAACGATAAAGATTTGGTGATCCTATTTTGCACCGTTTTTGACTGATCCACCAGTGTGACGGACGGACGGAGAGACAGATAGACAGAGAGACAGAATTTCGATGGCTAAAACGTGCTATAGCAGTAGCTGCTGTTGCGCGTAAAACGTGGAACAAACAAAATCGTTGTGAATGTTCTCCAGAGCAGGAGTAATCGATCTGCTGATTTTTAGTTCAATATGCCAAAGATTAGGTACCTGGGTACCCTTGTTTACTGCATATCTCGGTACTAGGTGAACGTACTTTTAGTACAAATCAATAAATTAACCAAGATGATCGTTTAATGGCTGAAAACTGACAGAAATGCGGTGTACCTCATTGAATCGTTTGCTGACCAGCAGCACGTGAGGCGCTCTGCTGCCTTTGTCTGGTTTCATCCACGCCTGGCCTAACAGCTCGCTGTACGCATTACACACGATCATCGTGATCATGTCATTACTCACAACATCAAAAGTTCTCATATAAACTGTCGTCGTGCATTATGAATGATTCCAACTTTATTTCATAATTACTGAGTAATGCATTGCATATTTTAAAATTTTTAATTAACGCATTAAAGAGTTGATTCTGACAAAACTCAACGCCGTTATTAGACAGCATTATGATTATGACGGGAATAAGGATACCTCTTCCCTATCACTTTTTGGCACCTTTAACTTCTTCGTCTCATTTTAGCAGTTTGTGTATCATAAAACTGATTTTCCGCAGCAATAAATAACGTGTAGTTTATTTTACACTGGTTTTTCTAAAGACATAACAGATCGTCAAAAAGGGAGAAAATTTCTTATGATATTTGTGTTCTTCAAAAAACTTCTTTTAAGCCCAAAATGCATGAGATCCGGTTTTCGCCCCGGACTCCACTTGGAAAGTTTACAACGCTCCCTCAGAACTATAGTTGGACGGGAATAAGGATACCTCTTCCCTATCACTTTTTGGCACCTTTAACTTCTTCGTCTCGGCGCCTTTCGTGTCTGTAGATCTTTTTGCAACTCCTCAAAATTACTTCTATAAAGCAGTGAAAAATAATCATAATGACTGTAATTTATTAAAAGAACACGAAAAAGAAAAGTTTTCACGTTGTTAAACAGTACAACGAGAAATTCCAACGCGGAAACGAGTGTTCCTATAGGCCTACATATGCAGTTCGGTGTTAAGAAACGTTATGTTGTTTCTGAAATGCTTTTTTAATTTTTACATGCTGATGCTGCATATTAGCTGACTATTGTTAAAGGCGTCTTGTATAGGACGAAAAGTGCAGCAACTGGTAACAGCAGATGACACTCACTCGCTTTTGATGGCCATGAAAATCTGATGGTCAAGATACGTCATTTGCTCAGCGATGTCCAGCGCTGACAAACTGTCAAACGAATCTTTCGACGGCACCTTCAACACATATGAACATACATATAGGCCTACCTAGAGCCGCAAATGTGGCAAACGTTAGGAAAAGAACTAAAATGACGTTTATAGGCATTTACTACAACTATGCATAGCCTACAGCTACAAACATATAGTGCTGAAGTCCTTCCTAAATGACATATGCTTGCGATACATCCTTACAGCAGTGCAATGTTTAGCAACTCCTGGGTACAAGTAGCCTATACCAGCACAGCCGTAAATGTAATGCATCTAACAGAAAAGTCGTGGCAGAAGGGTAAAAAAATTGCACCCCCTCCCTGGCGGCAAAATTTTGGGCTGTCAAAAAATTGTCGGAAAATGTTGTTCTTGCTAGAAAGCTTAGATCGAAAAAAGCAAAATTTAGACTACAACCCCTCAAGTTTGAAAAAATTTGTAGAGTCACAACTAAAATTCTGAACACCCATAATCTCCATGGTCGAAAATTTGCAGCTCTGTCTGTCGGAAATTGCACCGCCTGCCTACTTCTTTGACCCACGACATGAAACTATAAGGCGTACGTCAGGCGTAGCAAGAAGGATCTCGAGATTGACTTTGGTCTTGACGGCGAGTTCGGCGTCCTTGATGAGCACGCAGAGAATGCTGGAAGCTGCTTTGTGTTCGGCTGGAAGCAGGCAACTGTTGTTCACCATCTCCTCCAGCAGTTCACGCACTGCCGCCTTCAGCTCCGGGTCAGTATCAAAGTCCTAATGCACACAGTACATCACAGGAATGATCTTAAATCACACTCAGCTCGCTAGGCCTACAGCACTGTTTGGAGTGGTACAAGCTCGTACTGCATACTCGCTAGTACATGCTACACAACTTCATCACAACTTTTACTTTGGTAGAGTGTTTGTCGACTGCGTTTTGCCAGCGGTTATAATCTACAAAGGACAACAAATAAGGAGACAGAACGCCTCCTTAATAAGTTGATAAATTCATCAAATTACAACCTTTATAGGACAGTCGGACAGTCGTTCCGACGAAGGCAGTAGCGGTTGCCGAAACGTCAACAACAACAATGTATATAAAGGTTGTAATTTGATGAATTTATCAACTTATTAAGTTACGTTTCAACCTATGAGTCTATTCAAAGAGCGCCTCCTTGCCTGACACTACAAGTTAAATCAAAGCCTCCGATCAAGAAATTCAAGATAAAATGTCAGAAAGTCAGAATTAGCAAGAACTCTATTAATTGCAGAGGTACCGGGTAAGTGGTACCTGGCAGCAAAAGACATACGTAAGACACCTATCAAACGATGAGAGTAAACTAAGGCTGTTAAGCTAGCAACAGGCTGTAAAAGTTGTACGTATTTCAGATCAGTCGTAGAATCATGGCGTGAACAGGCAACACAAACCTGTGCATGTTTAGAGACCCAGTGTCGCAGTATGTTGAGAACACGCATCGTTGCCGCAGTGCTGATGACTGACTCGTGTTTCTTGCCATGAGCTGTAGACTTGAACTCAGCGCCTCCCACCACAGCTAGCACACAAACACGATTCGATTTCTTATTCACGGTTCATATTTTTAAGCCAAATTTTGTCGTGCACTTCTTCCAATTAATAAACAGATATGTTAAAGCCTCGAGGCCGAAGCGGCCTCGAGGCCAAAATTTTGGCCTCGGCCTTGGCCTCAAAGCTTTGGCCTCGGCCTCGGCCTTGGCCTCAAACATTTGGCCTTGGCCTGGCCTCAGTCTGGTTGTCCTGGCGTCGTTAAAACTTAAAACGCATGCAAAAGTAAAACCAATTTTATGACAAGTTCTGATAACAACCAGATAATCAAAGTGTGATTACAGTATGATTTACTTACTTGTATCCGACCGCCTAGTGTTCAATACTGAATGATTATATGTACTTGTATAGTGAGAGCTTGACATCTAAACTTTGTTAGCTTTGACATCACGGTTTGTGTACTGTATCATCAGCAGCATTCTCATTATCGTCATCATCATCATGATCGTTTTTTCGATTTTGCTTGAGTTTGAGAAAAATAACAACAACCAGTAGTTGAATTTTACTGTTTTCATGGTCTTTCTGATTACCTATAAAAATGAATTAAAATTCATTGACTGATTTGAAATCATTTGCAGTTAATAATCAAATGAAAAAAGTTAATCAGTACAGGCCTATAAAAATTAAACTGTATGTTGTCAGTGTCCACCATCATTTGGTACTTTTTATTTGTAAGTTTGCTTGGCCTCGGCTTTGGCCTCGATGTATTAGCCCCATTGGGGCTGCCCCATATTCGTGATCTCGCAGTGTAAACTGTTGTCTGGCTGAGAGCTAAGACTTTATGGCTCGGGAAGAACTTTACGTTCAGGTATACTATGAAGCTGGTGTGCCGTCGTGCGTACCGGGAGTGATGGAGAGGTGATGACATCGTCCAGGAGCGACGTTCTTGCCTGATGTTGACGAGTGGTTGCTGGTACTGCTCGCACTGGTTACTGAGACACCGGCAGTCGCTGCCGCAAACGCAGCAGTCGCCGCCGTCGAACTTGACCTAAACAGCACACAGACCCATGCAGACACCTGGATTATTACGATCACTCACAAACCATCATAAACACCGCCTTTTTTGCTCTTTATAGCGGTTGATTGTTTCAGCACTGTATAGGCCTAGACTGTTAAACCGTTTGACGCTGCATGAACAGTTCTGGTCTTTGTGTTGTTCACATCACTGGCATCAGGAATACGAGAGTCTACAGACAGTTTGGTCGACGCAAGTACACTTGTACGGTGTACCGTTAAACACTGAAATATCACGCAGTAGTGCACCAACAGATTTAAGACTATGTGGCAGAATATTTAGCAATTTACTTTGTACGAATAAATCGGAAAAAAAAGTTTCTTGAATTAGTCAAAAAATGTCCAAGTTGTAGCAAAGACTGTGTAAAAGTGTTTCGTTTGACTGAACGTACCTGCGTTTTGAAGCTCGCGAAGATGTGACTACGGCGCCGGCCTTGGCAGTCGGCGACAAACCTTCCATAGCTACAGCGCACGAACTGCGTGGAGACAGGCTGTAACCAGCAGCCTGCACGTCAGCCGTATTCACCGTGTCACCGGTGCTCGCTATGCTGCCCTTGTCTGCCAACAGTAGCACAAGTTCGTATAGACATCGTGCGACTTTGAACTGAACTGAAATGAGACAAAAATAAAAGCCAAAGCGGGGGAAGGGTTATTTGAATTTCACTTTACTTCAATTTATTTTTGTCGCTGGCGCACCTTAAGACTCGTAATGGCGTGGCCAGCAATTCATACCGAGAGTCTAAAAACTGACACTCATAGAGATCAAAATTAAAACGCCAAAGGCGTCGCGAGGCATGTAGGCCTACCAGCCGAATACGGGGTCTGAGGAAGCGCCATAAGCTCCCTCAACGGAATCCGGCCAAAAACGGTTTTGGCGCATTTTGAGCGTGCGGGAACACATTTAATGATATAAATCACCGTGAAACTAGTCCATAACAACGTGGCGCAAAAAACTCGACTTCAAACTCGGACCAAACCGCTATTGATTATTTAAGCCTGGTTTTCACTTCCCATCCAAAGCAACACACAAGAGTGTGCAACATGTGCTACGTAAGAATAGACTGCACTCCTTCTATTTTTGCGTCTTGGCTGTTGCGTCACTTGCATCTCTTGCGTTTGTTGCGTACTTCCTTGTGTACGAGCGTTCGTTGCGCACTTTGCTAGTGTAGTTTTTTTCTGAGTCGTCTGAATTAGTTGTGTCATAAAAGTATGCAAAAACGTTGCGTTGTGTGCGTTGCGTTGAACAGAAATAGAACTTTAGCAAAGTTGCAATGGAAGAAAACTTTCCTGCTGTTGCTGCTACGAAAATAAAACAGATCAAGTAAAAACGTCGTCACGCACGCTTTGTGATGAAATTCCATGCGGCCGTCCAGCTAGTTAATTGTACATGCCCATTGCAGCGCGAAAACAAGAGCGATTAAGCCACCGGGCCGTAAGTATAAACACAGCTCAAGAGAAATACCTAACATTTCAGTTTTTCGGTGAGCTCTATCTTCAACTTTTTCGCTGAAATTTGGCACATCGGCTATATAGAACGTTTATACCGATTTTGCGTTTTCATACGCTTTATTTGTTTTCCAGTCAAAAGCCCGTACGATACAGACAGACGGACGGGGGGACGAACGGGCAACGCTACTAATGCGGCCGCCGCCTATTAAGGACCGTGTGACCATGTAAGACAGTGCATTAGAGTAAGTAAATGACAGTATAGACGTACGAGCAGCCGCTCCGCGTGACTTGGCCATATTAGTGATGATGTTCGGCGAAGAGTAGCTGTAGCTGATCGGCGATGAGGCGCGCTGTAGTTTAGGACTGCAGACTGGCGATCGGTGCAACGGACTTGGGCTGGTGGCTCTACGCGTTGTCCCAGCCGACGCCGTAGCCGCGGCGGCAGCGTCACACGGCGGCGACGTCAGACGACGTAGGGCAGAGATCGGCGACTGTGTGAGCTTGGGACTGGTGGCGGGAGACAACGCCAGCGCGTTCAGCTGGTGACTGGACAGCGGTGACGAGGAACCGGTGCGTGTCTTGCGCTGTGCGTCGCCGCCGGCACGGTTAAAGTTGACGAGCAGCAGGGCGGCCAGTGAACGCTTCAGACCGGACGCCGACTGCAGGGTCGGAGTGGTGGCAGTCAGAGGGGTTGACGACGACGACGACGCCAACACGTCGGTGCTGCAACGACCCCCCGGCGAGCCAGGAACTAGAGTGTCGCTACTCGTGCCTATGCTCAGTTCATCGTCTTGCAGCAGCGTCGTCGTTGTCGGCAGTTGTAGTCGTCGCGCGCCGATCGATGTCGTCGTTACGCAGCGAGGCTGTTGTTGTTGTTGTTGTTGTTGCTCGGTGCCGGACGAAATGATGGTAATGACGGCCGGGGGTGGCGGAGGTGAAGCGCCATCGTCAGACACAGAGTGAAGTCGTGGCGGCGAAGATTCGACAGAACTCGATTCAGTGCCACTGCCGCTCAGCGCCGTGTACGTCATGTCATAGCTGTCCGTCAACGTTTCGCATGATGCTATCGGCGCCAGCTTCGGCTTAGGCACGCCCAGTACACCGACAGTCGTCGTTATGGGTGTGGTGTCACTGGGCAGCGATGTGACACTGGACTCAAACCTTTCATCTAAACAGACAACGAACACCCACGAACCGCTACGTCCAGCACGAACGCTTTAACAAATAGCGTCTCGAGTCGTACAGATGTCGGCCGCGGTAAACTAATTAAACTAAACAGTTAGAACTTAACCCACAGTCTCAAGCCGAGTCTCCTGGACTTTTTGCCCCCGAAATGCAATCAGTTGATATTCGGCAGAACATGCACCACTAACAAAAGTTTAATCCAGCAATGTATACCGCACGAATTACGAAAAAAAAGTTTGAAAATTGTATTTTTAGAATATTTAGTTATGCTGTTCCGTTATTCGTTAACCTTCCGAAGTTTGGTAGAAATCCATCAGATCAAGCCTTATATCCACACGACATCATGAACATACGAACGCATTTATATCGATTTATCAATAGTGACTGTTGACAGATCCCCTTGTTTGTGTCAATTTATACCTGGTTAGCGGCGAGTGCCCAGGTAAACTGTTTCTAGCTTTTGATTTGTTCCTGTTGCATTTACTCGTAGTGCGTTATTGTTGTTGCTGCTATCATTCATGCAAAAATAAATGACGATGATGACGGTGATGATCAAAGTTTCATACACTTTCTGAAGCCGCTGGACATCGCAGCACTGTGTGTATCTGTAGCCGTGTAATGCAGAGTCTGTCGACCAATGACCGGGGGACTGCTGCCGCTGGCACCAGCACTGCCGGCCGTGGCGACGTCGATGTGCATGCTACCCGTACTCAGTCGCCTCAGTCGCTCCGCTAGCGGCTTCATCAACAGATGGCGCTGAGAGTCACTGCTCATCTCAGCACTGAGCTCACTGACGGCGGGGTCTGGAGTGACCGGCGGTGCTGGCGGTGGACTGCTGCAAGACTTGGTCATAGCAACAGCAGCAGCAGCAGCAGCAGGGTCGTCTGCGTCAATGGAATGTCTGCCGCACACAGAAGAAGAAGAAGAAATTTATTTGGCTCAAACAAAAATACAAGTAGTTGATAACATAATATAATACACACAACATTAACGCTAGCAATCAACTACATTCGCTTCCATCGTTGATTGTTTTGTAAGTGAAGTAAAACAGTAAATTTGCTACTGCGCATGATGTCAAAAATAAGCTCAACCTCTCTGGTTCTGGAACACAGCTGGCAAACTCCCTCAGCGGAATATTCCGCCAATATGGAAAAAGCACAAGTGAACTATGGCGAACGGTTCTTGAAGCAGCTTAGAGATGGTGCGTCCACTGTGGTACTTACTGTACGAGGAAAGAAAGAGTTCTTAATTCTTATGTCTGGAACTTGTAGATATTGATACTACAGTTTGCTGTAGTATGAGAATTACAGTGAATTAGTTTGCTGGTAAAAACGTGAAGACTGCCACTAGCCCCTGGACAATCTTGAACATGGTGATCACCCTTTAATACATTATACAAAGTGGGCCAAAAATGTGGCACTTTACTTTTGTCCATATCTTCGTCAACTATTGTTCGATTTTCAAAATTTTTTCACTGGCACACTCTGCAGACAATTTGCAATAACGTGACTATTACATATCCCACCACACTGTAAGTCTCTACACTACCTTGTGAAACATCAATGAAATATGCATACATAACGATAATAACAAACAAACATTTTGGTAAAATTGAAAAAAAACCCTTCAAACCAACAATGTAGAAAACGGTCTGTATGACACCAAACTATGTGGGTCTAACGCAGTCTAGTGCTATACAGATCATTCATCGCAATGTTGGTCTGAAGTGTTTTTTTTTCATTTACCTAAATTTTTGTTATTATTGTTAGTTTTTGCTTACATTTATATTTTACAAGGTCGGATTTATTGTGTGGTGGGGCATATAATAATCACGTTATTGCAAATTGTCTGCAAAGTGTGCCAGTAAAAGAATTCTGAAAATTGGTCAATAATCGGCGAAGATATTGACAAAAGCAAAGTGCCACGTTTTAATGGCTCACGGTGTAAGCCTACAAGCGAAGACGTCGCTACACTGTTCCTTTGTCAATCACTCTCTGTTTAATTTCTATAAAACTGATGACGAGACAACGAGTCTGAACATTTGTGAATCGGGTTGGGTACTACAGGTTCCCAACCTGCAGGTGAGATGAGGCGGCGGCGGTGGCTGTGAGGGCGACTCGATGTACCCACACTCTGGGTTGTGGTAGACGCGCCTTAGTGCGTCCATTACCGTGCGTCCGGTCGTGAACACGCGGTAGGTCAGTAAGAACGTGTTGAGAAAGTCGATGCTGAGGAAACGCAGATCGGTCAGACGATCGAGCAGTCGATCCACGGACGCGTGACGAATCTGTACAGTCATCATCATCATCATCATCACTGACCCTTCAAAAACTATAGCGCAACATGTCGGAGGCCCACTTAAGTGGCTTGGAAGTGTAACGGAAGGGTGTCGCACTCACGATCGCGAAGTCGTGGGTTGCTATGACGTCGTTAGTGCCTGAATGGGTGAATAACTGCCTACAGGTAAACCATGCATGTATATAACCAATATCGAAATCAACTCAGCCTTCCATCCCTCTGGGGTAGGTAAATCGAGTACCAGCCTATCTGGCTGGGATTGAGGTGTTGGCTGGCAGATAATAATGTGTGATCTCATGTGGCAGGCGATACTCCGTGGCTCTGCGATGAGTTTCCCATAAAAAGCTATGCACCATCTTTAACCTTTAACTTTCTAAACGTAAAGCTGGCCGTGCCACATACGTATCTCCCAGTCGAAACCACTGAGCCCGTAGTTATGCGCCATTTGCTAGCGGTTTTTGACTTCCGGCAAGCTTGATGACGTTTCAAAATTTAAAAAAAATGGTGCATCAGTTATTCCTGTTGACAAGGACATTCATACCAATTTTGGTTTTCCAGCTCCTTTCGTTTTTGAGCCACGAGCTTATACGGCAACGGAAGACACAAATGGATAGACGGACGGACGGACGAAGGCCGGACGGACAAGACCCATAATGCGGCCTATTAGGACGGCCAAATTGTTGCATCTTTAGCATCTCAGTGACTGTGAAACACTGGCTTGGTCTACAATCTTCCACTAACGATGCATATTGCTCATGCACGCCCAAGCTTGTTTATCGCGGTAGGAACCAAGATAGAGCATAAATAACGAAATTTTTATTAACTTTCTGACAAAAATATTGTAGTTTGTAACACCGCAGCTCATGTCTATTTTACGGTCAGAAAAGGAATCTCGCAGAAACAAAATGATGAACAGTAAGAAGCAGCATAAAATGCTCAGACAATAATCGTGTGAAAAAAATTACATTTCAAAGCAAACATAAAAATAGCTATAGAACGTCAACTGACCTGAGGTACTTTGCAGGAATTCAGTGACCGACTGAACTTTATATCAACGTCATCGCGAAACAGCTTTGGGTCAGTCCTGAACAATACAGTTCACCACATTTCTACTATACAGTGAGTCAAATAGATAGCATGGCTGTCGAATGCAATTTCCCAACCACAAACAGAGATTTGTAGGCAAAATTCCATCATTTACAGAAAAAAAACCTCGGTTTTCAGCAAAACTGCTGAGAAAAGGTGACAAATACAAGTATATAGAAAATTTGAAGACTGGGCAAGTGTGTTCCATCTCATAGTCTGTTTCTGCAATTAAAGCTTAACCTGTACACAAACACCACGATGTCACTGCAGACAATATAGGATTATTTTACGCTACATTATTTTCGGATTCAGAGAGCAATAATACCTGTTACATCTCACTGGTTTAAATCTTGTCACGTGACGTAGGCCCTAGTAGCGTACACTGAACCGGCAGGGCAATACAGGACTCTAAAAAGTCTTGCAATATTTACCGAACTTGGAGAAAACCTCAACACCAGTCAGTGTTTCTACGCTGAAATGCTGGCAAAATAATGCAAAATAAACAAAAGCTGTCGACAGCATGATTGTGCAATTAATTACCTGACGGACTGCGGCATCGTGACGGACGACGTGTCGCTCATTGAACCATTGAGAATGTCACTGCAGTGCAGGTTCTCGATGCACTATACACCGGACATACAGCGTGTCTCACATAAAAACTGTGTTGGTGTTATTTGTTAAATAACTCCGTAAAACACTGGCCGATTTTAATAATAAATGGCACGCCGACGTCGAGAAGAAACATGTCGTAAATGATTATAGTTTTGCTTACCTCACCTTAAAACGGTTGCTGCGCTACCGTGTAAAATGTAGAAGTCGACTGGTTTAGTCGTTTAGCGCATGTGTCGTCATATTGACATGGCTACTGTTTTAAGATGACGACAAACAGTTGATTAAGAATTTATGGCAGCTAGATGGTTACAGTTTACGAAGATTTGCTAAATAATTTCCGTAGAAAAATTGAACGGACGCGCAAAAGATACTTGTTTTCAAACTTTGACAAATAAGCCTGTAAAAATATGAAACACGATCTTTAAGTAGATAATGATTAATGCTAACTACGTAACAGATTTTCAATGATTATGTGGTCTCGCAATTATTTTCTGAGCCGACACATGTGTTATACCCATGAGTTCATGCGTGACTGTTCTAAACGGTTAAACTACGACTTCTGCATTCAACAAAGTAGCAAAGTATTGTAGCAACAGCATTAAAGTGAAATGGGCAGTCGTTTACGTCAACATTCTTTTTGATGTTGCGTGCCAAATATTAAGATCGATCAATGATTCACACGGAGTTATTCGGAAAATAACATTGGCACAGATTTTTTCCTGAGACACGCGGTGTGGTGATCAAATACTAGCCTTACGAAGTTACGACGAGGAACTATATGAAGCACTAAACGCATGTACGAGTACCTCCCCTGTTTAATATATTTGGCCCTAAATAACTAAGCACACATGTATGCATCCATTCATTCATCGGGTGTAACGTAATTTGGACACATAGGAACGCTTTTCGAAATTATCTTTAGAACAGTACACACTTTCTGACTATTTTTAGACGCTGCTCAAACACCGTTTCTCTTTACACTAGCACACGCAGCGCGTTCGACCATCGACGTTATTTCCTTACTCAGTCCAGTTGGTCCAGAAATAAAGCAGTAATGGGGTGTTTACACGATCCAGCAAACGTCCAGCAAATATATTCAAAATACACGTGCTAATGTTGGACGTTTGCTGGACGTTTGCTGGATCGTGTAAACACCCCGTATAATGCAGCTAGATAGTGACTGAGCGTTCCCAGTCGCCGCGGCAAGAACTTGAAACAGTCTGCCATCAGAAGTGACGTTTTCGCAGTTCTGCGAACAATTAAGACAAAACGTAAGACTCACCTGTTTTCCGCCTGAAGTGACCGCGGTGGCATAGGCCTTTTTTAC
>Ga0209671_1002476_pt1 | contig 16931 bp, 13 predicted proteins | sample WorMetHERISLAND2_2_FD_187401 | JGI IMG/M metagenome (GOLD analysis project Ga0209671, IMG submission 187401) | Marine gutless worms symbiont microbial communities from Max Planck institute for Marine Microbiology, Germany - Olavius geniculatus... | ecosystem: Host-associated > Annelida >...
ATATTATTCAGCAGCACATTGACATGCAGTCAGTGTGATGCGGGCAATATCGCCTTTTGTAATTTTTGCTGTTTTCGATGTGCAAGTCCTTAAATGTTGCCGTTAACAAGTGTATAAACTAATGTTTTGTACATTTATTTAATTCATAAGTTATACTGTTACTTGGTACACACTACATAGCCTACATCCGAACATTTCAGTCTTAAATGATTTTTGTTACTGAGCTGTTTAAATCCTGTTACCAGGTATCCATTTTGTCATTCAGAAAAGAAACAGTTTGTTGCCTAGTTCTTTTTTGCTTAGTTATCTCGTTATTCAGTCATGTGTACATCCTTGACATTGATTTGTCACATTTTTCTTAATATGTTGTAAGACCATAAATAGCTAAGTGCCATTTTTGTATTATAACTTCAGCATTTTTTTGTCTACGTGCAGATTCCACTGTGTGATGTTGTCGAGCCACCAGACTTTGAAGAGCTGCTAGCACATTATCAGAATGTAATAGAACGTGATGCTTTGAGACAGATCCTTGAGTTTCCGTTTGACAGCATTCAGCTGGAGAGGGTACTGCATGGTGTCCGCACACTTGCTCCCGTTATTCCTGAACATGGGTTTGTATCTGATTTTGGTATTTTGGCCAACATGAACAAACAGTTGCACAGTTTATGTTCAGTAGTGCAGCAGCCTGTTGTAAGTGAGCTGACTGTGTTTTGTCTCATCTTTTAGTGCAGTTTTTCTGTGAATTTTTCTCTGAACGTGAGAATGGAAGACTTGCTCAAACGTGGCCAATTTAAGCAAGTCTTTTTTTATAATAACTTTTAAATAAAAACTAAAGTGACACACTTGTTTGTGGATGACTTTTCACTTCTTGTCTACTGTACGTTATCTGTGTGCTGTGCTAGGTATGAGTCAGATTGGCATGTTTGTGACTGCATTCACTGCTACACCAAAGACTATTATGCCGTTGTTCGCAGGTCTGCAGTCTCTGGTTTCATATGTGTCAACAAATTTTAATTTTGCTATATATAAGCAATTCTAGCCACTTTGTTCTGGAATTGTTTGCCAGGCATGGTGACATTACTCACATGGTTTTATCAAAACCTGAAAAACCTTCGTTTTTCGGTTCCCTTAGTGTGTTCTGTGAAGTTAGTAAGTAAATTAGTATAGCACACAATGTTGGTGAGAAGCTTACCAAATCTGAGGTGCAAGGAGTGTGATGGAGCATTAAGTTGGTGCAAAAGCTAGGTTATAGAAACAAATCTCATTTTGTGTGTTAATCTTCTTCTTGTTAGTTAGCTCCAAACCTGATAAGTCTGCAGTCAGTGATGATAGAAACTTAGTACCGTATGTGTTTTAACCAAGTTTTGGAAATGGTGCGTGAAGAAGAAAAAGAATATTTGCATATACTCTGTTGAGTGGAAGCTTGTCTTATGTTGGTGCTCTGAGCTGGCAATGGTTTAACCCACTTTAGCTAGCATACAACGAAGTCAGTCAGATGGCGAGCTTTTTTCATGGCCAGCACTTTTAACCAACTAAGGCACTTAACCGACTAAGTTGGTCTGGCAGCAGTCCTGGTAACAGGGGAAAGCTGTTACGTAAAACTTACCGTTTCTTTTCAGAAAGTGGCTACAATTATTACCAGTACTCAGTTTGTCTATCCACGGAGTGATGGCCAGTTTGAATTGTTTTCCAGTTTGGTGGGTTGGTTGAATACCACAATGGTGTACCTGTGAATATCACCTATCTCAGTACCAACCCAGCTTGATGTTGGATATTGTATGGTGGGGCATAACAAAAATTGCCAGTGCTGTTTGGCAGTGAATATTACATTGTGTTTGTAGATATGAGAACTATTGCAGAGAGCATATCAGCCATGAGAAGCGGGCAGAGAGACTCCAGAATCTAGCACGACAGGAATTTGACGTGTCTTCAACAGCAGATGCTGAGCATGTAACTAGAATTTATTTATTAATTCAATATTTATTGCTTTATTCATTGGATTAGCCTTTTGTTTTTACTTTGACTGCTTGTAGGTCAGAACTTTGTACTCCTTGTGCACTTTTGGCTGGTGGTTTGTCATTTTTTGCTTGTTAAAAATGGTCGATATTTCTCTAAGTTACTGCAAAAAGACTGTATTGATGACTGACATGTATGTTTTAAAAAAGTCAGCCTTTCTAAAAACAGAAAAGTCAGCTTCCTTGCTGTTACCTTATTATCTGTCCCATTGCTATAGCACAGCATGGGACAGATTATAAAATCACTTCTGTCATTCTCTCTGTTCGACTGTAAACACTCCTACGGCCGCAATTTTGATTCAATTTTGATGAAATTTTGCACAGTGATTCGGGGCCTGAAAAGTAAGATTGGGTTTGTTTGAGATAAAAATCTGATAACTCTTTCCCCTATTTTACCCCAATTTTTAAAAATTTGCATTACGGCCTATGGGGACATCAAAGCAGTGTAACTCGGTTCCCGTAAAAGATAATTGCATGCTGTGTTTACTTACTCCTTTTTTTTCGGGGTCGGGCAATTTAACGGTGTCATTTAAATTTATCCCCTAACGACCCTTGTTGCCATAGCAACCACTCAAAAGTTGCAAAATTTTGCATTGCAGCCAATGGAGATTTCAAACCGGTATAACTCGGTCCCCGTAAAAGATAATTGCACTCTGTTTGCACCTACCCCCTATTTTTGGGTTTGCGCTATTCGATGGTGTCGTTAAAATTTCTCCCCTGCCGAACCCTGTTGCCATGGCAATGAATTTTGGGACAAAATTGACTAACTTGGCCTCCGTGAAAAATAATTGCGCTCGGTTTTTACCTACACGCTCATTTTAGGGCACGGGCTATCCGATGGTGTCATTTAAATTTCTTGCCTGTCAACCCCTGTTGCCATGGCAACGAATTTTGGGACAAAATTGACTACAACTCGGCCCCCATGAAAGATAATTGCACCCTGTTTGCACCTACCCCTCTTATACGCAGCTGCTAGGCTATATAGCATGGCAATGGGACAGATACCTCGTGCCACAGAGCGTATTTCTAGTCTAAATAAAAAGTCAGCTTTTTTTACAACAGTAAAAGTAGGCTTTCTTACAACAAAAGTCAGTTTTCTTTACCACAGAAAGTTAGCTTTGCTACGACAGATATGTCAGCTATTTTAGGACAGAAAATACGCCTTTTATGGGTAAAAAGTCAGTTTTTCTATAACAGAAAAGTCAGCTTTCTTATCACTGAAAAAGTTACCTTTTGTCGTTTTTTTGACTGTGATGCAGTCAGCATACCAGAACGTTGCGGCAGTTGACAATGGCGTGACTTCACTGCGCTGGACAGACAGTGCTCCTGACCTGAAGAGTTTACAGTCTGACCCACTGATAGAGTCGCTGCTTGAACGTACGGCTCCAGATGTCGTTGATGCCAGCAACAGAGCTGACAGGTCACGTAGCCGACACGAAAGTCTACTGGCACTGTTTCCACCACAGTCTGAGGTTGTACTTGCTCTTCTGCTATTGTTTTTGCTTGCTATGGATGAGATTTATGTCACACTATGTGCTTTGCCTCCTGTTGTCCGATAGACAGCATTCTGAGATTGATGACTGTCTGGAGGATAATAGGGATGATTATTAGAATTGCCATTACTGTTGCATATGCACAGTCGTAATGGTAAGTTTTTACAATTTTAGGTTTAGGTCGTTTTTGTGTTTTGTGTTTCGTATCAGGTTTTTCTGTAAAGGTTAAACTTTTTCTTCCTTTACTGTGTGTTTCTGCATTGCCTCGAAAGGCCATCCCGAAATGGTCTGTACTGTGTCGGGTGGGATGTTAAACTCTACTCCAGTGATTTTCAACCGGGGTTCCGTGGAACCCCATGGTTCCGCGAGCATCTGCCAAGGGTTCTGCAGCTGGCCTGTAAAAAATAACTTAGCCAGCGAAGTCACGCCAGACAAAGTCGTAGAAAATCAGCACCGAACAAAATTGCGCTTCCTCGTGTCTATTTTTGCATAGATCTACTGTGTTTAATCATTTTTGCTGTTAGTAATTTTGGCACATTTGCATTGTAGGTTTATATTGTAACGTCGGCCTCTATGCACGGCATTACTCAACTCCGAGGATTAATGCATTATTGGAAATGAAAGAGAAAAAGAAGAAGAATGTATTGATTAGGTTTATGGCTACGAAATTGTTTGACCATTTACTCAGTTAATTCAATTTTTTGTACACTATGCTAAGAAAAAAAGACGCATAGGCCCATGTCCGAGGGCGTCCACATGATAAATTTTTTGGTTTGGTGGCTGGGGCTAAGCGACCGCCTCGCCAGTCGTGTTTGGTTAAATACAATAACTTATTGTTGCCTACTAATGGTTAAATGATATAGCTCGTCATGTAAAGCCCATCTCAGAGCTATGGAGCGGTCACATTTCATATTATAATTGGTCATTTCTGCCTGTTTGTTGTCCCCATGGGGACTTTGCCATGCTAGTGAAATGAGTCTATGGTTTCTACCTCGCATACGTCGCTGGATGCATGGATCAATGCATGGGATTCCGTGAGTGACCTTCATGCTTGTTTAGTGTTTTGCTGCAGCAAAAAGATTGAAAAACACTGCCCTACTCACTCACTCACTGTGTGTTCAGAAAGTTTTCAATGTTAGTTTTGGTTCTGTCAGTTTGTCAGCCTGATTGACTGTAAGTGATTGATTGTTGTATCAATCATTTATGATTACACTGCAATAAGATGTATCAATTTTCCAAGTATTTAGCTGCTGTTAACTGGTGAAAGAATTGATTATTATTCATCTGGAGATTTCCAAACTGTGGCATGCTCTGCTGTACTGACATTATTTTGTTGTTGTTTTTTTTTTTTCAACCATAGATACTATTATTATTATTATTATTATTTATCTTCTGGTCCTGTTATTTTTCTTATTATTTCAACCCCTGGGGGAGCCTAAAAATTAACTAAGCAAATGGTTCTGGAGTGACCATCAGTAGTCTGCTGATCTTCAGCACAAAGACTCTCATGCAACAGAATGCCATTGGATTGTTGTATTTAGAGCTGTCAAATTAATGCATTAATTAATGTGTTAATGCATTAATAAATTAACACGCGTTAAAAAATTTACGCACGTTAAAAAAATTAACACACATGCATAAATTTATTTAATTTACTGAATTCTCTGAAGCAAAAGTTTCAATATTCCGTTAAACTGCAGTTATTTGGCAATTGAATGAATTTAAGTAACCAAACTGTAGTTGCCGTTCCACCACTACTGTAGATGAGGCTAATAGATTTGTATGCTAGCAATGACATCAGTTATTGTTGGAAGATGTGTTTTTATTTGCTTTCTAACTTTCTATATTCTACAAACGTCGCAGGGCCCGGGGTAACTTCCCTTTCTACTTCCCCTCTCAGTGAGCCTGGGTGCATTAGTAATGAGTTAATTAATGCATTAAAAAATTAATGCTTAGACAGCTCTAGTTGTATTATTATTGTTACTGCCATACAAACTATTGTTATTACTACATTTTGCTGCATTGTATAGGAGGAACTGATAGAATATCGTCTTCCAGTGCAGCCACCTGTTGAGCAATTCAGACACCGGTTGCTTGTCAAATGCCTCCAGCTTAAGTAGGTGCTTTGATGTGTGTTTGAATGCTTTACACACCGAATAACATTTTTGGTTAGATGTTTAGAAACAAGATTTATGACTTGTATACAACAAAGATATGCAGAATTGTTTGAAATACATTGTACGGAGTGGTCCAATAAAAAGTTTGATCATAACTGCATCATAATCACCGTCTGGTGAAATCTAGTCAGATCGGTAAAACAAGTGAGCTACATGGCATCTTGTAGTGTTCTGTGGCTGACTGTAGTTTCCAACGTGGATGTGATGGGATCTTCAACAGTTATTGTTTTTTAGGTTTGCTGCAGATGTGGCTAGTGAAGTTTTGTTTGAAAATCAGCTAATATTTGAGAAAGTCACGAACATGTGAAAATTAGGGGTTTACTTTTTTATCAATCATTCAGTGTAACTGTCTCACGTTTGCAGGCTTGAAGTGGAGATTGAGCCGATATTTGCGTCAATGGCGCTGTACAACGTGAAAGATCGTAGGAAAGTGTCGGAGAATTTTTACTTTGACATGACATCGGAAGACGTGAAGCGAATGCTGGGGCAACACGTTCCATTCTATGATCCTTCATCACTGTCTCGATCGTGCATCTTTCAGCTAACTCAGCCATCGACTGACGTTTTCCTGGTCATCCGTGTCAGTGCTTGCTTTGCAGTCTTTATTGGTTAAGTTGTTGAAATTTTGGCAACCACTGCTGTTTTGCTTGGATTGATTTCTGATGTCACCCTGCTGAACAAACTGTTGTAGATATCTGATAAACGCTGTAGTTTGATGAATTTATGAAACCTATTAGTTGCTGCTTCAACCTGGGAGTTCAGTCAAAGAAACAGGCATTCTAAGTTTATCCTTTCAGAGAAATATCCATATTCCATAAAGATCTGTAGCAAGAATAGAGCAGAACGGCCAGCTTTCATTATAGCTTAGGTTTATTGTTTGTCTTACTTTCTGTCTGTCTCTGTTTCATTCTACACTGCTTTTGTGTGAATAAAGATTATCATATCATTAGTCATTGACATCAGCAGTTCACAGATCAGTGAAACAGCAACAGAGTAAATGTGAAACTAGCAGACTAAAATAATGCAGTATCTTGTTTTTCTACTGATAATTCAGCTAATTCAGTTGTCTTTTGACTGTACTAGCCTTCAGGACACTTGAAACATTTTTACAGTTCTAACTAAGAAAGCAAACGCATCAAATTCATTACTTATTACATCTTGTTAAAATTTCTCACAATCAAATGGTTTTGTAGCATGTCAGCTTTCAGTTGACAAAGCTACTCACTGTAGGTGATATTTTGTGCAATACTGCATGTCAAAAAACTTTTTTCAATATTTGTATTCATTTTTGTGTTTGATTGTTTGTCAGTGACTTGTTGTTGTATCTGCTGTTTTGTGGCCTTTCAGCTGTTCTTTTTGCATTTTGGTAAAAATCTTGTATAATGTTAAGATAAATACACTGTGCTGATTTTGTAATTGAGTGTCGGTTGATGAATTTAGATTTTGTTGCTGAACGCTATGATCTCTGTAGTAAATCTTTGTTTGTAGCTGGAAAAGGTGTTACAGCAGGGTGATATTTCAGAGGTAGCTGAACCATATACAAAGGACGAAAAGGTATGCATTTGTTTCAGAGTTTGTATGCAAATAAATTGTGAGTCAAAAAATGTGCCACCTGACTCTTGTCCATATTTGCTAAATATTGGTCAATTTTTTAAAAGTATGGTGACATGTTTTTAACTCATGGTATAGTTTACTTTTTAAGCAGTGTGAAAACACTGTCGAGAATTTGAACAGGAAATATTCTTATAGAATCTGAAATGATCGAAGTTTGAAAGGTCTTGGGAATGAAGTTTCAAGAATGTTAGCCCAAAATTATGTCAGTGTTTAATGTTATAATACTACATACGTAGCACATTGTATAATGATTTCTTTTACTTTATATAGCATACAGAAGGTGTGGTAAGCTTACTGGTCGCTGTCTTATTTTCATTCGGTTATTCTGCATGTAGAATCGTGATCGTGCACGTGCTAATGCTACATACTACTGCGACCGACTTGGCCGCTATCGAATGCCGTTTGCATGGACGGCTGTTTACTTGATGAATGTCATCACCAGTGCTAACTCACTGGATCAGGAGAAAGAACAACAGCGCTCCGATAGTCTTGGTAAGTTAGTAGTAGTAGTAGTAGGATTAGCATTATGCCAATCTGCTACCACTTCGGAGATTGTCAAAGTGCTTCTGGCCACGAGTTCATCTCATGTAAGAAGGGCTATAGCAAGTACCTTTACCTTTACCTTTTACCTTTAATGGTAGGAGCAGCTGGGTGATCACCAGTGCTAACTCATTGGATGAATAGAGAGCAGCTCTCTGTGAATAACTTTGGTGAGCTAGTACATTGTGTTCAGAAAAAAACACCCACTCATGTTTTCTTTTATACCTGCATAGAAAATGTATAGATTTCCAAAAAATTTCAGGGAATGTTTAGTAGGAAACAAGTACTCCATCGGTGGAAAAGTTAGATATTCTTTGCTACTGGTGACGTCATGCTGACATCATATTTTTGTGTAAAATTGTGGGTTTTACCGTTGAAGACAGGTACATGTATTTGATGAAATGTTTATACACATCAATTGGTCATTGTGTTAACTGAACCCAAAAATATGCTAATCTGTCACACAATTTTCCATTGTGTACTGTTTCGTGGTTTATTTTCTTGGCTGAGTATGGGATCCTCAACTTTGCTGATGCTGGCAGGCATACACACACTGCGTCACTGCATGGATGACCACTTGCCCGCTATCAGTTGAACGGCTCGATACTCCTGGTCATATCAATTTTATTTAAAAGTTTCATTCCATCAATATTCAATTGTCCATCCGTTGTCCGGAAACACCTTGCACAAAGTTGTGGCTCTATAACCCTTGCTGACTCGCAAACATGTCTGTCTTTAACAGTAAAACCTATCATTTACAAATGCAAAAATATGACGTCAGCATGAGCAAAGAATATCTAACTTTACTACCAGTGGAGTACTTGTTTCCTCCTAAACATTTAGTGAAAATTTTGTGGAAATTTAAACTTTTTCCATTGAGATATGCAAGGAAACGTGAGTGGGTGTTTCTTTCTGAACACAGTGTAGTATTATTTGCAGCAGCAGCACTGGCATACATAGAAAAGGAACCATAGTGTAACTAGTAATCTTGGTGAGTACTTTCTCTGTGAAAACAATTAGTGTTTTTTCTCTGGTTAGTCAACACAAACAAAACTGCTGTTATATTTTAATATTATACTCCATTAATGTGGTGATGAGTGATGTTTTATACCTGCCTTTAGTCTGTATTATGTGTAAGCAGGAATTCACCTGTCTCTCTATCCAGTTTTTATTTTTTCCCAACTTGAAAACAAAAAGCATAGAACAACTGAAATTGGTATGAACGTTCCACAGAGCAATAGTAACTGGTATGCAGACTGTCATCTTAAAAGGTTAAAAGGCAAGGTTGTCAGCAGTCAAAAACTGCTTGACAATGGGACATAATTTTGAATCAAGTCTGGGGCTGATAATGCGTTGCCGTGTTTGTAGAACGAAGCCGCTCTGCAGCCGGCTCAACTTTTTCTCCATACGAGAGTTTTCGCAAGGCATCGATTGATCGACCAAAGAGCACCACACCGGACAAGCGCGACAGCTGGAACTCAGACGACATCAGCACCGCACTGGATTCATTCAGACCTGTCACTATCACCATCTCAAGTTTCTTCAAGCAGGTTGTTGCTCTGATAATGTAATGTTATTTTCAGGTAGAGTTCCTAGATAAAAACGACAAATTTTTGCTATGCAGAATAAATTGTTTTGCTAGATAATAGTGACAGAAATTAGCGAAATATGCCAGCCCAGTGTCGACGTGTCGTGAAGCCATCCATTTAACTCTTACTTGACCTTTGACCTTTTAACTGAAAATTGGCACATCATTTACTTTCACCATTAGAAACGTATGCACAGATGTTGAGTTTTCTACAGCATTTTGTTTTCTAATTGGGACGGGACAGTTACAAGGTGGATGGAATGATGCACAAGAGCCATATTGTGGTGTATCAGTACTGTAGGGCCCACAGAAAAAGCCACGGAAAATTTTTCGAGCCAAGCCGTGGAATTTGCCCTTTTCCGCAGAATTTTGATATTGCCGCGGAATTTTGCAGAAGTTAAGAAATTGCCAATGATTAGTATGATCGTCGGCTTGATAACATAACCAGACTAACTATATCACGGAGAAAAATCGGACTAAACTGCCTAAAACTGCATTCCCACTAATATTTGCCATCGCATACAGCACAATCGTAAATAAACACGATGTGACTAATTGACAAATTACACTTTTGAAAAGAAAAAAATATGGATACTTTTCTTTGCATGTTGCTAGCATAACTGAGCTTTATGCCAACATCCAAAAACCGAAGTTTTTTTAACAGAATCAACTTCAGTTTACGCACAAATGGAATGTAGCGGTAAGCCACTGAATTTGGACAATTTTGCCGTGGTGAGCCGCAGAATTTTGCGAACTTGCTCGTGGAATTTGGCAAAATTTTTCGCAGAAGACTGTGGGCCCTATGTATCAGGATGGCTGTACGGTAATAATAGAAACAACAAATTCTGTGTTATTTATTTTCTGATGGTCGGTGTTTCTGGATGCTGTTGTCAGGAAGCTGATAAGTTGTCTGATGAAGATTTGTACAAGTTCCTTGTTGAACTGAAGAAGCCCTCATATGCACTCAAGAAACTCAAGTGTTTGCCAGGTGTGTCAGCATTCTCTTTATATCTGGTGGCTTAGCTGGTAGTTTTCATGTCGTCAGAGTTAGGTAGATAACATTCACAAGGTTACTCTACATCAAGCTGGGTCAGTATGGAGATGGGCGAAATTGGATATGCTGAGTTGGTATTCAATCAAACCACCTGGGCCAACTCACCCTGGTCATAGGAATTACCTGATGGTGACCTGGTACATCCGTGGGTAGACGAAATGACTACTGATTACTGGCGATGATTATTGCCATTGCTAAGGAAAAACGACAAGTTTTGCACAAGTGCTGGCCCTGTTATCAGGTCAGCTGATGTACTGACCTTGGCAGTTAAAGGCACTGGCCATGGAACCGACCATCTAGCTGACTTTAGATTCGAACCTTGCCAGCTCAAAAGTGCCACGAAATCGGATTAATGGGTTTCCATGCAACAGACCATGGTTGATGCAGAAATTTTGTATTATCCGCAGCAGTAGCAGTAGCTTGGACACCTTACACAAAGTGTATGAGGTAATGAAATTATTTGGCATGTTGTCAACACCAGTGTTATTGATTGTAGAGTAAGTTGATTAAGTCCACCCATCTCCATAAGTCCACCTTTAAACTTCATCAGTGCCTTGCCCCCATTGACAGGTTTGAAACTAATCTGATTTGGACCGTACGCTTGACAGTCAGCAGGCTGCAAACAATGGCGACGACAGCATTTGCAGCATAATGAAATCGAAATTGATTGTTGTAACTGAAGGGGGCGTTGTCTGCATTTGCTTGCAGGTACGTTGAAGTTGGACATTTCACCTTGTCCAGCAGAAGTCAAGAACTGTCTCACTGCAGAGCTGTATAAGGTTGATCCATATCCCGACAATCATATACGGCCAATAAAGGAAATAGTTGAGTTTCCCATTCATGACATATTGGAGCCATATACAACATACAGGTATTGGTGTTAATTATTGTGACCATCGTTAGTTAGTGCAGTGTACTGTGGCTTTGCAGTAACTGTTACTGCAAGTTTATGATAGTAGTAGTAGGTCTGGAAAAACACTGAAGTAAGTGATTCTTAAGTTAAGTTATTGTTGTGTGTTTACTGTTTATCCTGATAGACCACAGTATGGGTCTTCCCATTTGTCTGTCTGTCTGTTTGCATAAGCTTGCAACTTCAGTACAAAAAGGAGCTAAAAAACCAAAATTGTTGTGAGTGTTTTCAAGACTGGAGTAGCTGGTGTGCCATTTTTTCAGTTTAATAGTTCATAGTTAGGTTTGCTCAGTTGTAGGAGGATCTGGACAGTATGTCGGCACTGGGCTCATATATTTTTACTCTTTGCGCTCTACGTTCTTAACGTAGCGAAGAGGAGTATACGAGATCAGTGTAATATTGAGGACCGACTGACCGACAACTGACCGACGATCGATTTCTGTTCCTGGGAGAGCCTTCTTGGAAGAACATCAAATGGGCATATCACACCTCACACGATAGTGTGAATGTTGTAAGGACGACCTTCAAAGTCTATACGAAAAGGCAAACTTTGACCCTCAGCCAATCAAAAACCCCTGAACCGATCGTCACCAAATTTGAATGGCGTAATTACCACCAAAAATATGGGCTAAATCCAGCCAGGGGTTTTTGCTCCCTATATAGGTGAAATATACACCCCTCCTGTTCGAAATTTATTACACTTTTTGAGTTCGTCAACTCGCCTACAGGCGAGTCCAGTCTGTTAGACCGATTTTTACTCTAAATACGTCAAATGATGCAGTTCTGCGCAAGGAAGTACCTTTTTAATGTTACAAAATAGAAATTTAATTTTTGACTTATTTATTCGAAAAATTCAACAAAGTTACAATGGCGCCTATGGGGAAAATTTAAAAATTCTTTAAACTGTCATAACTTTGATTTATACAACTCAGACAGATGTTTCTGATGTTTCATTAAAACTGATGACAGACCACTTTAACATTCCATTAATAGCAATGGACTATTTGATAAAAAGTACAGAGTTATTGTTTAGAATAAGTCTGGTAGAGTCGTCGTTGTTTTCGTGCTTCCAGGCTACTTTACTGCGTAAGTTATTCTCTATGTCATTTTATATTGTTTTATATCATGCACTTCTTACTAAAAAAACGTTGCAAAAAGTTGCACATGTGCGTCTGGTGTACAGAAACTTGTTGTACCTCTCACCAAAGTCTCTCAACTTCTCCAATCGACAAGGTTCTGCTCGTAATCTCGCTGTGAAAGTCACGTTCATGGAGGGAGAGGATGACCTAAATGCAATGAAGGTAGCCTACTACAGTTTTTCTCACATATGTGTTTGCAATTTTTTTCAGTCTATTTTCTGTGTGTTGCATGACCGAGAATATTAATTAATACACAGAGTGTTAAGTGTCCTATATGACAGCATATTGTATATTTAATATTTGAGTCTGACGGTAGCATGATGCAGCAGTTTATAAAAAAAGACTGATAACTGTACATTGGTGTCATGCTATGGCTTTATCTTTTCAGTGTGTTATAACGCAGCTTTTATTCAATATTTATGGTTGTATGGTTGGAGTAGTTATTATGCTTTTCTGTTTTAGGTGATATTTGGAAAATCCAGCTGTCCTGAGTTTTGTAAAGAAGCATACGCAGCTGTGTGTTATCATAATAGGTGGGTAAAGTGATGTCTAATACAACTTCGATGGTGTTTATGTTTTTAATGTTATGTCTGATTTAGCTTGTGACTTCACAACTTCAGCTGAATATATATGTTATTTTTTAATGCCAATATGTTAAATAAATTCTATGATAGTGTCTTGTGAAATATAGCTTGTTATCCTGGTCAAAACTTCACCCTCTGACACTTCTGCATTTCTCGAAGACATTTCCTGTGTAGAATATTGCATACACAGGCCTTTGTTTTACTTTGTGTAGCATACAGAAGGTCTGATACTGGTGACTGTTTTTTATTATACACCTTAGCGGACTTTGCTCATGTGACCTTACTCTGTCATAACTTATTGTCCTTTTTTACTCTTTGTAACCATTGGCTACAGCAAATAGTACTGCTTGGTGACTGAGGCATCGTTGTAGCATAATGTAGTACAACAGTGTTTCTGTTTCTGTTTGTGTTGTGTTTATTAGGGCCTGTTTTTTCACGCACATTTGATGGCTGATCAAATTGATCTCTGATCAACTTTGGGACTTGTTTGGAGATCATCTCAATAACCGTTTTTCAATCGCCAATTAGCGACTAATCGTCCATCAAATCTCCCATGAGGTTGATGGCCAAATATTGACCAATCAAGTCAGATAAACATGGCGATCTGTAGTTCGTTGCTTATTTGCACCAGAAACTTTGCTTCACTTCGCCAGTCAGAACGGCAATTCACGCATTAAAATAAAGTTCCAGGCATGGCGATCAATCACTACCGATCAGTTTATACTGTGCATAGTGTTTTGTGAAGAAATAAAATGGATAGATGCTTCCGTATTGATTTGCAATAGAACGTATTTTTGACAGCAGACGATATGGACGATATCATTGATATTGTTGCTGTGACGATGTTTACTGGCTATGGTGCAGCTCATTCTGGGTAATTTCGCACAACACTGCAAATCGAGGTCACTGTCAGCCAATCAGATTGGCATATAATAGGTTCAGTTGATGTCCGATCAACTAATCGCCGATCACGTTATTGGAGATCGGAAATGCATGGAAAAATGAAACACAGTTGATCAACGATCAATTCTGAACATTAAGTTAATCGGAGATCAGTAAATCGGAGATCAAATTTGATTTGATTGGTGATGGAAAAACCGGACCTTAGTGCTTGACTGCTATGTCTGCTGTTTTCTAACCTTTCGACGAATCATGGTTGTATTCTGGTAATGTGTCATATACAATGTGTGCTGAACAACAGAAGTCCAAGTTTCTATGATGAGATGAAGGTGCTGCTGCCGGCAAGGTTGACAGACTCTCACCACGTACTGTTCACGTTCTATCACGTGAGCTGTCAGCGTAAGTTGGAGGTCGGGTGCCAGCTGGAGACAGTCGTTGGTTACTCTTGGCTGCCGTTGCTGCGTGATGGTCGGCTGCTCACTGGAGAGTTCTGTCTGCCGGTCTCCGTGGACAGACCTCCACCACACTACTCCATGCTTCACCCTGAGGTCCACCTGCCCGGCATGAAGTGGGTTGACAACCACAAACCACTGTTTGCTGTCAATGTCGATGCCATCTCTTCCGTTCACACACTGGTATAATAATTGTGATTTACAATCACACCATTGCTTTTGTTTACCTAACTTTTCTGAGATTAGTGATGTTGATGAAGATATTGATTCGTAATTTCTATCATCCGTTCTACTATATCTAGATAGCAGCATCGATTTTACATGCTAGTTTTATTAATGTACTAATGTCACTTGCTGCTAATGAAATGGCCTCTTGGATGCTGATGTGCCAGTAAGAAACTACTCACTCGCTTAATTACAAACTCAATTACTTACTCACTGCCAGAGTGCTTTTTCTTATCTAAGTGTTGTGGATACATTGGGAGACTTCACTTTTTGACTTCGACTTTCGCTGAGCATTTTCACTGAGCCAAAGCTAAAGCTGAACGCTAAAGCCTGTACTTAGACCAAAGTTCAACTAAATGATTCAAAATGGCGGAAAACCAGTGAACCTAACAGGAAATAGATCAATCAATTACGCTTGAACTTGCTTATTTAATTGTGCCGCGTATGCAAATGACGTAATTACATAATGTCTTACGTCCTTATGTAGCCATTACGGCGTTTATCCATATAAAACTGTAAATAGTTGTCATGTTTTCCCTCAGCTAAAGTCAAAAGTCGAAGTGGATTCCGGCTCAGTGAAATCGCTTCACTTTTTGACTTAAGTAGGTACTTAGACCGAAGTTTAAACTCAGTGAAAGTCTAAGTCAGAAAGTGAAGTCGCCCATTGAACTGTCACTATTTAATTTGTTACTTTATTACTGTCTTTGACTGTACCTTAAGTTCTTGCTCTTCAGTTATGCTTACTTTTAGCAGGCGTTTCTGAGGAATTTGTTTTATGGGACACTTTATAAACTTATGCATTGATTGACTGATTGACTGACTGTTGGATATTCATAGTTTATCATGCCGAATTGTGTAATGTTTATATATGTTTTTTCTAGGACGAATTTTTAGATCGATTTCTTCAGTTAGTCGTGGCTACTGAGGAGCACAAAATTCCACCAAGGATTGGTGAAACGAACTTTGAGGCGGAGCTGAAGCGATCTATTAGTGATCTGACACAAGCGCACCAAGGACCTTTGATACGATTTCTTACGCTGATACTTGACAAGCTGCTTCTGTTGCTAGTCAGACCACCAGTCATTGCAGGACAAGTTGGTCAGTGCTGTAACATATTTTTGTCGCTTAAGCTATAAGCTGTGGCATTGCACAGAACTGTTTTAAACATGACCAGCTATTTTAGTGAGAGATGCCATACTCAAAGCATAACGTGCTAGCTCTTGATCCAGTGCTGACATAATAAGCAGCCATCTGTTTAGCTATATTTACTTGTTCTTTGCACTGTGCAACCATAACCCTGAACATTGAATTTTTGAACTGAAAGTTTACACTAAGGTATCTTTTCTTGTTGCAATTTTTGTAATTCTGTTTATTTTTCATTGTTTTTCTGTTAAGGACAGACAGATGGATGGATAAAGCCAGTAATACAGTCTGTTGCACAGAACTGTTTTAAACATGGCGAGCTGCTTTCTTGGGTTGTCTAGTATGAACCATAACATGCAAAGATGTCAACCCATTGCTGACATTATAATATGCAGTCGTGCGCACTTTGCACTGCTCAACACTCAACTGTATCCATGAAATTTGATCTTCTGAGCCGAAAATTCACACACTGGCAGTGGTTGTGGTATCTTCTGCTTATTAGTCCACCCGAAAGTGATAGCTTGCGGAACAGACTTAAGTTTTAGCCCAGATGTTTTATTTTTTTTAGTCTGCCCGAAAACGATAGTTTTCAGAAGGACTTATGTTTTACTGCAGATGTTTATTTTTTTTATCCCGCGCGAGATCTCCGAGATGCGTGGGCCGACCGGCGTGAAATTTTGCATGATGGTCAGAACTAGGTACTATTTTATAATGCCGGTCCAAAATTTCGGGGGGCCTTCCCCAAAAAAATTTCAGGGACCAAAAACATGCAAAATTTGGCAAATTTGGCCCGATTTCAGACGACTTTGAAGTTCGGCGGCGAATATCTCTGAAACGGATGAAGATATTCAAAATCGGATTTTTACTTTATCTACCGTGATTCCTCCTGCGTTAGGTGAAACAAGTCCGATGAACTTTGGTCCAGTAACCTTGGAGATCTCGATGTGAACTCATACCCACCTAAAGCGCATTTTTCGGAAGAACATATTTCGGCCCCTAGGGGGTGCTGCACCCCAAAATTTTTACACGCGCTAGAGAATGATCAAGTCTTACTAGACCATCGGGGACGGCGGCCCCCCTTACAACTTTTTTCAAAA
>Ga0209671_1002478_pt1 | contig 16930 bp, 14 predicted proteins | sample WorMetHERISLAND2_2_FD_187401 | JGI IMG/M metagenome (GOLD analysis project Ga0209671, IMG submission 187401) | Marine gutless worms symbiont microbial communities from Max Planck institute for Marine Microbiology, Germany - Olavius geniculatus... | ecosystem: Host-associated > Annelida >...
CTAGTAAGACTTGGTCATTCTCTAGTGCGTGTAAAAATTTGGGGGCGCAGCACCCCCTATGGGCCGAAATATGATCTTCCGAAAAATGCGACTTAGGGTAGGTCAACATTAACGCTTATAACTTGGTTCGTAGTGGACGGAATTTCACAAAATTTTTTTTGTTCAACGCAGAATTAACCGCATTTGATAACGCCATTTAGGTTATGTCGATATCTCTATCCAGTTTAAAGATATTTGCGGTCAAACTAGAAAGTTGTCGTAAAACATACTAAATTTTAGACGTTTTTTGCCGTCCCAAATTTTAAGGGGGGCGGTGCCCCCAAATTTCGTACTTGCGTTAACACCCCAACCTAGAGCCACATCAAGTTCCAAAGTTTCGTCGGGCTACACCCCCTAACTCCGAAGTTATAAGCGTTAATTTATTGCATTTTAAGCCAATTTTTGACCCCCCTTTGAAAAAAGTTGTAAGAGGGGCCGCCATCCCCGGTGGGGGTGCGCTAGTAAGACTTGGTGATTCTCTAGCGCGTGTAAAAATTTGAGGGCACAGCACCCCCTAGGGGCCGAAATATGGTCTTCCGAAAATTGCGCTTTAAGGGGGTACGATTTCACATCTAAATCTCCAAGGTCACTAGACCAAACTTCACCGTACTTGTTTCGCCTAACGCAGGAGGAATCGCCATACATGGAATGACTATCCGATTTTGAATATCTTCATCCGTTTCGGAAATATTCGCCGCCGAACTTCGATGTCGTCCGAAATCAGGCCAAATTTTGCATGTTTTTCGCCCCCAAAATTTTTTGGGGCGTGCCCCTCAAAATTTTGGACCGGCATTATAAAATTTGGCCTAGTACTGACCATCGTGTAAAATTTCGCGCCGGTCGGCCCGCGCATCTCGGAGATCTCATGCTCGGAAAAAAAAATTAAAAAAAACATCATGTGTAAAACATAAGTCCGCTCCGTAAGCTATCGCTTTCAGGCGGACAAAACAGAATACTTCTTTGGATTTCATCATCCATGTGGGGATATGTTCACGCATCAGTCGATACTTTTCTACAAGCCTTGCAACTTCCTGCTCATCATGAGATTTCTTCGCTGTCTCGACTGCCTGCAGGTATTCAAACACGTCTCTGACACAGTCGTCGGCGTTGTCCCCCAGTTCTTCCATATACTTGTCAACACTTGCCATGCCGCCGGCCGCATACTTCAGCACGATATTCACCCCTGCAGCAGGCAACAATCATAAACAGCAAGAACTCTTAGTCTTAGTTCAACAGATCACAAGCGAGTTCCTGCTGATGTATATAATAACGTGAGAGTTACGACTGCCAATAACTCAGAAATGGCACGACGTAGCGCCGCAAAATTTGTACGTGTTGTACGTGGCCATGCTAAAGGCTAGGTCAAATGCTGCTGAGGGTCCATCCTTTTCTTCCACATATTTTCTATCATTATGATATATTTCAGTACTAGCATACCATCTATATGCACATGTGGATTTCTCTGTATCTGCTTTTCAAGTACCAGTATTTTAATAGGCAAGAGGGCATTTTGGCCAAACCAAAAGTCTAAGAACATTGTTTCATTCGAAATTTTGTGCTTTCAAACTCAAAACTCAAAAGACAATGATGACGACGATGTTCAAGCAACTGACCATCACTGGATGGCTTCACATGAGCTAGTCTCAACACGTCCGTGTGGCTCCAGTGACAACGCCGTTTGTATTTAGTCACCGTCACTGCAAGGTCCTTCGGCGACCAACTCAGGTACCAGTTCCTGATGGCTCGTCGTCGTGAACGGCCAAACCCAATCTTCTGCTTTGCGGCATTAAACTGACCCTCAAACTGCAGCAGCTGGAACAGCGTTGTCGTAATCGTGCACAGCTCCTTCAGCTGATTGTTCACCGCTTGTCTGACCTTCAAGTCCTCTGTCGCCAGCCCCGACGAGTGCGCAGTGCAGAAAGCAATGGCACCAATCAGAACTGTCATCTTGGCAACGCTTCCACTAGCGGCAAGCTTCACGAGCGTATTTACCACTTGCAGTCCCCTGCCAGCAACCAGCAGGTCCTTGAGGACTTGAACAGTCTCGTCGTCCATTTCGCTTTTGATAATGATGCATCGCTTGAGATGACTCAGATCGTCTAGCTGTGCCATCGCTGCAGCCGTGCGACAGTCTGGCACAGCCGGATAAAACGAAAGTCAGCACTCGGCCGGTAGCGTTAGACGCATAGTGTACCGGAGCACTGTGACAGATGCAGCACACTAGACACACGCACGAATTACGAAAATAAATTATTTAAAAAAAAGAATAAGAAAGTAAACAAGCACTGTTGTTATTTTCTTCCGGTAGAGCTGGGCGAATAAGTAAATTCCCTTTCGCGAAAATAGGGCCCGTAAGCATTTTTGCGAAAGTAGAAATGTTTGTATTTTTCACGCATTTTTCATCCAGGAAACCGTCAAAGTTATCATATTCAGGTGCAGAAATGTACTGATTACTGCTAGCTATAGGCCCTACATTGATGTATAATTAGCTTTTCTGTCAATTACTACGGTGCAGGGCCGTGTCGAGTATTTGAGTACTCGATTACTCGAATCCGAAATTTGGCTCGAATGCTTTTAGGAGTCTGGAAAATTTGCTGGAAAAACGAAACACGTGTGATCGATCAATCAAGTGTGCGTGTTTGACTCTTTTCAGGAGGCTGGGAGAAGATAGATTACAGACGGTTCTTTTCCTTCGCTACGAATCTTTATAATGCCAGAGGACACAACCACAACGTTTGTATGTATCGCGAAGTTAGTTAGTTAGTTAGTTAGTTAGTAAACGAGCAAGGCGTTAAGCCCGAAGGCTGCTAGGCCTGAGTCACAAAGTCACAGTTCAGGAAAACAGATCAAACAGATCACGACGAGAAACTGCGGCCAAACAGAAAGGACTTCAGCCTCTTCTTGAATGTCTGCAGTGACGGTGCTGAGGTTGTGTGTGGCGGCAGCCTGTTCCAGACGCGTGAGGCGGCTACATGGAACGCCCTGTCGCCGACAGTGGACCGGCGCATTGCCGGCACGACGAGCGCAGACGTCGATGATGATCTGAGGCGCCGTCTTGAGCTGATGTCGGCCACACGTCGTATTACATCGGAGAGATATGCTGGCGCCAGGTCGTGTAAACAGCGGTAGACGAGAACAGCCAGTTTATATTCCACACGCTGTGGCACTCGCAGCCAATGTAGGTCCCGAAGAAGTGGCGTGACGCTCTCGTATCTCCGTGTTGAGAAGATGAGACGTGCAGCGGCGTTTAAGACGGACTGTAGCTTATCGAACATGTAGTCTGGTAAGCCGGCTAGTGTGGCGTTGCCATAGTCCAGTCGTGACAGGACCAGTGAAACAACCAGCGACAGTAGAACTTGTCGTGTAACAGATCGCCGTATAGCACGGATCTGGCGGAGAGCTGCAAAACAGCTTGACGCAGTTTTGGTGACATGTGTTGTGAACTGTGTGATCCTATACGGCAAGTGAAGTTAGATCATGGGTCAACCGCGTTTTTTGTGTATGCAATGTGTATACGTTTTGTACACGCGTGTTGTGCACGTGCACAGACAGCGTGGTACAGGAGACGTGTCGCCTATCGAGCGGTGTCTTCATGATACGTCACGTGACCGCTGACACGTGGTTCATGACGTCAGACGGACGGCGACATCTCATTCGCCAGGGAGATCGAATCGCTATCTACCCACCAGCCATTCACAAGGACCCCGACATTTTCCACAAACCCACGGTAGGCGCATTGGCGTCGTGGCCGGGCTGGGGAAAGGGACAGGGCGCAATTGTTAACACCTTTAAAATCTTGACCTGTCGGAAAATTTTCTCCCCGTTGTAACAATTCCTTCCAAACATGCAAAATGTGCGGCTGAAAATGTTTCGTTCTGGGTGAATTTATGGGTAAAAATGAATACTTGAGCCCCCATAATGTTTTCTGTCCGAAATTTTTCAGCTGAATGTCGGACAACTGCAACTTCTTGTCCCCCTCCACCCTTCGACTTTTGTAGCCCACGACGCCGTTGTCATAAGCGACATTATGTAGCGTGTCTGTCTACAACTCTACATGGCCGTCTGTGCTAGAGCCTGCGAACGATTGGCATTCTTGCGTCTCGAAAAGCGATTCCACCTAAAATGTTGCAAAAATTAAACAAAAAAGTTGAAAAAACGCGTTTTAATAAAAAAAATACATAAAATACAAGGAAACATTTACAAATGTTTACTGCAACTATACAGATTTATTAATTTTGTTGGTGTAATGTTAGGACGCTGAACGTGCGGTTGATGGTTTAACTCCCGGTTTTGTCGCTACCATGCAACTGGATGGTTATTGGTTAACAGTCTGTGCACAAAAAACCACCTCGGTATATAGCTAACACCAAGGTCAACTTAGCCTTTTACCCCTCCGGGGTAGGTACATCGAGTACCGGCCTGTCTGGCTGGGGTTAAGACGGGGCTCGTTTACCTGTGTCGAGTGGCAGATAACACTGTGGCAGTGGCAATATGGCAGGTGACGCTGCGTAGCTTTGAGCTGGGTTTTCCATGAAAAGATATAGGCGCTATCCTTTGAAGACGGATTGGTTGATTGACAGGAGTTTGTTTATGATCGGTTCGTGGGCGGAGCTGAGTTCTTCAGCGGCGGTCAGCGGCTGAAACACCCGGTCATGTCGTTTGGTTCTCTGTGTCCCGGCAAGCGATACGCTCTGCTGCAACTGAAGTGTTTCTTGCTCGCCATGCTGTCTCGCTACCGACTGCGCTACGCAACGGATGCAACACACGCAGCAGACGCAAAGATACCGGACTACGACGCGCGCTACCACGGTCACGAGGTGCTGCCGCCTGTCCATGACGTCAACATCCAGTTTCAAACTCGACACTCACCCCGTCAGCTGCTGCTTGTGCAAGAGTAGAGCAGACATGGGCTAGAGACCAGCAGTTTCAAGGCCAGGGCCATGACCAACGGAATCGAATGATGTTTTGTCTTGTAACCTCTCTGCACCAAATCAAAACTTCAGATTCCGATACTTAGTCCTGCACAGTCTCGGTGACAGAGCAAAGTGGATATAGCAAAGAGATACCTTAAATTTGTTGAACTGAGCAGATTTATTGCAAGTGACTAGGCCAATGTGTCGAGGCCAAGGCCAAGTCTTCGACGCACGTACGATGTTTTGTCCTCAGGGACTGGCCTCGAGGTCGAGGTCTCCATCCATTTACTACAGCACGATTAATAATAATACCGAGGGTCAAAAAAAATTTTTTTAAATAAAAAAAATAATAATAGTAATAATAATCATAATAATACCAATGCCAATGTTTATGGTGCTGTCATCATAGCACAGCCATTTTGAGAGTTCACCCCGTTCATTTGACTGAATGTAGCGTGATTGTTTGCATTCAACGCAACGCACGCAACGAACGCAAGAAAGTACGTCCGTCGCGTCAGAAACTACGCCTAGCACTAGCAGAGTGGCATAATTCAGGGAGGCAAACAGAGGCAGCCTTCGGGCGCTAGCAGTATAGTTCTGATTTTGTTTTATCAATTCGTATGACCCAATGAATTAGCCTAATACAACTGTTTTTTTCGCCCCTCGTTCTTTCACGGGTAATTCTGCCGATCCAAAAGGAAGAAGCGTTAATTTCTATCGCAGTGACTTGAAGGTGATACCCTGTAAAAACTAAAAACACAAAATGGCAGCCCAAGTAGGGGGAGGGCGCACGCACTGTCTTGCCCCTTCATCTCCGGACGCCGAAGATTAGTTACGCCACTGTGAGACTAGTGTAGAATTTTCATCACTGACTGACAGAGCGCGATTATCATCGCTAATATACAGTAGAGTACCATAACTGTTACAATTGCAGCAACTGTTGGCATGCCTGCTGTCTGCAATATAATCTGCACATCTGTTAGACAAGCTGCAGCCTACATTTTCAAGTGTTTGTGGCGAAAACCATCCCCCAGAATATATAGGCTATGCGCAAATCAATAACGCGTTTATTGCGGTCCAATACAACATTTTAGACAAGATTTCTTGAAGTGGCGAAGCCAAAAGAAAAGGTCAGGGGCCGGGGCCTAGTGGCCCAGTTTCCCAATGTCGATTTTTTTGGTCAAAAATAAATATTAGGGATTCAGGAAAATAACCGAAACTGTCGCCACCAGATGTCATATTTTTACTCCTCGCGCGCTACGTTTCTAACGTAGCGAAGAGGAGTATATAAGATCAGTGTAATATTGAGGACCGACCGATCGACCGACCTCTGTTCCTGGAAGAGCCTGGAAGAACGGCCATATCTCCATAACGGTGTTAGATAGACGCATGGTCACTATGGACCACCGATAGGAAGTCGACCCCCGGGAGTCGAATGGTCACGTGACCGATGACGTCACGTGACCCCAAAAGGTCAAACTCGTGGCCCCATTATCTTTGAGGCGCCATATCTCCATAACGGTGCTAGATAGACGCATAGTCACTATGGACAAGACCATATGTGTCTATCTTGCACCGTTATGGAGGTATGGCGCCTCAAAGATAATGGGGTTACGAGTTTGACCTTTTAGGGTCACGTGACGTGATGACGTCAGTTGCACGTACGGTTGATATTGTCGGCGAGGTGATGCTGTCGGCACCGCTATTTGCGGTGTGGAAAAAAGGAATCAAAAAGCAGTTAAAAGAATACCAAAAAAAATAATGCGCGCGAAGAGTACATTAGATTGGTCACAATCTAAAATATTAATTTATTGTATCGTTATAACTGCACCGCATTTCGGCTGGGGCTGCGCCCTAGACCCCACTGGCAGCCACAGCGGGGCCGGGGGAAACATTCTCGCGGGGTCCCCAAACATTTTCACGGGGCCCCTCTGAAGAGAAAATTTTGGAATTTTTTTCAAAATGGTACATTCTGGCGTACTTTATATTTTTGGCCGACGGCTGGGCCCCCCAAACGTCGCGGGGCACGGGGTAGCTTACTCCCCATTCCCCACCCTCTCGAAGGGAGGGAAGGAAAGCAAGGACCCCCAATTCACATTTCTGGCTATGCCACTGTTTTCTACCATAGATGTAAAAAACATTTTTATGTTTTTAAATAAAAGTTTAAAAACATGTTTTTTTGTTTTTCAAAATGTTTTTATTTATTTATATAAGTTTTTTAAAAATGTTATAAAATGTTTTTGTGCTTTTTAAGATCGTAAATGTACAAAATTACAAATATGATTTGTTTCTCATAGGCGAATTGCGTTCAGCTGTTTTTGATCTGTGCATTCAGTACATTCTGATTTTTAGTCTTCATAAATGGTAGGTTTTTGTTTTTAATTATCTGAGCTAGATATTCTTTGCGTGTATAATGACGAAAAAAGTAGCAAATGGAAACATCTGCAGTCTAATGCTTTTATGTATGTTTTTATAAAAGTGAAAAAACATGTTTTTTTTGTGTTTTTTAATTTGCAAATCAATGTTTTTAACATCTGTTTTCTACTATTCTATGAAGTGTGGAGTGCAATCCACCATGTCCTAAATACGCCCGCTGCTGAGTGAGCTTGTTGAGAGCTAATGCAATAACTCGTTTATGGCGTATGATTATATTAAACTAATAATATTATTAAATAATAATTACGCTCCTAATGCTATTGTTTTGTATTTGTTACATAGCCTAAATGTATCATTATCACGTCCAATTTTATACGATATTGGTTGCACTTCATATGAAATGAATCACGTTTCATGTATACTTGGCTATACGGATGCTAGTAATGATATAGTTGAGAACTACGGCGTTTATATTAGTTTTATCGTTGCACAGCATGATGCAACTTCTATATACCAAACTTTTGACCATATACTTTATAGTTAATGTCAATTTTTAACGACAAATTTTTTGTGGACTGTGCTAGCCAAAAAAAATCAAAAATGGATGAGTATTTAGCAAAGATGGGGCTAAAAGCCTAAAACTTTGGTGTCATGTTTTTTTAATCACAGAGTACAATAACTGTGGAGTTGATACGCTGTTGACAAGGTGGTGGTATGTATGCAAAAAAAACAGTTTCCGCTTCCCATCGCAATTTTTTCTCTAACTGCAACCAGAAGCATAGAAATTTTTTAAGCCTCATTGATTGCATTTTGTAGCAATTCAGAGCAAACACGCCTCACAGAAAAGTTTAATAAAACAAACAAAAATAGAAATTATTCACCAATGGATACAATTATGGAACAGAGATATAAACGAACATTGCATCTAACAAGACATCAGTTGATATGTACATAACACTGGCAGACATTCGATAACCGCCTACAAAACCACAGCAAAAAAATAACAGCAACTGACCAATTAAACATGTGATCCTCAGCTGCTGCAGTTCCATGAATATTCAAATAATTAACTAGAAGTGAACCAGGCAGTAAGCAGAGATAACACTGTGGAAAGACAATTAATATAACATCATAAATTATCATATCATTATTCATATCATATGCCACATATCAGTGATAATAAATTACCCCTGGTCTTGACCTCAGGTAATATTTCCCAACTTCGGGAAAACAGTCCTCACTAATGACTTAGCATCATCCATCATACTCTATAATAGGTGACAGTTAACACTTTTTTGAAATGGTACAACATTATGGCAATTGACAAGCCAGATTCAGATGGTTAGAGTTAGAGTTAGGATTAAACCACATAATGCAAACTATTGACATTATCAAAGGACCAGTTTTCCCAAGCCAGAGAATTCTGAGTTGAACCACGGAAGTTGCAGTTTCCACAGATTCTACAGAATTTCTGTGTTTCTGTAGAATTTTGAACAATTCAGTATTTTTCTATTTAAATCCAATGGTGTGAAGCTTCCGACAAAAATGTCAATCGTCTACTTCAGCAATCAGCAAAACTAGTGCAATACCGAAAATACTGCCACAACTGATCAAGCACAGCCTCATTAATGAATTACGATACACACAGTGACGGAAGTTTTCATACTTTAAAATAAAATAATCCAGAAGAACTCTGTTAACTTAGTAAATAAAATGCCGCAAAGTTAGCGAAATTTGCTGCAGTGAGCGGCAGAATGTGGCAAAATGACAACAGAAACTATAGCCATATAATTATCAACCAACAAGTAGCAATAGAGATATATTAATTATAATATTGTACATACACTCAGTGTTCAACAGTAAAATAACAACAATATCACACCAGGTCCTGCAACATTTGGCTGCAAAAACATCTCAGTTTGTACAAAACATTTATCACCACAGTGCTAAAGCTTGTACAAGATGTACATGGCTCACAGGCATTTCATTAAAAGAAACATCAGATCCTTTTTGTTTCTTTCAAACTGAAAACCTGGGAAAATCAAACTATAGGATTAGAATTTAAATTATAAAAAAAACACCAGCACAGTCTGAAAGACAGTGAGCTTGCATAAAATTCACCTGTCTGATATCTTTTGACAATTTCTTGCTAATATCATAACAACAAGCAATGTGTAATCAAACTATCCTACACAAATGCAGGGTTATAGCCAGAATTTTCCAAAAGGTGTTAACTTCATCCAAGGCAACTTTTCCCCCGGACCACAAATCGGCCGCTCCATTATCCAGCTAGCCAGCCGCAAATGCATTTCTGTGCATCTGAAATTCTGAAGCTCAAAAATCTCATCTGGTGGCGACGTTTATTGTTGTTTTTATGCAAAAACGTTTCCTGCTTATGGTCGACAGAAAGGGTTCGATTAAAACCCACTGACGGTAGTCGAGTAAAATTGAAAAAGTGGGAAACTCTACTTCCTTTCCCCTTCGCTTTCCTTGCCTTATCCTGTGTTTTTTCTCCCTCCTCTTTGCCCTGCATTCCTCCTTACTTTGACCATGCCCAACTGCCCACTGAGTCACCCCCAGCTACAGGCCTGAAGTTAACACATGAAATATAAACACCAGCTGCAATCATAAACAATGTTTGTTGTTATAAATGGTTTTTGAACACAGAGCTTAACTTGCAGAAAAAATCGGCAACACTGTCGGTTGAGATCCCGTGGAGGAACCAAAAATCAAGGCGCTAAAGGTTTCGAGCAAAAAAATGGGGAGGGGGTATCCCTTTGCCAGCCGACTAAAGAGAGCATCGTGAGCTCTCCCAGTGGATCTTGGGTGAAGCCCCAACTGAAAACAAATTATGTTTCACTTTGAGCTTGGGAAATGCATCTGGTGTGTAGCAATGCTGTAATTTTTGCACATTTCAACAAAATCAACAACACAAAGTACAGCCACTATGACAATAAGAACTGTCGATGTACCAACTGCAAAATGAGAGCCAGTACGCCATACTGGACAGTACTCTCACAAATTAAGGCATGTCCAAACAACAAAACAAAACAACAACAACGGAATGATAACCACGTGCCCTGGGACAAACACGCATATATCAGACAACAAAGCTACCCCTAGAGACAAAAATGATTATCTCTCTAGGGTTATTATCTACCTATGATATAACCAGTAGCACTGATCCATTGCTAGTATTAGGGGTGATGGGGGAGAAGGTAAAGTTGAACTGCCATAAGTGCCAAAAACAAGGTGTCACAGGTGTCAATGGGATGGGGAATGTGGACAGATATGCGGTGTACAAATTTGGCACATTTTAGCATTACGCACGACAGCGAGTTGAACTTCTGGGAATTTTCTTTGCCTTTTCCTGCTTTCTTCCAGATATGATTTTCATTGAAAGGATTAGGGTGACACCACAGGACATGTCCAAATATGAGAAAAACAGCCCGCTACCTGCTCAAAGTTGATGCTCCTGGATATAGCTATGTGAGCTATCACTGATGAGATGAGCCCTAGTGATATTTAAGAGACCCCAAGTGGACATACATCTCTAGACGTTGAGATGACCCCATTGCCATAGCTCTAGCTCTGAGATGACCCTAAGCCAGACAGTCAGTAACATGATATAATAAGAATTTGCACTTGAAAAATAATGGGCAAGCTGTCAGTTTAATCTAGCACATAGATGAAAAAAACTGAAATGCAAAATAAAAGAAAATGGAATAAAAGTATAGTTTTGTAAAACATTAACCATGGCATTATGTCAAGGTTTTTTTTCTGTCAAGGCTGCCAAGGGACTCTGTGTAACTTCAGGAAACCACACATTGTGGAATGTGGTTCTACACTGGTATACTGGAGATATAAGCTGTATTTTGCGGCTCAAGCTGGCTAGCGAGCCGAAAAACTTTTGAGCCAAGCCAGAAAAAGCTTGGGCAAGTGACTGCCAGATCTAACGTTGCCACTGCCGACCAGGTAAGTTCTAGCCCCGAGTTCTGTAATCCCCAGTCCATTGCTATGTGCCCACAGACCAGTGCTATGAAAGGTCCTTGGGTGCTGTCCATTCTTGCCGGGCTATCGTGGTGTTTAGATGTTCCCAATGCCAGCGTTGACTTGCTAGCGACGAATCACAGGGCTGCATGAAGATCTCCTTCTGACCGGCATCACAGTCCAGACATTGGTTGGAGATAGGATGATAGAGCTGTTGTGTGTCCTACACAGCCACAGACAACAACTACACACTACTTCGACACACCATTACTACAGAGCCGTGTAGTCAGCGACTAGACGTTGGCCAGAGATTGAATTATACACTGTGTCTCAAAATAAACCGGACCCCTATTACGTTTTGAAATAACTCCAACAAACTGTGCCCAATAATAATAATGATTAGCTGAGAAAATCGTCAAAAGGTACTCAATATCGTAGTGTGTTACGGGCTTACGATATTTCATAAAACGGGGTACCAGCTTAGGTTAGATGTGGATGAACTGAAGCAGCGCTTGGTGGAGGTCTGGTCTGGCCTACTGCAGACCGTTGTCGATGATGCAATCGACGAATGGAGAAGACGTCTCCGGGCCTGTGTTCGAGTAAAGGGACAGCAGTTTGAACATCTGCTGTAACTTCTGACTATGATGTTGCTAATCAGCAATTCGTTCAACTTCAAACGTTGGCGTTATAACATTTAATGACTTCGTAATTGACGTTGTTCGTTCGATGGAGTACTGCAGTGCAGTTGCCTCTACTGTTGGTGCCACAGAAAAACCTCAGCTGGTAATCTGTTCTTAAAATTTCTCGCAAAGTAACACATGCTATTAAGTGCTGATTCTCTATCAATTATTTTTGTCAAAATCTATTGCTATTGTACCAGGACTGTTGGAGTTATTGCAGAAGGTAGCAGGGGTCCGGGTTTTTTTGAGACACAGTGTAGAGCTGTTTTACACAGGACCATACAACTACTAAACAGCCAGAAAAGTACTACACACCACTAATACACAGTACTATAGACTAATACAAATACTACCTGTACTACTAATGTTGAGTAGAGAAGACACTGAGCGTTTGTTAACTGTTGTCAACGTATGTACAGGGTGGTCCAAAAAAAAACGGCATAAAGTTAATGACACCATAATTTTGCAACCGTACGTCACAGAGTCACGTGTTTTTCAATAAAATGTTCAGAAAGAAATTCTTTACATGACTAAAATCAGTATTTGCATAGAGCAATTAAACATTCTTTGTTATTGCCGATGGGAGTTGAACTATGCAAAAACAGTATTTCCCTTGACACTGCTGTCCATAAAAACGTGCCACATTTATTTTTTCAATAGCTCCGTGAAACATTGGCCAATTTTAATAATTTTTGGCAAGCGACATTAAAAATAAACTGGACGCAAATGTCTGTAGTTTTGGCCACCTCGCCCTAATGTTATTGCTACACTACCTTGTGAAATGCAGAAGTCGTAGTTTGACATTGACAACAATGAATTCATACTGGGTAGTGCATGCTTCAACTCAGAAAATTACTGAGACCACAAAATCATTGAAAATCTGTTATGTCATCTTCATTTTAAAGTTGTAAGTTGACAAACTGAAATGATACATCAACAGCGAGTGGGCCACTTTAGTCATACAATTATTGAACGTGCTGTTGGCAAGTGGCATGTTTTTATGGATCAAGGTACACTGAAGCTAATACTGTTTTTAATAGTTTACTTGCCAGTGGCAAAAACAAAGAATATTTAATTGCTGTATTTAAATACTGACTTTAGTCATGTAAAGAATTTCTTTCAGATCATTTTGCTAAAAACTGCATGTGATGTACGGTTGCAAAATTATGGTGCCATAAACGTTGTGCCGTTTTTTGGACCACCCTGTAAATGAGTGCATGCAAGAACACGGTCAACAGACCACCCATTACTGCTGCCAGTAAGAAGAACAGACCACCAATGCAGCTACGCCTAATACCCCATTTACACAACAAAGCTGTCTTGACAAGTGCTCGTCATGCACTCGTCTAGTCAGTTCATCAAGCCATTGTCATGAGGTCAGTCACACATCACTACCAGTTGCCATACTACTATAGTGCCTATTTTTCTGCATGCACATGCGCTATACTCATGGTTCCTACTATTCTGCAGAATTCATTTTCCCTGACTTTTCCCTGACTTTCCAGGACAAAATGAATCGTTTTCCTTGATTAAGTTGTTCACACGAAATAACCAACGTCAGTTTTCAATCGCTTGCAATCACACTAGAAACAAGGGCAGCGGAACAAATTTAAAAGATATATATAATCTGCGAGCAAAGCAAGCAGTAAAATTTTTGGTAAGTAAGCAAGTAAACTAATGCAAGTGTTAGTAGTTTTGATGAATTTTTTGTGCATATTTGTTAACTTTTTTGCACCTTGAAATGCAAAATTCCCTGACTTTCCCTGACTAACCCTGACCGTAGGAACCATGTATACTATTAAGCGTGATTTCCATCCATAGATAATGGACTCAGCAAAAACTCTGAAGCCCAAAAAATTCCACGCCCACTCCGCATATGCACGATAAATATTTAATATATTTCAACTTACAAGCATCCTTAACTTGGTTTGTGCAACAAAAAGTCCTAAGATTAAAACTACATGATCCAAAAGTTTATGATATGCAATTTAGAAAAAAATAACGTAGCAAAAACAATCTGGTTTGCTAGCAGACAATAATCACATTCACGATGTCATTATCGTCTGCCGAGATCATATAGGCTGCGTTTTTGATGGCCTACCTAACAATAACACGTTAGCATACCTGCTGACGGCACGGCAGACGAAAAATTCGAAAGAGTTTTGTTTTATTGTACTGAGGCAATATACTAGTACTTTGTCCTCAGGCTTGGGCACGAAATTAGCGTACTTATAATATACTTATATATGAACTAACACTAACATGTTAAGCATCAGAAATGTAGCTATAAGTCGGTGGATCATACAACTTGAAATATGCACAATGAATATTTAATGAAATGGGCTTCAACTGGCTTCAACTCGTTGCATTAGGCGAATGGTGACTAAACAGTCTACTTATTTATTTGGTCTCTGTTTCCGGCCAACGTAACGAATGCAATGACCACTTCTGTCCTTGCATTTTTTTGTCGTTGCATCAGCTGCATCCATTACGTACTCTTTTTCGTTTGTTGCGTGCACTACATTGATTGAAAGGAAACCACGCCTTACTACTAGACTCGGTAATACTCACAACATTGTATTTCCACCACTGGTTGCCCTGCATGCCGTGGCAGCTGTACAGTATCACAGGAGCTTTGGCAATTGACTGAGATACGTCAAAGCACAGCGTCCGCTTGTGAGGTCTCAGGTCTCGGTGCCATGTCAACTCCATTTGCTAACAACCACACCACCACTAGCTCAGCTACCAGTAAAAACGTCAAGTCCTTCCCAAGCCATAAGGTGCATAGGGTGGCGCTGACCTCCATCTTCCTATTCCTCAGGTAGACACCAGTTTACAGTGACAGACCAGGGATATGTGTTGGTGGCCATGCCATGGCCGGCAAACTTTCCCTATCCTGCGCTTGACTGATGAATGGCCGTTTGACCACTCTGTGGGTAAAGCGTCCGCTATCAGTCAACCAACAAGGCCAAATCAGCCTGCCATCCCTCCGGGGTCATTTAAATGAGTAGTAACTCATTATATGGGTTTCGGAGGGTGGGGACTTTTGTACAGCTGACTGGGGCTGTCTAGCCGGCCGCTGTGCCAGCCTGCATGCTGCACGCGGTGGCTGTGTGGCTGGCGGCTCTGGTTAGTGATGAAAGCGCATTAGAGGCGTGTACGCAAGATGCGCTATACAAATTGACACCTTTACCTTTACCTTTTTTACAGAGCTAGTACACTGCGCAGTGTACCTGGTTATGTCCCAGTGTTCACTGGTACTCGACGTGCCCTCCCATGAAGGGATGGCCAGGCTGAGTTGACCTAGGTGCATTAGTTACACACTAAGACAATATGCCAGTGAACTTTCACCTATCTTTACTATCCTGGCTCAGCGTTAAATAACTTTGTTGATGCAACCAATAATGTTACCGCTACACCAAGTCACAAACCAGCTAAGTTGTAAGTTATGTAAGCTATATATATTCACAATATTACAACCCTTAATTAACTCCACTAAGTAAACGCAGTGAACAAAGGAGACAATGTGACCAACGAATTTTCTGTCGTTCCGAGTGTCTGTCTGTCCACAGCGGCTTGATGTCATAATAGCAATAACGTCATTACATCACTGGCAACAACACTGGCAGTAGTTATAGCTATACCATAGGCTTCTGAAGAAAGACACATAATTAATTATTTTGACTAACAAATTCACAAAAAATGTGTTAAAATTACTATTTTGTACTATCCCACGAAGGGTAAGTTACGTCGACCTAGGTGGCTGGTTATATACCAAGATAGTTTACCTCTCTGCAGACAGTTACCCATCCAGGTACTAACTCGACCCAGCGCAGAGTGACTTCGTTGATTTGAAAAAAACATGTTACTGCTATGCCATGTCACCAACCAAGTTAGGGTTAGGACAGAGTTAGGGTTAATTGGTGGCTTGGCGTAGTGGTAACACGTTTCATTCGATCAATGAAGTTACTCTACGCTGGGCCGGGCCAGTACTTTGATGGGTGACTGCCTGTGGGCAGGTAAACCATCTCGGTATGTAACCAGCAGCCTAAGTCAACTCAGCCTTCCATCCCTCTGGGGTAGGCAAATCGAGTACCAACCTATATAGCTAGGGTTAAGGCGGGGTGCATTCACCTGTGTCGGGTGGCAGGTAACACTGTGTGATGCCATATGACAGGTGATGCTCCGTAGCTCTGAGATGGGCTTCCTATGAAGAGCTATATCACCACCTTTAACCTTCATGGTTGAAAATGAGTCAGGGTTACCTGTTCTCCACCAAGTCCTGGGTTGTCCTTGGTGCATGGCTCAAGTCCAAACCGTTCGTTGCCATTACGATACTTTGTGTCAACACACAGATTGGCACCCACGTTACGCAACTACAACAGACAACAACTACTACTACAGCTCCTGTGACTACCAAAACAAAAGCAAGTACCACTAGAACAACAACAACAACTACTACTACTACACAGACTGATATTTTGTGTTAACACAAAGACTGGCAGCAACATTAAACAACTACGACAGACAAATAACTTCTACTGCTGCACATCGGCAACAACAACCACAATTACTACTACATAGCAAGCTATAACTTCCAGAAGCTCTGCACTGTACCAACATAGCTATGACAATAGTTAATACATTTTATTACTTGTTTCATTAACTAATGACACTGCTACTGCTGCGGCTACTAAGGCGGGGTGCATTCACCTGTGTCGTGTGGCAGGTAACACTGTGTGATGCCATACGACAGCAGGCCTATCGTTCTTCTTCATCGACTGAACTTCTCAAGCAACTCCACTAGCTACCTATTGAATGGCGAATAAGATTTAAACTCGCCACCTCAACTTATAAGGCACTGCACACTGGCCATCCACCTTACCTTACTGATCTTCTGCAATATCATAAATCCTCAGTGTCCACGCGCTC
>Ga0209671_1002479_pt1 | contig 16928 bp, 9 predicted proteins | sample WorMetHERISLAND2_2_FD_187401 | JGI IMG/M metagenome (GOLD analysis project Ga0209671, IMG submission 187401) | Marine gutless worms symbiont microbial communities from Max Planck institute for Marine Microbiology, Germany - Olavius geniculatus... | ecosystem: Host-associated > Annelida >...
GGTCAGTCACGTCGCCGGCTTCAGTGAATCGTCCAGCAGCAAGGCGGACATATTGAACATCTGATGTGAAAACTGTGAGATGTTACACTTACTTTGGACAATAACTGTGGTAATAAACAGGTTGTTTGTTGTTAATTTTTTAGAATGTGTTGTTACAGATATTGCCTTGTTTTCAATTGTTACTTTAAAGACACTGATATTTCACTAGGTAGTGTAGCGACACACGTGAGGTGTGGTGGGATCTTTAGTAATAATGTTACTACAAATTTTCTGCTGATTCCATCAGTAAAAAAATGTGAAAATCGGTTAATATTTGATAAAGTTATTAACGTATAAAAATTTTGTGCCATTTTTTGGCCCACCCTGTACATGAAGCACATAGCACACATGAAGCAAACATATCCATTATATACCGTTATCAAGCCAGCTCTAAGAGTGCATGACGTGTGCTTTAGGCCCTAAGTTTGCTTCAAGTTTGCTCTAAGGTTGTTCTAAGTGTGCTTCATGTGTGCTTCATGTATGCTTCATCGTGTAAACGGGGTATTACGGACATTAACCAGTGGCGTCATGGCAGGGAGACAATTGCCCGCATTTTGGGGACGGACGGCAATACGCGACGTGACCGTCACCAGACAGTCTTGTCGTTTACTTGGTCGTACATGTAGGCCTAGAGCTCAGGCTGGGACGTAACCAGACATTTGAGTTTGGGGGCTTAAGTGCAAATCCTATCCCTTCCTTTTTTTTCCCTTTTCTTTTTCTTTTTCTTCCCTTTTTCCTACTTTTCCTTTCCATTGTTTTTTCCTCCCCACCTTTTCGCCGCAGATTCCCTCCGATTTAATCGAGCTAAGAGGTCTGAAAAGCGCCGCAAACTCGACCTTCAGTGGCCTCTGGTGCAAAGCGCCAGCCGCCGTAGATTTTGAGACAGTTGGAAGCTGAAAGATCGCGTTTAGGTTTAGAAACTATAGCCAGAGACGTCAAGTTGAGTGTTTCGCTAAAATTAATTTGTTTGCTCTACGTCGCAGGCATGAAGTACAAACATGATGATGATGATCGAAAGAAGGAACGTATGCAGGAGTGGGAAAAAGTCAACGCTCTCGAGTACGTGAGACAGGACAGAATTGCGCGCAAACAGGAGACCGACGAACGTGTTATTTCCATCGAAAACAGGTGCTCATAGCAATACTTTTCTCAGATCATTCTAGACAAACGCAATTATTCAGTCACGCTAGTTCTGTGTTGTCGCCATATAGCAGCAGTGTCGATTCTAATCCGTAAATCGGTTAAACACCACACTCTAATGGCAGATTGGACTCAGTCTGAGTGGTAGCGGTAGCTTTTCTTGACTCTCGCTGGGCTATTTACTTGCTGGCTAGGTTATGCCGAAACAGACATACTCGTATATTTTTTTGTAGTTTGTTGGAACAAAATTTATCGCACTGGCTGTTGTTACAGCAATCGCACAAATCGCCTGTGGGCTATTTGTACGGCAGTCATAGATTCAACTACATTTGCTAGGCATCAATTTCGTTAGCTATCGTTAGCGTTATGCGTAATATGTAAAAAAAACTTACCAGTTTAAAAATGCGTGTAAGGACGATGTGATGATATTAGTCCTCTAAAACACCAAAAATCATTATGGTAACTCTAGATGGGGGCTATGTATATGGCGTCCTTACAAGCTGACTCTAGTTGGTAATCACTAACATAGTATAACTCTAAGGTCTTCTTCGTTGAACAGCGTCAAATTGGATGTCGTTTTAGACTACACAGAAGACGATCATATTCAAATGTCTATATTTTCACGGACAATCAGTAAAATCAACTCTTTCATATTTTTACTGCATGATAATTTTAGGGTGAATACTGTGACCAAGAAGCTGAATAACGTTGAAGATCAGGTAAGCTTTTTCTAGCATTTTGTTTTTCCTTTTCGGAAAGTTTTCGTCTAAAAATGCACAATTTTGACCGAAAACCCGCTATTTTGGGAAAATTTAGCAGCAAAATTGAAACTTTGAGCACCCATTATCTCCTGTGTCAGAAATTTGCAGTGAAGCTCAATAGATCTGGCGGCATCAGTGGTTATAAAGACCATAGATGTAAAAACACGTTCCAGAAAAAATATTTTAAAAAACGTTTAAAGCGTTGAATAAAAAAAACGTTAGCAGTAATTTGCTCAGCCTCTTGCCTAATGCTGTATGCAGTATACCATGAACTTTGGACAGAAAACTTTTAATGTAATTTCAATTCAACCATATGGTCACAAGACCATATCACTAGACTAAGTAAACTGCCATTAATATGACCTATTAATTCGTTTCTGTGACATCAAAAGTACTTTTTGAAGTTCTTGATGGGATGTTCAATGCACGTTTTTTAAATAAAAAACGTTGAAGAAATAAAAAAACGTTAAAAACGTTTATTACATCTATGATAGATTTATCCGCTAGCCATGTTGATTGTCACTGTCTAGGTATCAGGCCTGTTAAGAGGTAACAATGTATGTTAGTTCGATTAGTATTAAAAACAATTTTTGCTTAGGTTCTCCAAGTCCAGGACATAGTAATATTAACCTCCTTTATTAAATTATTTTATTTTACTATTATGGTTCAGTTACACTGTACGTCGAACGTTTGCAAAATTGTGAAGTTGTCTGCATCAGAAAATTGTTTTATTGATGATCGCCAACATTTCTCAGTTATCTAACAAAAAACGTGTACTGAATGTTTTAGATGAAGGAAGTGCAAAAGGCGTTGAACAACATTGCGTCTAAGCTGGACACATTAAGTGAGACCAGCGCTTGACGATAACTGTACACATCTGCAATCAGTGGCGCCGTGGCGGGAAGGAAGGAGGCAAGAGGGGACAATGGGGACAAGTGCCCTCCTTGCCCCTCCCCCAATTTTGGGCTGTCGGAAAATCTTGTTTTTTAGAATGTTCGTCCAAATGCAAAATCGGAGACTGAAGACCTCACTTTGTCGAAATTCTGGAGTAGAATTAAAGTTTTGAGCAGCATAACCTTCTCCGCATGAAATTTGCAGTGTCTGTCGGAAAATTGCAACTTCTTAATCCGCCTACTTTTTAACCCATGGCACGGCGCTGCTTGTAATCTTTTAACAGTGAACAATCACAACCGAAATCCTACGCAGTGGCAGCTCACTGAAGGCCTGCATCTTTTGCTGAACCCGATGTGATGTATAATTACTTCTTAGCGATTCTTGTGTTAAACTGATATTATGTCCAAATTTACTGATGCTTACGGTTTTGACAATAACGCCAACGGCATCTAAAACCGCAGTTGTTTTCCAACTATCGCAAAGGTCAAATTTCGCGCAATATACTCATGCTATACTAGTTGCGTTAATGGTAGTTTTCTTGTGTATTCAGAGTTGTCATTTCTACTCTTTTTATCCTGTTCTTCTATACGAATACTGAACAAAAAGCATAACGCTTTTACTCAGCTATGGACTATGCAATCGCAGCAGCGTGTCAACAGATATCGAATATTTGTTGTTAAGCAGTTGGACAACTGAAAAAATTTCAACCAAAGTGACAGAAATCTAAACAAAATTTGCTTGATGTGCGTTGTATTGATTAACTAAATCATACTGTGTTGAATAAAAAAACATTATTTCGATTGTTCTGATTTCCCCAGGTACTGCAGGTACAGATGCCGGGTGACGTGGGATTGGAACTTAAATGGTCATTTGGTGGCCAGTTGCGTCAGGATTATTCATAAAACTGTTACAATCTGGTCATCTTACAGACATTAATGTTTCAGAACTTTTTTGGACACAGTATATATTAAGCTGAGTAATTTTGACCTGAGGTAATTATTGCTAAAATCATTCCTAATTTTTTTCACTTAATTTCAGAGTGACCACTTCCACAGCATGAGATTCCCTGACCCTTCCAGCAGGGCAGGCAGATTCATCGATATAGGGGCCTAGTGTTAAACACTATGGTCGACAGACGTTGCTTCAAAGGACGTACACAGGCACACTACTCCTGTGTCTGTAAGCAGTAGCCTGCAGTGTAAACTAAGGTCTGGCTGAAGGCTAAGGAAGCTGAAACAGTGCAGCCCTATCAGCCTGACGGCTCAGAAAGGAGTTCAAATTTTTATGACGTCAATGTTGCAAAGGCAAAAACACAAGTTGAAATAAATCAACAAACTACCACAACCTGAGTTTATTCAAAGACAAACTACCAGTGTTTCTTTTTTTAAAGAACAACGCACTTGAGTAAGAAAAGGAAGCAAATAAATAAATTACTGCAATGAGATTTGTGGTCTTTTTTTGACACTGAAGGTTTATAGACCCCAAGACTCCCCCTAGCTATGAGCCTATTAACACCACCTCCATCAGTTGCGAGTACTACAAGTTGCACAAATCCCGGCAGTGACTAAAACTAATATTCGCAAACGAAGCATAAGATGATCAGACCCTAACAACTAATAATGCTGGCAAGAAAGCAGCCCAGATCCAACTTCATCCAAAGAAGTGGCAGTGATGGCTATCAAATGCAAGCAGTGCCTTAGGCGTAAAAAAGTTCCTTAAACACCTCTGTCCCTATAGTTTTTGGACCCCCGAAAAAATCCATAGTATTTTTTGCTTGCACTCAGTTTTACTGAAATAAGGAATGAACGCAAACTTTTTTTTAGGGATGAACGAAAACCAAAAGCACACACATTTTTAGGCTTAAGCCTATGAAAATAGTGCTGCCTATAATACGCCTTCAACACTGTAAAAATATGGTGCTCAGCAACATGACATATAAACATCACCAGGGGCCTAATTTACAAAACCTCAAAGGAATTTCCATAACCTATGACTAGATTCTTCTTGTATTTTCCTAAGCTACCTCAAAAGCTGCCCAAAGTTTTCTGCATAAGTTATTCCCAGGTTTTTCTAAGTATTTATGTAAAGCATCATTTTCTTTATATACCTGGGCAGCTCTCAGTCATCTGACGGCCAGTCTCATCTGGACATACGGAGACGCATCGGCCTCGCTTCTGCAGTAATGTCCTCACTAGACAACATTTGGAAAGACAAACGATCATCCCTTTCTATTAAACTCCGCGTCTACCTTGCCTTGGTACAGTCAGTGCTCCTATACGCATCTGAAACTTGGACCCTCACAGTGGCAGACAGCAAATCACTAGATGCATTCCACATGAAATGCCAACGTCGCATCGTAGGTATATCATGGCATCAATTCGTATGGAATGAAGAGATTGCCACTCGCACCGGTCTCCCTCCCCTATCGACCACCATCTGTTGCCGTCGCTGAGCCATCTTCGGACACCTAGCGAGGCTTGGCGACGAAGTTCCAGCTCACAAGGCACTCCACAGTTGCGTCAGGTTGTCTCAGAGACGCCTCCCTGACCCTACATGGAAACGTCGTCCCGGTCGTACACGTGGCAGGTGGATAGACCAACTACGAAAAGACAACAACTGCTGATCAATGGAAGCTGGCTATTAAGCACGGTCATGGCGGAAGAGTGACGCTACAGTCTCACAACTACGCGACTACCTGACCTGACCTGACATTTTCTTCGCAGGCTATTTCCTAGGTCAGACTTCTTGCACTAGTTTTGCCTAGGAAGCTCTGTAAAAGAGGCCCCAGAATTTGAAGTCACAAAGTAACAAGCTAAACTAAACGTAGGCAACTCAACGACCTTACAACATACATCATACATTACATTATACATTACACTTTGTGCATACATGAATCAAGTGCACAAATGCACAGAGTGTAAGTCTTGCAGCATAAACTTAATTTACCCCTAGGTCCCAACAAAAAATACTGAAAACGCAAACTAATATGGACATATTGACTAATACATGGTGGGCCAAAAAACCAGACCTTTCATGGGTAGTGAAGATATGCAAGTTAGACAAAGGACATTTAAATGCTATGCACGTTCTGCATTTTTCTATACAACATTCTGGAACTTTTGACATACATGGTTCTTGCCCATTTGTCAAAATCAAATTCAAGCACTTTCAAGGACCTTCAGACGTGGATTCTAGGACTTTCAAAGACCCACAAAAGCCCTGGACATATCACATGCCTTTCTACCAGCAACCGTTGCTAAGTTATCAACAATCAAATAAGTTCAGGTTTTTTAGCCCAATCTCCATATGTTACTATTACATTAACAGCTCAGTTTCGCACAAGCTGCATGCAACAGAGTGAGTGAGTGTGTAGGGCTTAACGTCCAACCCGACACAGTATAGGTCAACAACAACAGAGATAATCACAACTTTTTGCACTTTGGATAACAGAAAGGCCTTCTAATACAATTTCTGAGTTTTTTCTAAGAATGCCCCCACCTGGATTGATTGTGAAAAACGGGAAAAGTTGAACAACGAGACCACCTGATATCGAATAAATGACTTTGATAATAGTCAGTAAAGTGGGCAAAACAAAAATCAGAAAAAGTACAAAAACCTAAGCAAATGTGTAACAATGTCATCACTAATGATGACGAAATACCCAACTTTCTGCTATCCACACAGTACGGTAGACAAAATACAGCATTGGAAACATTTTAAAATTAACGCTGCTGCATTGAGAAAATCCATTTCGTGCAGACAAAAGAGAAACATTTCAGACAACTTTTCACAGCAAAAACCAAAATACCAGAAACAGACAAATTATACAGTCGATCATCTGCAAACAGAGCACTTTCAGACACTATCAATTCACTAGGTGGCGATAACTGACAAATCTTAACATTCCAACATAACAATCAGAATATAGCACTACTAATATGGAAGATGCCAAATATCATTATTATTAATAAAGCATTACCAATTATACACAAAAGTAAAAAATTACACAACCAGAAAACAATTTTGTTGGTATCTAAAAACTCACTTACCAAAAGTGGGATGGAATAAAAACTGGAAAAATGCAAAAATCAATGTTTTCCAGACTGGTGCATGCACCACAGCTAAAACATACTCAACCATGCTAAATGTTTGACACAGATATGCTTATACGTGAATATAATAATTAATAATAACCGTAATATAAATCTCTTGATAAGTTACTAAGATCTCAAAAAGATGCCTCTACAGCATCAATATACAAATATTCTACAACAGCCACTGCAGCTTGAACTCTGTCGTCACTCCACAATCAGTCAACAATGACAAAGAGTTACGACAGTCAAAGATCCGAAACATTTCAGAATAAAAAATTTGCAAAAACATGATGCAGTACCTTGACTGGTTCATACCCAAATGTCAGCACAGACTCATATAATATTTATCTTGGTAGTTTGATTGGTTTGCAAATCATTCCAGATGCACTATTAGAGACAACAGTTCAAACCAGATACTGCCGGAAGAACACCGACATAATATTAACACTCAACAGTGTCAGATACATAACTGAACAATATTAGTCACTTAACACGCATATGCTTAGCTGAGAGAAAGTTACTAATCTACATAAATATTGCCATAACTACATGCATATATTAATACAGCCCGCCACCAGTAAATCACTTCTATACAAATGCCTCACTGTCACTGTGAACAACATCATTTGCTATATCAATGATTATCAGTTTCTCAAGGCCGATGCAATGTTTTACAGCCGGTCAATGCCTCATAAGGCCACATTCTCAAAATTTCCTAAGACATTTTTCAAAAGATGTTAGACAATTTAAGAATTACAAAAAGGTTTTCTTTCACAAATTCTTGAAGGCTTTTTTGCACTTCAAAAGAAAATCTTCTTTTCTTATATCTGCAAACTAGTTCGACCAAGAAGGCCACATGTCACGTAAGCATCCAGTTGTGAAAATGGTGTCCTTTTTGATTTCGAATACATTCCTAGGAACATCTTTCAAAGACATTTTCCAAAAAAGTTTCAAAAATGTGCATCCTTTCCTAGGAAAAGAAATCTTGCAATGATTTTCCTATGAAGTTTTGAGAAAGTGGCCCTGACCACGAACGAGAGTTTCAAACGCCGGTCACTAACGTCAACAATGACAACACCAGTTATTAGCCGGCAGCATCAGCAGTGACGTTGGCTAGTGCAGCAGAATTTCATGCAGCATGGTCTGTCTGTCGGTATGTTATTACTTCTGTGACTTGAGCTTGTCGACGGCATTGCAAAGTTTCAGAGCTGGGCCGAGCTTCAAGCCCATGTATTTCATCATCATGTCACTTGTCAGTAGCAGTAGAGCTTTGCCATCTATCTCCTAGCACAAACAACAACAACTACAATCACAACAACAAATACTACTACCACAACAGTTATTAATCACCATCTATTGACTAGCAGAAACAATAATAACATCAGTGAAAGTTATAATTTGGTATTATTTAGTAACGGGAATTACATCCCTAGCTATGGACCCTGCCATATGGGATCCAACAGTGTTACCTGCCACCTGACACAGGCAATTGTGCCCTACTTTAACCCCAGCCTGTTTTATTGCATGTACATTGACCACAATAGCTACTGACTTTATTCTTTTCATATTTCGAATTCTTTTACATTTTCTATATCCTGCAACAACAACTAGAGATCGACAATTTTAATTAAAGCAATGATAACCTAGTATTTACCGATCTACTAACCAAAACCTTCCTATACACATTACACAACGCTCAGCAAATGTTATATGCCATGATTTTTGATAGCAAAAAGTGTGTATGATGCATTGTACTGCAAGGTTCATGTATTGTATATGCACCTTCATCTTGCTGCAAATGAGGTACACATACTACTGTGTCACTGAGTCAAGTATTTCACAACTACATAGTCGATGGCCAACAAAATTTCACCAATTATCTGTCCAATCCAATGCAATGCATAGCATTGGAAAGAGTATAAAATCACCTTTGTGTCTGTCCGTCTGTGCGTCCAACATTTCTTAAGCTATCTTCCTTCCACCTTCTTTTTCCTCTTCTCCATTTTCCTTCCTTTTTCCCTTCCCCTTCTCCATCCCCTTGCCCTTTCCTCTTTTTTTCCTTTCCCTTCCCCTTCCTCTTTTCATTCTCTTTCCCTTTCCTTTACCCTTTCCCCTTCCCCTTTCCATTTCCATTTCCGTTCCCCTTCCCTTTACTTTCCATTCCTTTTCTCTTTCCCACTTCCCTTCCTTTTTTCTACTTTTTTCCCTTCCCTTCCCCTCCCCCTTCCTCTTTCTTTCCATTCTTCCGTCTTTCTTTCTGTGTCCAGGTCAGTGCATCCAATATTTGAGGCGCCGTATCTCCATAACCGTGCAAGATAGACACATGGTCACTATGGACCACGCATAGGAAATCGCCCCCGGGAGTCGAATGGTCACGTGAACGATGACGTCACGTGACCACAAAAGGTCAAAGGTGTGACCCCATTATCTTTGAGGTGCCATATCTCCATAACAGTGCAAGATAAACGCATGGCGACGACAGACCATTTATAGTGAATCGAATGGTCTCGTGACTGACAATGTACACTGTTTAGTTAAAATAATAGAGAAGGATAAAAGGATCATTGCTGCTGTTCAATTTGAAATTAAACTGTTTGATTTTTTCTACCAGTTTAAACAGCTCACTGATTATATTTATACGGACATATATTGCAAACAACTGAAATGCACTGGACAGACTCTGTGTTCGTATGAACATTATCTTGTTGCATATAATAATACATTTAAAAAACAGAATGGCCAAAGTTTTAGGTAAAAAAAACTTCAAGAACTTTTCAAGAACTGTGAAGTACCTTTTTTCAGACTCATTCCCGTAACATTTTACCACATCATGTTAAGCTTTTTTGGCTTTACACGAAAAAATGGTCACATCATGGTGATGATGATTTGGAACAACTGATATTCAAAAACTTTGAAGATCCTCTGACATCAAGTTTGGAATCCTTCAACACCCAATTTGGTCTTCAAGAATTTTCCAAAAATGGAAAAATGGAAAAACTTTGCAAGAACATTTTAGAACCTGTAGCCATCCTTTTAAAAAGCAAAGTCATCAAAGAACGAAAGACTACAGACGTGTTTGCGGAAGAGGTCTGAGTACGGAGAGAGAGCAGAGTCTGCGTCAGTGATGTATCGAGCGACGTCATCCACCGACCACTGAGACAGATCAGATGACGACCTGGCTGGACGTAGCTCCGTTGTACTACTGGCTGTAAACAACAGTAACATCTACTACAACAGCAACAACTACCACAGCAACTAAAACTATTACTACAACATCATCAACCAACCATCGAGATAGATCAGATGATGACCTTGCTGGATGCAGCTAAGCTGTACTACTAACTGTAAACAACAACAACAACTACAACACTGACTTCTACAACTACTACTACAACGTCATCAACCACCCACTGGGATAAGTCTGAGCTTGACCTTGCAAGATGTAGCTCAGTGTACTAGTAGTTATAAAAAAAAAAAAAAAAAACAGCAGCAGCAACTACTAATACTACTACTACAACTGTCACCATCAGCATTTTTCATACCTCTCACAACCATTAAAATTCATCAAACAAAAAAAAGCAAAATGGCAGATACACCTTCACATACTGATTAGTTTTGCAATGAAGAAATCTGTTACGTTTGATAATGATAAAATGTGTGTGACAAACCTTCAGCTTCGAATATCGGAGCTCTTTTATGAGGCACAGAGATGGAAGTAACGTGAGTCTTTGTGGAGCTGGTACTCGTACTCACTGCAGGCTGAATACTCACCCCGTCACTAATTCGCAGCCCATCACTAATACTAGTGCTACTGCTCCGTTCGCATGCTGACGACATCATCGGTCGCTTAGCAACCGACTGATCCATTCTCATAGCTACTGATGATGCTGGCCTCTTGACTGGCTGGTCTGATGAAGCTCGACGTTCCGATGATGATGCGGGTTTTTCCCGGCGTTCGGATGACACGGGTTTTTCCACAGATGATGAAGATGGTGGTTTAGTATCTATGGGTGAAGCATCGGTCTTCACAGATAACTGGACAGGTAGTGATGGAGGGTTAGATGTGGTGCGGGGCGGCGTATTAGCCAGCTCTGTCTTCTGATTGGCTGCTGCAACATCAGATAAATCACATTGCAAAATTTATACAGGTAAGAATGGTTAAAAGCTTTCTGTAGCTCTTAATGGTAATCCATCTCAGAGCTACAGCATGTCACCTGTTACAAGGGATCACAGAGTGTTACCTCCTCCTGACACATATCAATGCACCACCTTAAAAGTCCAATAGTCCATGGCAAAGGTCAAACTCACTCGCGCAATTTATGTAGATTTAAATTAGACATCTAACCTCGCATATGTACTATGTTGATTCGAGCTTCATAAATATACAAAATTACTGTGCACTTTCAAACGAATTGCGGAATTACGTTACATTAAGCAAAAAATTCTAATTTACCAGTTCCCCCAGTGACATCATAAGCCTAGCCTAGACCATGGTTCCTACTACTCTGCAGAATTCACTTTCCCTGACTTTCCAGGACAAAATGAATCATTTTCCCTGACTAAGTTGTTCATGTGAAATACCAATGTTGGCTTTCAATCGCTTATATGTTAATTTTGGTGTCCATAGACCGTCAAACCCAGCCAGATGGGCAACTACTCAATTTATCTACCCTGGAGGAACGGAAGGCTAAGATGAAATGGTCTAACTGTGTGCAGTCAGTTGTCCAAGTAGTAACCATTTGACAGTGACTCAACTCATAACTTCACGACTGTAAGTTTGGTGTCCTATTCGTTTATTCTGTTATGCCGCCAAGCTACCATATAAAAGTTAACGTAAACAACTGTTAGTTAACACAGCTCTCTCTCACAGCTCGATGACGATAAGATCAGTGCTCATCTCCAAGCCCACCTAAAAGCATGAAAATACTATGTAGTACCTGGGCCGGCATAAAGCTGTGAGATCCTGTTGCAATGGGTACAACGTTCACCCTCAGCAACCTCTGACTTGTCATGAACCTCGGCCAGACAACAACAACAACTACTGCTACAGCCACAATTACTACAACAAACCTTTGCTGCTGGAAAGCTGATTGGTCCTGCCACAGTGGGTACAACGCTCTCCATCAGCAATCTTCTGACTGGTCATGAGGCCTGGACAACATTCAATCTCCTTGAGTAAAACCTCCAGCAGCTTGTAGCACGTCAATGCCTTCCTGATGACGGGCAGCTGCTTCGACACATGCTTCCCATCGATCAGCGCTGCAACATACAGATTATGTACAATGCAAAGTAAAGTAAGTCCTTCCCGAGCCACAGGACCCACTGGGTGGAAACGATCTCCATTTCCATGGCCGTCAGCAAGACACTTGTTTACATGACGTCGGCCCACCATTCCAAAGGTAGCTACAACTAGAAATAAAGTTAGGAATGGAGTTAGTTTAGCATTAAATAAATACAGTTTTGTCGTGGACTGTTTACATTGTAGGATGAAAACAGATAAAAAGCTAGTGCATCGGAGTGTACCTGTTTACACACCGGTTTTTGATGGTACTTATTGTGCCTCCGAATGATGGAAAGATGGCTAAAGTAAGTTGACCTGAGTAGCTGGTTACACATCAGAATTAGAGCTGTCAAATTAATGCATTAATGTGTTAATAAATTAATGCACGTTAAAAATATTATTGCGCGTTAAAAAAATTAATGCATACACGAAAATTTGTTATTTACTAAATTCTGAGAACAAAAGTCCAATATTTCGTTAAACTGCGGTTATTTGACAATTAATCGAATTCAAGTAACTAAACTGTAGTTGCCGTTCCATCACTACTGTAAATAAATAATTATTTCGACAACAGGCTAATACATTTTTATGCTAGCTATGACGTTAGTTATTGTCAATTATATGTTTTAAAATGTGTTTCTAACTTTCTATATTCTACAGGTGGGGCCTCCCAAATGTTGCAGGGCCCGGGGTAATTCACCCCCTACTCTCCCTCTCAACAGACCTGGATGTGTTGATAACGCGTTAATTAATGCATTAAAAAAAATTAATGCAGTGCGTTAATGCAAGAAAAAAATCAACGCTTTGACAGCTATAATCAAAATGGTTTAGCTGCCTGCAGACCGTCAAACATTTAAGTACAAACTGATCCGAGCATTGACTAACTTTGTTGATGTGACCAACAATGTCAGCAAGTAAGCCAAATGGCCAGGTTCAATAAACAAGTTACAAAATAGCATTCCATTAATTCTTAAACTAGTGTGAGTCTGACTTAATCTCACTGAGCAGAAAATATCGCCTGATTTCAATGTTGGAAAGAAAATGTGGTCTATTGTAAAAAAATAACATTTGCCACTGATAAAAAACTGGCCAATTTTGCAAGTGTACATGCAATATGGCATCTAAATACTAAATCTGCTATTAACAGTTTATACACTAGGCAACATTATAGCCAAACAGACAGACCATGCTACAGAGAAATGTGTAGCAATATGCCTAACAACAACAACAACATCTATAACTATGACTAATACTACTACAATAACAAATTACTATGCTGCTGCTGCTGTCGCTGCTACTACTACTACTAGATGACTAGTACTGCAACTACTACTACTACTACTACTACTAGTACAACTACCACTACATACCAGTAATCACTACTCGTCCGGTGCCCTCACGTAGCAGGTTGTAAATGGTCGACTGATCAGGTGAACAGTCCACGCACGCCTGGACTGCAGCACGCAGGACACGACGGATAGACCCCGGACCAAACTGAGACGGCAACTGAGAGACCAGTCGAGAGTTGAGCACAGGTCCACAGTCACAGGCCCGATTCACGAACACACACACTGCCAACAACAACTACACTGTTACTACTACAAATTACTACTACAACAACAAACAGGAACAACAACAAGAACTCCAAGGAACGAAACGAGAATGCCACTAGCACACAACAACAATCCAAAGTTACAAGCAACGAAAACTAGCAATTCAAACGAACTAATTAACCAACCAAACAACATATGAACGATCAAACTAACTAAAACTACCTGGCAAGCTTACAAACAAAGAAAGTGATAAATGAAAAAAAACAACACAGAGAAACAAAAAAAAACAATCTAACTGGACACCAACCATCTAATTCAACTTGATTTGCCTAACTCAGCATAACTAAAATAAACTGAAATCCATTAAAAATTAAGAAAATAACAAACTAATAAAAATAAGTTTACATATAATGACCAAAGTTTCATCAAAAAAAATAAACTGAATCAGCTACATAGGGAACAAAAAAACACAGAAATATGAGTGAGATGATGACATAACTGTTATGATTTTAACCGAAAAACTGAAAATAAAGTCTGCAACCTGTTCCTGGCTTGCGTCGTATAGGCTTGTGAGAACCTGACAAAACAAACAGGCTTAAATTAACTATGCTAAGTCAATTGTCTTCTACCTGCACACCTAATATCATTTGAATCAAATGCCCCACAAAAAAAATTTTGCATATGGATGAATGCTACGTCCTTACGCAATACGCTCAAGCATCGGACTGGCTTCATTAGGCTGACTCATCATGTCGATGGCATACTATTCGTCAGATTGTTTGAGACTTTCAAGCAGCTGAGGCCATCCTGTATAAAGACCACTAAGAGCATAATATTAGTACTTCCATGTAAGTAACAGTAATTAAGGTCCAGTTTTTCCATCGCCAATCAAATCAAATTTGATCTCAGATTTGCTGATTGCCAATCAACTTGATGTTTAGAATTGATCGTCAATCGACTGTGTTTTTTTTTCCATACATTTTTGATCTCCAATTACGTGATTCACGATTTATTGATTCACTATCAACTGAGCCTACTTAATGCTGATCAGATTGGCTGACAGTGACCTCGATATGCAGTGTTGTGCTAAATTACCCAGCATGCGCTGCAAGTGGATGTCATAGCCAGTAAACGTCATCATAGCAACTATATCAACAATATCGTCTGCAGTCAAAAATATGTTCTATCGTAAATCCATCCATTTTATTTCTTCACAAAACACTATACACAGTACAAACTGATCAGCAGTGATTGATCGCCATGTCTAGAACTTCATTTTAACGTGTGAGTTGTCGTTCTGACCAGCGAGGTAAAGCGATATTTCTGGCGCGAATAAGCAACGAACTGCAGATCCCCATGTTTAATCATAAATTATTTGACTTGATCGGACAATATTCGGCCATCAACTTCACGGGAGATTTGACGGACAATTAGTTGCTAATTGGTGATGGAAAAACGGTCATTGAGATGATCTCCAATCAAATCCCAAAGTTAATCAAAGATCAATTTGATTGGCCATCAAATGTGCATGGAAAAATGGGACCTAAGAAGTTAAAAAGTATTGACTGCAAAATGTTCACATCGTGGTAACGATGATTATGAACTACTGAAATTCAAGCAGTTTCAAGACCTTCTTACACCAAATTCCTAAACAGTCACTTTTCACAAACTCTGCAGGTCCTAGAAAAACAGAAACTATTCTTCGCAAAACTTTCTAATCTAATCTAATCTAAAAACAATTTGATATAGCGCCATTGTCAACAAGTTAAATATAAATTAGAAGTGCTGAATGTGAATCAGAAGCTACATGAGTCCACCCTGGTGGTAATATTCAGACCATGTGAGCTGGTGACAGGCTCCACGCTGGACACATGAGACTTGTGATGATGATGCTGTTGGGGTGGAGATGAGTCGGAATTGCTGGAAGTAGAAACTGAACCCGTAGCAGCTATCACTCGCTGGGAGGACGATCTCTCACTGGTTGGTAGTGGTGATGGACTTCTGGGCCGCTTTGACAGACGAGACGCAGATGCTGTAACACAACGTTTTAGTCAAAAGATACATAAATTAGAGCAAATTTAAATGACACCATCAGATAGCCCGACCCCATAAACAGGGGAGTAGGTAAAAACAGCGCACAATTATTTTTTAAGCAGACCGAGTTATACCGCTTTGATGTCCCCATTCACCGTAATGCAAATTTGTATAAGAAATATTATTAGATTGTGAGCAATCTAATGTACTCCTCGAGCACATCGTTTTCTTTTGTATTCTTCTGAAAGTTTTTTCATTCTTTTTGGCTTGTATTAAAGTACTTAGCACTTAGCACGTAGATCCTCCGGTCCTTGACAAGACAATGGGCAGCAAGAGTTCGCCATCTGCTTCTGTTTGTAGCCACAGCCCGGACGCTGTTACAATTGACTCCTCAGTCCACCAGGTCTTCTTTATGTAGACCGCCAAGTCTTCGTTGGACGACATCGTCGTCTGCCACTACCACGAGGTTCCATGACATGACACGATTGGCTGGTCGTCCAGGTGGCATCCTGATGATATGGCCTGCCATTCGAAGTCGTCTCTCTGCTACAATGTCCTGTAATCTTCGCTGCCCAGTCCGGCTTTGCACCTCCATGTTAGTCATGTGGTCCTTCCATGTAATGCCCAGAATCTTCCGTAAGTTGTGCTGGTGAAACACGTCCAGCTGCTGACATATTCTAGCTGTACTCTTAGAAGTCTCGCTGGCGTATGGAGCTGTAGAGACAATGAGGGAGGTGTAGAGGCCCAGTTTAATCTTGAGGCTAAGCGTGCTGAATCAACACATGTTGTCAAGTGTTGCTTTTGCCAGTCGAGTGTTGATATCTGCTTCAACATCTCCATCACTAGATATCACACTTCCCAGGTAGGTGAAACTCTCTACATATTCTGACCTTGACCTTTTGGGGTCACAGGACGTCATCAGTCACATGACCATTCGACTCTCGGCGGTCAACTTGCTATGGGTAGTCCATAATGACAATGCGTCTATCTAGCACCATTATGCAGATATGGCCGTTTGAAGTTTTTCCAGGAAGGCTCTTCCAAAAACAGAGGCCGGTCGTCAGTCGGTTGGTCGTCGGTCGGTCCTCAATATTACACTGATCTCATATACTCTGCTTCACTACGTTAAAAA
>Ga0209671_1002481_pt1 | contig 16924 bp, 7 predicted proteins | sample WorMetHERISLAND2_2_FD_187401 | JGI IMG/M metagenome (GOLD analysis project Ga0209671, IMG submission 187401) | Marine gutless worms symbiont microbial communities from Max Planck institute for Marine Microbiology, Germany - Olavius geniculatus... | ecosystem: Host-associated > Annelida >...
TATATTGTGACAAATGTTTCACAAAACCAACAATACATGTCTGGTGAAAGAAAATGCTAAGTGGGCAGAAATTTGCATCAGATACTGAGGTGCAATCAGTCATTCGTCTGTGGCTTGGACAGCAGCCTGAAAAAATGAAGCATACATCACTAACAAATTATTTATGCCAATCAGAATAACAATTAACACATAGTTTTCAATAATACCTCTTACGACATGAGACAATAGTGCTTAACAACAAACAGCTATGCCTACATAATTTCAAAAGAATAAATATAGACATAAAATGTATTTTAAAAACTACAGAAATTGCATACACATAAAAAGCAGTCAATTTGGTCTATGTTCTCCTCTAGCTATTGTGACAAAATGACTGAACGAACAACAAGCTTTAAAGAGCACATTCCTACAATAATGCCATTAACAAAATAGCAGCATACTAAGGTCTGATGAATATGATGTAGACCATTTACGTTATGAGCAGAGGCGGAGGCTGAAGAAAGGCTTATATCATCTGGAGGACTTTCAGCGATATCCTCAGATAGCATTGGATCCACCTCACGACACTTGGTTTTGTCACCAGCTGTATAGCAATGTAATGCACCGATTCACAAACATAGCTAGAACTCTTGTTAAATGGCCTTCTTAGTGTGCCACTAACATATAGTCCAGTCTATTGATGTACTGGAATGGTAAGAGCTCCCAATTCAAAAACAGACATATAAAAGTCAAAACGGCTGCAAACGTCATTAAGGCCGAAATAACTGGTGTGGTAATGTTCAATTCAAAGTGCTGAAGACATAAAGTTGGGCTTAGAACTCTGCAGTAAAATTGCACATTTAATGTCAACATTGGGCCGACACACTTACTTGTTATTCTAACAACACACATCATCTTACACACATACGCATGAATTTAAGAGAAAAATTAAACACTACTATAATTACCTGAATCAGATTTTTTGGACTTGCCATGATCTTCATCTCTGTGAACACTTGCACATTTTTTAAGTGCATCAATTTCCATCTTTAAAGCTCTAACTTGCTCATTCGCATCTTTCAGCTGTTCGCTTGTACGAGCCAGCTTGATATTTGCCTTGGCTTTAGTGCATTCCAGTTCACGGTGTTTGTTGTTCAGCTCTTCCTTCGAATCACGGAGCTTTTTCTTCGTTTTGTCAAGCCTAGCTGTGAGATTATCCAACTCCATCTGTTTCGTCTTCAGTTTCTCCTCAGTGGCTGCTTCCAGTGTTGCATCCTTGTTTAGTTTTTCATGCAGATTGGTCTTTGTGCGTTCTAGCTCTTTTTTTGCACTATCCAGTTTTTTTCTAACATCGTCACACTCTTTTTTCATTTCGTCCAACTCTGTCTGCTTGGACTCTAGCTTCTCCTTGGCTTCTGCCTTTGTGTGTTCCAGTGCTTCTTTTGCATCGTCACGTTCTTTCATCATTTCTTTATGCTGCACAGTCAAATTCTCAAACTCTTCTTTTCTCTTTAGTTCATCCTCGGCCTCTCTTAGATTGGCATCCTTGGCCTTAACTACCGTCAAACTTTCATTCTCTTCATCTGCATTAAACGACAAAACACAGTACCGTGTAAATATCGTTAATAATCTAATAGCTCCAAGAAGTTAAGACTCACTTAAACAGACGTCATACTTAATTCAATTTGTATGTCAAAGAAGTCTCAGATATAATGCCCATTCATTGCAAAAAACTCAGCTGGCCTGGATTTCAAGTTGCACAACAGCCAGGAAATGGTAGATTTCGATCAAATGCACGAGGTTACGAACAAAGGACACTAACTAACTAACTGTATAAATGATCACTATCTAGTTCTGTGGGTCGTAGTTGATTGATGTTCTTACAAGAAAACTCACTACTGTCACCAATTTCCAACTACGACATGTTTGAATTCTTACTGTTGCCAGTTGATTTGTAGGCTAAACTCAGGCGGTCACCACATCGTCTAAGTCCGATGACCCGGACATGGAGAACCGGTGCAGTTTGACAGCAGTTTGGCAGTGCACGTCAACCGTCAACGTTTGCCAACGACAACCGTGCAGCAACAACGACAACCAACAACGCCTGCCAGTTTGTCAGCTGTGGGCAACGACAGCTGCCTTTGACTGGTGCCCCCGTTCAATGAAATGGCTGTCAACTTCACGAGGCAGAGATGGAAACCCGGACTCACCTTCAAGTGGGACGAATTCCTCTTCGGGTCATCTGCCCCTTCCCCTCCCCATATAGGCAGTGCCTGACTGGGCTCATTACGTCAACAACAAAAACAATAACAGTTGATTTGATTTGTTAGAAAATAGCTAAACACTGCACCTGGATCAGTAGGTGACTCATTGCATCCCCAACGACGTTTAATCCTGGTAAACCCACACATACGCCATTACAAAGCTCAACTTCAGTCAACACAACAAACAACATGCAAAATTACAAATTTTGAAGTAATTGTTGTTCACATCAGTTAAAAGTGCAACACACTCTTTTTTCTGTTTTACCTGCCCATTTTCTAGAACTACTCAAAAACCACATTCTCAAAACTTTCCTCAGACAATTTCCACAAAAATGTTCTTATGTCAGTTTTCTATTCTGAATTATCAATGGCTTTCTTTGAATTTGCAAAGAAGTTATACCTTTCTTGTGTCTCTAAACTGATTCAACCAATCAGATGCGCTTGTACAAACCACGTGACATAAACACCCAGTTTCAAAACTTCCTTGGTAAAATCTTTGGAAAACATCGCATGTATGTAGATGGAAAACTGCTTCATCGTATAAGATGACAAAATGCAAATTTGATTTACTCACTCACTGCCAATTTAGCAGCAGTGCCATGTAATTAACATTATAATGACACACAAGCTGTAGTGTCAACAAGGGGTACTTTGTGAAAAATCTGTATTACACTAATACACAGCTTTCTTTCCAGAGAAAAGATTAGTGCTTTTGTATATATGTTTCCAAAAATCTTTTCAAAGAAGTTCTGAAAATGCACATCCTTTTCTAAGACAAGAAATCTTCCACAAATCTGTCAAAAAAGTTTTGAGAATGTGGCCTCAGGTTACTAAATTCTAAGTTCAGGTGGGAAAGACTCACAGAACTTTTGCTGGCATCAGAACATGTGAAGATGACTGAGAAATTGCTAGCAAATCATCAAGTAAAAATACGTTTCTTAAACAAATAAAGTCAAGCGTTACAGAATTTCTCATCTGGTTAAGTCAGATAATTCTGCAACAACAATAGCACTGTAAAATTAATTGATTCTGTGCACAGCTGCACATAAGTAGAGATAGCTCAAACATGGCAGTCCTGACTTACCCTGGGTCATAGAAAATGATGGCAATGAGGACCAGAACTAAAGTAACAAGGACTACATAGGCAACAGTGTGAAATGTAAACAAACAAAACAACAACAAACAATGTCAATTGACACTCATTGACAAAACAAGCGCACCAGACACGGAACCCGGCACGGCAAGTTTAAGCAACAAAAATGCCTCACAGAAATGAGCTAAACCATAATGGAACAAGGTCATGGAATAGGATCATGTAGAATCAGTCCATTGCTACGTTCAGTATTCAGTATTCAGTAGGTAAATATCTGATTTCAAAAGAAACAGACTGAAAATCATCCAAGCGTTTTGATCATAGTGTAAAATGGACCAAAATGAACACATATTTCGCTTGATCTGCTTTACCTAGGTAGTGCAGAAGCATACATTGGGTAAGGTAGAAAACTGAATGGTTATTTGATGGCAAGTTGTGTCAGAAATATTTGTACCAGAAATACTTTTTTGAGACACAGTGTATGTTGCTCGGACACAGCATGTCACCATGTCACCACACTTAACTGTATTATTACCATCACAACACCACATTGTAAAATCACCACTCTGTGAAACAATCTACTGTAACCACATCTAGCTAGTAGTAAGTATAAAAGACATACTAATATTGGTAACTAAAAGACTTAAGTATCATCCATGTCAACAGCAGTAATGTATGCAAAACACATCTTACACGTGGCTGGCAGCATGTTCTTGACAATGTTTGACCCCTCAGTGACATTCACATCTGAGCTAGCAGGCGTAATGATCTCTCCTGCAACATTCAGAGCAACCTTATTGCTAGCTCGCAGAACAGACTGCACTTCTCAGCTCAAAGATACTTTTAACACTGTATGTTATAAACACAGTGATGGTGGCCAAAAATAATAAATATCCAGCATGTGCCCAGTATGCCAGCAACATAATTATCTTGCCTGTTGTATACAGTGGGAACAGGAGTTCATTTGAGGTGCTATGGTACCATCGGGTAGCACAGAGACTTCAAACAAATTCCTGTGGGCTGTAGTGCAGTCAGAGCACATATTGGAAAGTAGTAACTGCTGATCAATGCAGGAACCATCGGTGTATGTATAGGTTACAGATCTAATATACTATGTACCAGTATTTTATTTTGTAAATGTACCAGAAAAAAAGCGCTGGTATGCATTACAGGTGGCCAAGGAAGTGCTGATATGCCATACCAAACCATACCATCACACTTCAAGCACAGTCAACAACACAATGCACACTGCACAATCTGTATACAGGTCTGGACACATAAGTTATTTAACTGAAGCCAGGAAGACTGGGAATGACAGTCCTGCTGTCACTGCTAGACTATTGCTGACTTTTGTAAGCTACAGTCAAATACCAGTACCAGCTAATATCTTAGATTAATATAAGATCATCCACAATCACCCAGAAGTTCAGTACTTCTTACTGGCTGTATACCGGTGCTCCATAAAGACACACATATAAATCAACTGCAAATAACAAGAAACACATGCTAATGTAAATATATAAACCAGGAAAAAATGTGCTAGGCATTACCTGCAAGAAACGTTGCTCTGTACTGTTTTATAACGTCACCACCACTAGCTTTAAAGCAGTTGCACTCAGTGACATTTGAAGCTGTGGATGTCATTGTTAAATTATACCAGCTCGGTGCAATTTTAATAGAGAACTCTGTGGCATATGACAGAATGTTGCCACGGGAATAGATCAAGCCATTTTTGTATTTATCATTAGAACATCTCCATTCCACACCAGTGTCATCGGAATAACATGTAAATTTGACACAGTCACCAAACTTTGCCGATATGTCTTCAATGTTGCCATATAACACTGCAAACACAACACCTCACTGCAGCAACAGTGTGCTTTTCTGTAAATTTACTCACAAGTAAAAAGCTATTTAAAAATGCATTTACGCAGTGCCTGTTGACATGTCTACATTTAGGAAGTTAACTATTAAAAAGTATAGTTAAGAATAAATAGAAAATGTCATAGCCATTGTTATCACACTGACTAAGAAATCCAACAATAATGTCAATTTTAAAATGGCCCACAGCAGTAAAGAATTAGCGTTGAATTAGTATTGAGCGTTAATTTCTAAGAGTTTACGGAGCAGTATTTAAGTAATAATATCACTTCTTTGTGTTGTTCAAGATGTTTTTCTGATGAAATAAGCATCAACAAAAATGAACACATCAACATGAGTGGGGTGGAAACAGTGTTTAAGTGTGAAAGTTGCGTAAACATGACCGTAACATGTCGGTTCTATGTCGGGAGCTCAACATTGGAGGACCTGCATTGTGAATCCAAAAGGACGGCAATGAATGTCATGGCAACCACTAACAATCACATCGAAGTCTACGTTCAATGCTGAAAATTTCATATGCAGCTTCTCTACGTCTATCTCGATTTTGGCGCAATTCACTCTTGAAATGTGTCTTGCAGCTCGAAATCGCCAAAAAATCCATACAAAAACCCTTATTTTGTCATTCAAGGTCATCCAAGGTCATTTAATTCGGTTGCAATCCAGAGCAAGTGTATGAATTCCTATTAGTGATTGATAGTAATATAGGCCCTATCTTGAGATTTGAGTTATTGAGATACAGTGACTTATTGGCTAAAAATTGCAAATTTTTCCTAACCCCTGTCATTTAATGTCCTCGTTCGTGGTAACCTACTCCAAATTTATAGAAAAACTTTACGGTTCCTGAAACTAGAGTCTTCCAGGCAGCCAACGGTAAAGATTTGGTGATCCTAGCTTGCACCATTTTTGACTGATCCACCCTTGTGACAGATAGATAAACAGACAGATGGACAGACGGACGGACAGACAGAATTGTGGTGGCTAAGGTCTGGTTTTTCCATCACCAATCAAATTAAATTTGATCTGTGATTTACTGATCTCAGATCAACTTGATGTTCTGAATTGATCATCGATCAAATGTGTTTTGTTTTTCAGGCATTTTTGATCTCCAATTACGTGATCGGCAATTAGCTGATCAGCCGTCAACTAAGCCTACTTTATGCCAATCTGATTGGCTGACAGCTGACTAATTGGTGATGGAAAAATGATCACTGAGATGATCTCCGATCAAGTCCCTAAGTTGATCGGAGATCAGTTTGATCGGCCATCAAATGTGCATGGAAAAACGGGACCTAAGACATGCTAAAGCAATCTAGCTGCTTTTGTGCATAAAAACCAGGAAAACACTTACATGGCAATGCTTGCATGATGAGTAATATGCATGAGTACAACCATGTAATCTTCATCCTAAAATACTGTACGCAATAATCACACATTGTACATCTAGCAAAATGCAAAAATCATAATATCAAAAACAGTGGCTCCCCATCATCTTTGGCTTTAATGCCAATTTTGGCTTCACAACCATCTACAGCTTGACAGCCATAAATTTAACTACGACTTTACAGCCATCCACAACTTCATAGCTATTTGATATAACCTTATGGTTACGTTCAAGGATGTGCATTGAGCTGAACTGATATGGCCAAAGTTTGTTAAGACCGGCCATTCATTTTGACTGTTTAACTGTCAGCAAAAAGACCGGTTAACCGGTTAACCATGGGCAGGCAGGTGAGTGAGGTGACGTGTTGCTAGGATAGCCGACAAGACAGACTCACAGTGCTCACTAACGACGCAAGGCCTAGACAATTTGACAACATGTGATGGCGTGGTGTGTGTTAAGGACTGACTGACAAACGGCTGTAAAGCGTCAGCATCAGGGATTGGCATGACATGGCCGAGCGGGCCAGTGAGCTCCAGTGTCCTTTGACGTTTATCATGTATAGACAGAGTTAGGCTGATCAAACAACATGCAGAAACACAGGTAAGATCAGTCAGTGGGTCAATCACATGGGAATTACGTTGACCCTGGATTAGGCCTACAAAAAAGTAGGCTCTACTCACAGCAGGTAGGAGTGTCAGTGTGGCAGCAGTCCTACAAGTCTCACATGCACACGCTCATTCACAGTGGCCAAGGGCGGGCAAATTATATGGCACTAGCAGCACTACCGTATGTATACCTCTAGGTCTCTTGATGTGTTTGAAACTTTGTATACTAACAGCATTGCACTTGACTTTTATGCTAAGATGCGCCTGCTGTACACTAGATGGATGCATAATGTCTAAGTATTGAAATTAAACCAACAACATTCTATCCACAGCTCAGTGTAAACGTCGACCAGTGGACTGCGTAGCATTATGTAACCCAGTGTTTTTCAACCTTTTTGCTGCAGCGGAACCCTATGTAAGTGTGACGATCACTCACGGAACCCCATGCATTTATGCAATGATCCGTAAGTCCAGCGACGTAGGCGAGGTTAAATTTTCAGGATGTCTAGGGACCGATGTCCCCAGCGGAGTCAAGAGGCAGAAAACCTGTGGGAGCCTGGGGCAAAACCCTCAAACGCTGCCGATAAAGCAGCAAGCAAAAGACTTGTTTAATTTCACCGTATTAGTGTAATACCATTTAGCAATTTAATTTCACCTGCAACCAAAAACACCTTACGAGGCGATCACCAACAGCACAAAAATTATCATTGGATTTTTTAATGTTTTTACATCCACAGACAGTTCAGGGAGTCTGGACCCCCAGTCAGTTGCGCTGATGGACGAAGCTCTTAATATTTATCAAGCAGAATTTTTCAAGCAGAATTTTTCAAGCAATAAAAGTCTTTCAATAAATGGACACACGATTTATTAACACTAGCACTAATACGTTAGTGTTTATTGATCAATGCAAATATTCTAACATTGTTAACAACAAAAATTGCAAAAAGTATACGGCTAGAAGCGCTAATTTGGAACTATGCATTCGGTGCGTAGTACTTCTATGGCTTGGTCTGACGTAATTTCGCACACTAGGTTACTTTTTTGCTGACCAGCCGTGGAACCCGTAGCAGATGCTTGCGAAACCCTTGGGTTCCGCGGAACCCCAGTTGAAAATCACTGGTTAAACCCTCAGCGCTGGGCAGGTGCAACAGCCTGACCACCCCAAAAGCAAAGTAGAGCAAGGCAATGGCTGTCTGCATAGCTGCTCCATAACCACTGTGTATACTGTACTGTGCAGATTACATCATGCAGACTGGTCACAGCTAGTGCAACATCACCATGACTTATCCAGCAAAGGCAGTACAAATGGTTGTTAATTTGTGAAACGAATAAGATTAAAGTAACAATTACCACAAGGCTACATACAAATAACAATTGGAGCAAAATATAACAAGTGAAGTAGTGGGTGTGTGAGAGCTTAACCCCAAGCAGACTCAAAGGGCAAAGCCCATGGGTAGGAGATCAGCTCCCCCCTAGCCCTAATAGATACAGCTGTGATTATCCATATCGGATTCACAGCTGTACATTACTCTAGGTCAGTGCTGTCCAACCTTTTTGACACCGCGGGCCACTTACTCAATTTTCCACCAGCTGGTGGGCCGCAATCAAGAAGGGGCCATGGCAAGCGTGCGTCTGGGGGCGGAGCCTTCAGCGGGGTCCAGGGGCAGAGCCCCTGGTCAGGAGGTCAGAGGGGCGAAGCCCCCTGAAGCTGAAACACTTTTTGCTTCCGAATGTTCAATGGAAACCGCAAATTCGCCCATTTTTCTGAAATTTGGAAAAGCAAAAGACCATCAAACGTTGTTGAATTTTGCAAGTTGATTTCATCTGACTAATCACCAGACCAAAACTACAATTTATGTGGGATGATGGCGGGCCACATTTAATCCCCTCGGGCCGCGGGTTGGACAGCACTGCTCTAGGTAATAAACAAGTGGCAGTTAAATTCACTGAAATCATCAAAGTCAGGCAGCATGGCCTAGCAGGCAGCAGCCTAGCAGGCTAGCACCGGCCACTGGCTACTGGCAGATGGCGACACAAGATGGCCGTCGTTTTAACTATAGTGTCGCATCGTTGATTAAAACTCGTTTCTTTCTTATAAACAGACGTCATACATCATGTAACAAACGACTTAGTGAACAGGTCTGAACACTGTTTTGTCAGATATGTGGTCAATTGAAATGGCGATAAAGCGAACGCTTTTTCAACACAGAGAATCTATGCTGCAATCTACGAATGCAGCTTATAATTAGGCCAGCTCCCCTCCACCTAAAATGAAAGCTTATTTGGCAATCACTTACCTATTTTTTGGTTAAATATTTCATGTTGAATTATTGTTATGTTCACATACTGCATCAAAAAGTGGCCACATTTGCCACTGCATATGACTAAAAAAGCGGCACGACCAGATTGCCCCGCCCCCTTTGGGTCCTATCCACCATAGTCATCACCTTGTCGGTGTGATGCCCCAGTCCTGGGGCCCTGCCGACTAACTATCCAGATCCAGACCAGTGTGAGTACACCAGTGAGGACAGTGCATACCTGTGCGGCAAGAATTCGATATCCACCGCCAATGAGAGACAATACTATCTACTCTAAAAATTGTCCAGATCCGGGTTCAACTAAGAACAAAAAACTGACGGCTTACGAACAGAATACAAAATAGGAAACGGAATAAAAATAAGAACATACAAAACTAATGTGAACAAACCGTATCACTTCCGCCATAGAATAGTTAATGCAGGTAAAAATGCTACTTTTGGGTTTCAAATCAATTGTTAACTTAGCTGCTTTTGTTACGTATTTTTGGCACTCATTGCATTTACTAATTTTACTGCGTTGTGTGCGTTGTGTCGGTTTTACGACGGTATTCGTAATTTTGTAAAAGTTACACCTCTACTGCATCCGGTTTCGGTTTCTGTCGGGTTTTATTGGATTAAATATTCTAGGTTTGTTTTGATCGTGTGGAACTGGAAGATTAATTCTAAAACAAATTTACAGTTATTACGCTAGTATGCCATACACAAAAGAAGAAATAGAAGATAAACTTCGTAAATCGCTTGATGCCTCTTATGTTGTACGATTCGTTGTGTGTTGTTTTACGCAGTTAAATTACATAGTCGTGTTGGTGGTGTGTCTATGTGTTACCCGTCAACCAGAGATATGATGTGCGGATGCTGAAATTTTGAGTCCGCGTTATTCCGTGGAATTTGGCCAAGGATCCGAGTCTGCAACAGGAGAGAAATCTTGGATCCTCTGTCAGTCAACGTCCGAACGGAATAAGCCTAGGCTTTCGAAAAACCTATTTTCAGTCCACTGGACTGATCAGTCCGGCCCGGACTGAACGAAATTCTATTACTAGTCCTCAGAGTGGGCGGGACTTAGTACTGTTTGGCTGAGCTTGCCAGTGATTGACAATGCCGCACCGCAGGCAGCACCTAGCGAATGCTTACATGATATTTAATGTCTATGTAGCTGTTAGGTGAGTATCCAAAGACTAGAATTTGTGTAAATACGGGAGTTGTTCTATAAATAAGTTTACAAAATGGCGCAATTTCGCTAATTTTTAAAATATGAAAAATCCGAAATATACGTTTTGTAGGGAATTTAATTCTGAACATATGTGACAATTTTTTGGATGGTGACATCATTATTGTGCCGTCATCTGTTAACAGAACATGGTGCACCTGTGTATTATTTTCTTCACTAGTAACAACTCGCAAGTGACAAACAGCATTAGAACGAGAAATAATGAATAAACTTAACAAGTTAATGTCACCTTTTTAAGTGTTAAATATTAGTGCTTAATTTTTTAACGCATCGTGCAAGTTCATTGAAACATTTGTTCTGTCTGTCAACAAGCTTCTGAATTTTCGATGCAAAGAACGATGCTGCAGCTGCTTTGCAAACCACTGATGAATGACTGAATGCGCCTCGGTGTCTGATGCAAATTTCTGTCCAACTAGCATTTTCTTACACCAAACGTGTACTGCTGGTTTTGAAAGCACATTTGTGCATGTAAATACTGGCTAAAGCTGTTTATGGCTGGACTGATAATGGAATTTACTTCAGTCCAGGTCGGACTGATAATAGCACTTTAGTATGTAGGCCTGTGGCAGATTACAATTTACTCATTCCAGTGCTACTGGCAGTAAAAGGCTTGGTAATGCATTTTGCTCAACAATAAAGAAATTAAACCTGTTTTTCAAAGTCCTTTATGCAAATTGCTTTTGCCTTTGAGCTGTTTTCAGTCCAGGTCCACAAACAAAAATCTTGCAGATCTGTGTACGCAAGCGGTCCACAGTCTGCACATCTCTGCCATCGACATTACTAATTTGCCACTAGCCTAGCAATAAGCTGTGTTCATAGATCCAGATCTGGTATGGTTACATTACTGCAGTGGGAAAAGTGCCCCGGTACCTGCAACAAAACTGCTGCAAAAGTATCATTTTGCCACAGTACTATAAGTTTGCTACCGCTTCAAATCATGTCTCGAACCAGTTGCTCATGATTATCAACTCATGACAGTTTACACAGTAGGCCTATTGCTTGCAATTGTAACATTATTTGTACACTGAAATAGTAAGAACTGCTTGCTACCAGAAGTGTTTTTTCATCTAAGATTTTATAAAAATGTGTTGATGGCCAGGGGTCTGCTGCCCCAGACCTCACTGGGGAAAGCTTGCAATTAATTACTCAGAACTCTCACCATTTTTATGCAGGTGTTAATGTTTGCATCATGTAATAAAAATTTGCATACTTCTAGCAACTAGCAGTATTTTTTACATTTCTGTTTGTTCAGCTATGATAACAGCATATTTTTCTAGCATATCTACAGACTAATGACTAAATATTAATTTTTGTATCTAGATTCATTTGTCAGTATTATTGTTTGCTGTGAAATCATTGGGTCAGGTATGCTTATGAATGAAGTTTTCGTGTCAATTGTGCTGGAGATGTTACTGCTAACCAAAAGGCGGATTTGCATGATAGTGACTGCTAAAATGATGCATCTCGTGTGATGTGATCATTGTGTGTAGAAAGTGGAGGATCTGTCGGACGGTTGTGGTGCCAAGTTTGATTGTCTGATTGTCTCTAGTCAGTTTGAGGGAAAACCTCTCCTACAGAGACACAGGTATCTAAAAGTTGGGCTGATGTATTATGCAGCTATCCTCTACATGATCTTGTAACTAAAAATTGGCACACCTGCCTTGGTGAACATTCACACTAGTTTTGTTTTTATACACCTTTTTGAGGAGACTCCATGCTCTATGCCTCCCCCGCTTGGTGGGGCTTTGCTAATGCTAGCGACTAGTAGCAAGAAGAATAGATTGGAGGCTTTCTTGAGACGAGCTGGCAAATCAGGCTATTATACCAATGATTCTTTGCCACGGTTGCTGCACTCTGTGAACAGGCCGATGAACAACTGTTCCGCTCTATCAAGTACATACTTACTCATCCTCTTCGACCACTCTTACCACCCGAGCGCAGTACACCATATTGCACACGTCCGCGACTGCATAACTACGAACTTCCCTCTAAAATAAATAATATTGATGAGTGCAATTTTATGTACTGTGTATTACACAAAGACTGTTTTTTTGTTTTTTTTGGTTGTTTTTTTAGCATGTCAGTATGTTCTGCATTGTGTTTAACAGTGGTGTGTCTCTTGATTGCTTTAATGAAGACTATTGTCAAGACAGAAAGATGGATAGGAAAGACCTGTTGTGTGGTCTGTTGGGATGGCTCTATAGTAACATATGCAGTTATTTTTATTAACTTTGTTGGTCATTAATGCAACCACAGGGTGGGCCAAAAAACGTGCCACTTCACTTTTGTCCATATTTATGCCAAAAATCTAATGATTTTCAAAATTCTTTCACTGATGCGTTCTGTGGACAGTTAGCAATAAAGTAATTATTGAATATCCTGCCACACGTTAATTGTGTCACTACACTACCTTGTGAAATACAAATGCAAGAAAAACTAACAATAATAGACAACAAGCATGTTGATAAACAAAATACACTTCCGACCAAAAATGCAGTGAATGATTTGTGCGATGCTACACTTTGTTAGACCCGTTTCTTTGGATATCTGGCGTATTGAATGATGTGTTTGTTTCTGGCCTTTATGGTTTAGCAAGCCTACCATTTCATCCACAGTGATCACGTTCTCTTCAGTACGTGTATGCTTCAGTCTGCCTGTCTCATGCCATTGGGCGGTGCTGTGTAGGCGCCAGATATCCTAAGAATTCTTGGATACCTGGTGGCCGCGCCCAAGGCTAAATTAGAAAGACGCCGCCGCCAAGCATTGTGTTGAAAGAGCTGCAAACATTCTTGTATAAAAGACCCCTACTGCAGCGGCAGTGCGGTTGTTGAAGAGTTGAGCAGTTTGTGGCCGTTCGTGTTTGCTTGCAGACCAATGTCTAGATAGAGTAGTTCTCGTCGCAGTTCTTTCGATATTTGGGTGATCAGAAATTATGTATTGTTTTTCATGCTATTTCGCTATATCGATGGATAATGGAATTTGAACAAACGTTTTGGGAATCGATCTACAACTGTCTTACGAGTTATCGTTATTCCCAGATGGACTGAAGTTTAGTCCATCTCGGAGCTAGGGCTAAAATATAGGTTTGACAAAAGTTTCAAAGGATCCACACCTAAAAACCCCACACTTCCAAATTATAACAGCTGCATGTTTCCAAAATCAGTCTTAATAACATTCCCACGTTTTCCCTGTTGCAGATTATCTTTAAAAATTCTGCCATTATTCTCTGAAAACTGTATTTTTTGGACCGGTACAAGTTCTTAATCAGAGTCTTGTCTCCACTGCTAAATGGCAAATTACATCACCTGTATATCTTCAGTGCATTAAAAATTATTATTTAGGACAATATCATCTGCTTTTGTTTACAAACATCAGAAATGTACATAAAACTAAACATAATATAATTTTTGTATAGACATTAGTGAAAATTGTTTCAGAATATGATTTTTTGCATATGTATTGAGCGATTTTGGTGATTTTTGAAAATTTATGTTTTACATGGTAGTGTAGCGACACAGTTAAAGTGTGGTGGAATATTTAACAACAACTTTATTGCTAATTGTCCACAGTATGTGACAGTGAAAGAATTTTGAAAATTGGTCAATAATTGGTGAAGATATAGACAAAAGTAAAGTGGCATGTTTTTTATGGCCCACACCGTATGTTTACTTATCATTCTAAGCTGATATGGCTTATATAGCAAGATGCATGTTCTACTCTACTTGTACCCAGTCAGTTTACAGGAAAATGTCTGCTGCAGAGACAGATAAGTATGAATAAAGTAATAATAATAGATGAGCATGTTTTTTTCACAGAACTGACTACTTCTGTTGTCAGTTGTTAATTATTATTTAATTGCAATTACTCTTCAGTAGAATACGGAGCATGTTATTTTTATTTATTACTCCAGTTATGTCTTGTTTCTTGCATACTGTACAGGAAAGCATATGAAAGGAAAGGCAAGTAATAAGAGGAGTAAAATATGGGGTACATGTGCTCCAAAATTATACCCAACACTACGCCCAATGTCTGTAAAATGTCCAATGAAATCATGGCAGTATGTTTGATGTTTTGGAGTTGTTATTGTCTTTTCGTTGTCAGGATGGTGAACAGTGCACTGGAAGAAGAGATGAAGTCAATCCATGCGTTGACTCAGAAAACACTGACCCCAGAACAGTGGCAACAGCAACAACTAGCTGCAACATAGTACTGCAACTGGCTGAGAACGTTAGAAACTGCATTAGAAACAGCATCGACCACTGACCTCATAAATTCCAACAACTGTTGTTATTGATGCCAAAGCTCTACCGACAGCATCACCACATATTGTGGTGTTGAGACTGATATGTCTGACTGATGTTTTTAACATTTAGGGTTGTCATTATTTACACAAAACTTAAACAAAATCTAAAGAAAAAACTCAAATTAAAGAAGAAAGCAGATTTGCATGCATTTTTAGTTTATAAGATTGATATGTATTGGAATGAGACTGGTGATATGCACGTTTGAAGATTTAGATTTAGGTTTGAAGATTTAGATGACAAATGCATGCTAACTGCAGGCAGTTTTGTTTTTTGGTTTATCCCTGATGTAGGTGATACCTTATCAGTATTATTTCAGTTTGATTACCTGTTAAAGGTTAAAGGTGGTGATACAGCCCTTAATGGGACACCCATCTCAGAGCTGTGGAGCATCACCTGCCATATGGGATCACACAGTGTTACCTGCCACCCGACACAGGTGAACACGCCCCGCCTTAACCCCAGCCAGATAGGCTGAGTTGTATTTGTTAACAAGATAATGTTCATATGAACACGGAGTATGTCCAGTGCATTTCAACAGTTTACAGCATATTTGTCCATATAAATATAATCAGTGAGCTGTTTAGACCAGTGGAAAAAATCAGTTTAATTTCAAATTGTACAGCAGCAATGATCCTTTCATCCTTCTGTATTATTTTAACTAAACAATAAACATTGTCAGTTACGAGACCATTTGATTCGTCACCAGCACTTTACTATAAAAGGTCCATCGTCACCATGCATCTGTCTTGCACTGTTATAAAGATATGGCGCCTCAAAGATGATGGGGTCACGAGTTTGACCTTTTGGGGTCACATGACGTCATCGGTCACAAGACCATTCGACTCCCGGATGTAGACTTTCTATGGGTGGTCCCAAGGCCGGTGTTACTTCTTTATTAGAGAGGTCGTACGACGAAGCTGTTTACTTCCGGTCATGGGTGCCATTTTGTTTCTGTTCGTTGTACCTGTTGAACACCATAGAATATTTAATTTTAGCAAAAAATATTTAATTTTTTTGACCCCATTTTTAAAGGAAAGAATTTCGAGGCAGGGTACTAGTAAGGGGGCATTTTTTGTATGGAATTTTTGAGCTCTGATGCACCGTTTTTGAGATATTTCCAAAAATATGTTTCTAATTCAGCAAATATTCACATTTAAACAATATGGCGTCCATAGGCCCGATTCCCAGCAGCCTAATCCGTCGGATGACCTGTCTATAGATAAGCACTGGCTTTGGGTGGTCCATGGTGACCATGCGTCTATCTGGCACCGTTATGGAGATATGGCGCCTCAAATGTTGGACGCACGGACGTTGACGCGGAAAGAAAGAAGAAGGAAAAGAAAAAAAGGAAGGGGGAGGGAAAGGACAGGGAAAGGAGAAGGTGAGGGGGAAGGGAAGGTAATGGTAATGGGAAGGAGAAGGGAAAGGAGAAGAGGAAGGGAAAGAAGAAGAGGAAACGGGTAGGAAAAACCCCCCTATAGGCGCAAAAATTTCGCAAAAATGTCATACGCAAGCCGAGTTATAGCCCATTTTGTCCCAAATTTCGTTGCCATGGCAACGAAATTTGGGACAAAATGAGAACGAAATTTGGGACAAAGGGTCCGGGGTAAAAGTAAATGACACCATTAGATTGGCCATCCCCGAAAACCATACCTAGAACCAAAAGTTACGACTCTATCTTATACACAGCCAAAGTTATGACTGTTTTAAGAATTGTTCAATTTTCCCCGTAGGATCCATTGTAATTTTTTGGAATTTTTTGAATAAATACGTTAAATATTAATTTTAAATTTTTTAATTCCCAAAAGGCACATCCTTGCGCGAGACCCGTCGTTTGAGCCATTGCACGCAAAAATCCGCCGAAGGGTCTG
>Ga0209671_1002482_pt1 | contig 16921 bp, 3 predicted proteins | sample WorMetHERISLAND2_2_FD_187401 | JGI IMG/M metagenome (GOLD analysis project Ga0209671, IMG submission 187401) | Marine gutless worms symbiont microbial communities from Max Planck institute for Marine Microbiology, Germany - Olavius geniculatus... | ecosystem: Host-associated > Annelida >...
ACGTGTAATTAAACATAATGTAGGTCAAAATTCAAACCCAAAAACCCGGGTTTGCAAGCTCTCCAAACCCAGGTTTTCGAGTTTGAAAAAACTCCGGGTTACCCGGGTTTTCGGGTTCGAGTTAACCTGGGTTGGAAACCCTAATTGGGTTGTCTTGAACTCAGAAACAAACAGCAATAAGACAGACTTACAAGTCTACTGCATCGAAGATTATATCTGCCGTAAAAATTCACGGCAAATAACCATAATCAACTACTTATTTTCCGTGAATTTTCACGGCAGCATCTTTTTACTTTTGGATATATGCCATGAAAATTGATGTACGGAAACATATATATTAAAGCTGAGAAATAAGCAAATAATCACACACACAAATAGGGTGAAAAATTTGCATGTTGAAGAAGCTTAACTTGCTTCTTTCACTGCCAGCCTTATGCAATGTATCTGGTAGTTACTTTTGGCAATATGGAAATTTCAATGCTGTTTTGTTGCAAATCGTCTGCCACAGTCACAAGTCTAACTGATTTGCAAAATTCTTTTGCTGCCAATGTCTGGGCAAAAATATAGACAAGAGTTTAGTGCCATGTTTTTGACTCATTGCATATAGTTTATACATTTTAGAAATACATCAGCTAGGGATGTTGGTTTATAATGAAAAATTTTCTTTAAATATGCTAAACTTTTGGAGGCAAAATATGTGGAGAAATATGCGGAATAGTCCACAGTATATGTAGAGCGTTCACGTAAGTTCATCGCAACTTCTAAACGTCTCAAGTCATTTAAAGTCAACTCAAGTCGACGTGCAGCGGTCAAGTCAAGTCAAGTCGAGTCGGATGTGCTCAAGTCGACCGCCGTCGACTTAGGGTCATTTTAGCCTCAAGTCGGGTCAAGATTCTGTACCTCAGCGACTCGCAGGTCTAGATCCGCACATCCACCTTTTACCATCATCCGCCTACTGCCTTGTTAGTCCTAATAAGACATATTCACACTCAAAAGAAATACATTAGATCACAAATTAATGATAAAAGTGTCTAAGTGCAAATTAACATCAACCTGTGTAAACATTCTTTAGTAGTCATCGTGTTCTTGAGCATGTCTAGACAGATGGGACACATAAGTTCACTGTGCAAACTTCGCGGCGACACCGCGATCTCAGTGTTGTCGGTAATCACTTCCTGAGGCGTTCTATGCAGCTCATATAAACTCAACTCCCAAGTCTTATTCGACATCGGAGCCTGTTCCATAGTTAACGCTATTCAGCAGTGTGCAAACCCCACAGAAATAATCGTAAATCACAAATTATACTAATTTTTCGCAACATAAAGAAAACCAAAAACACAATTTCCGGTTCCGGTAACGAATGTCGAAAACGCGATCGACGAAACCCAAAACGCGTACATGGTGAGCCAAAAAGTGAAACTCTTTTGGTACACTGCGTTTGCAATTTTTGTCTATTCACGTATCATTTTTATTAAATAAAGTCGTTTTTTGTTTGTAGATGTAAAGAAGCTCTGTTTTATGCAGATAAATCAAAATTTTGTGTTTTTTTGTCAGTCGGATTACCGCGGTTAATTAACGAACGATGGTCGATGAACACTGTTCGATTCACAATCATTGTGTGACGAAACACTGGAACACCGAAAATATGACAAAAACCCAACTGTCGATAGGAAAGGCCGACCGTACACAATGATCAGAAAGCCAGCAAATGTGAATGGGGGTCAGTTTAATAGGCTTACCACTCTTTGGAGGAAAAAAAAACGGCGACATGGGCATCAAATAGAGCATTTGCATATGTCTGTAGCCTGTTAATAGTAACCATTGCGCTGATACACTTTGGCCGTAATACGCCGCGCATTTTTGAAGGGTTGCATCTTTTATTTTGGGAGAACAGGTGTCCGTAGAGAATCGGCGCGATGGTACTGTTGGATACGGCATTAATAAGTTTCTATGGTGTCAATAGTAACAATGTCGCTAACTAAACCGGTTTGGCTACAATTCGCAATGCAAGTATTTGGTATGCAGTCAGTAAGCTAGTGGATCGTTTAGGGAAAATAAGAAAGTTGTTGCGCCTATATATAGGGTCAGACTTCGTATCACATGACTACGTACCGTCAGGCAACTTTATTACTTGTTCAGACAGTTTTCCAGTAAGACGTATAGGTTAGCCACAAGGCCGGGTAAGTGTGGGTAAGCTATTTTCGCCACTGCAGGTATTTTCGCCACCATCTATTGTGCTATCTATGTTAATATGCGTATTCTCTGCATGTTCTTTTTCAATTCTGCAGACCTCCCACTCCCACTGCTTTGCATGGCATGTTATCGATTTCCATCGCATTTTCTTTGTAACAAAAAAGTAAAGTTTTATAATATGCGATGATGATGTAATTTTCATTATGACGAAAACAAACATTTTACTGGCATCAGTGTAATGCTGTCGTGATAGTTTGCTGTTGTCTGACTAGAATACAAACTTAGATGTTATCACAGATGGAATACGTCGAGGGTAAGTAGTATTAAGTAAGTAATTTTTTGCAATACGTCTTTGTGATGACCTATCGCCATTTTGTTCTAGGGTATTTTCGCCACTTGTACTATACGGCTTTTGCCCTTTGTTCTGCCGAAAGCGTCACGTATTTAGCTGCTAGTTAGTTGCTAATGCTTCTACACATATATGTTAACTGTGTGATAAAAATAATTATTTCGAAAGTCTCACAATTACTCTGTTACCCGAATCAACTTATGGTGGCGAAAATAGGCTACCCTTACTTTCACTAGTCATCGACGTCGTAGCAGACGTCATTGTTCTTGATCTTTTTATAATTGTTGTTGTTCTTATAGCTTTTCCAACACTACCTCGTGTGAGAAAGCAGTAAAAAAGTGCGTTGGTTATTTAGTGGCGAAAATACTTCCAGAGTGCGTCTATTTTCGCCATTAATACTATACTTTTTTGGACTTTATTCTGCTGAAATGTTTACCTGTTTATATGTATAGTTAGCTGCTATTTAGTTGCTAAAACTTTTATACATGCCAACTCTCTGAGAAAGATAATTGTTTCAATACACATTTTCGTCACAATTACCCAAAATAGCTTATGGTGGCGAAAATACCCATACTTACCCTACATGCGTTAGCACAGACTGACAACAGACAAACGACAGACAGACGACACACTAAAGGCTTGACTCTAACTGTTGGCCGAAAATATTTTCAACTTTTCGAATAATTGAGCACATTTAAACCGTGGATTAATACGTACGGTGTTTAGCTGTTTCTAGGCCCATATAGGTGTAGGTATTTTTTCGGCGCGACGCACTCTGTACTAGCACATGGTAGGCCCCCAATTCTGTTTGTCGGTTCGCCTGTCTGTCTGTCACAACCCGAATCAAGCCCATGTAAGATAGAAACTTTGGGTTTTCATCTAAGATAGCCCAGTGGATCTAGTTTCTTGTGAGCAAATCTTTTGCCGCGCCGGGTGAAGAGATTCCCCTCGAACGAAGATGTAAAATGGGATACGCCTACCTCCAAACGAAATCGTTATTTTACCACTATTAACTCTTCTAGCATAGAAATGGTTGCAGATAAGCACAGACAAGCACTGCTGACGTGTCGGGCTATCTGATAGCACCGACATCTTTAGGCCCCAAATTCTGAATTCTGAATTCTTGAATGACCTTAAACCCCAAAATAGGAAGTTCTCTTGATTTTTTTGCGATTTTGGTCTGTGACATACATTTTCAAAGTAAATTGCCGCAATTGGGCAGAAATTACTAGAGATAGGCCACAATAACCTGCATGTGAAATTTTTTTAGCATTGACCGTGGATTTTAACAGCATAAAGCTGGACCCCATAATTTAAAAAGGTATCCGTACAAAAGCATTGAATTTAGTTATCCCTCCAAAACGCGTAATTTCGGTTAGTATCTACTAATCTAGCATGCAAACGGTTGCAGTTAGACACAGACTTACTACCGATCGTAACAAGCACTGCTGACGAGCTTTTCGAGGGTACGGACACCGATGACTTCGAACGACTTTGAATACCAAAATAGTAAGATTTTCGCGACTTCACGCTGCGACGCACATTTAAAGAGTGAATTTTGGTCTAAATCACTAGAATTATACCGAGACAACCTGCGTCGCGCGTCTCATGAGCATTAGCTCAGATTTTTTCATGTTTTCTGGCACTGGAATGCTATGAAAACGAAATCGATAACAGGAGTAACTAGTGTGAAGCTGAGAATATATTTCTCTTAAACGTCTGTTGCTCACTAATTGCATTTGCACATAGACTAGCTTATCCGTATACCACGTATATATGCTACAAATGATCTGCTAACGCAAACTGGAACGCGCAACAGCCGCGGTGCATGTTTGAAAGGCCAGTAAAACAAAGTCTAAGTCAGTCGCCAGAGGCCGCCAGACGAACGGCGGCTATAGTGTCTTTAGTGTTTTACTCGTACTCACCAGAGGGCGTGACGTGCTCGCTCAACCAACGCCGAATCGGCTGGATAGCGAAAACTTTCCCTACCCCCTCTCATGCGCTCTCGATCGGGGAGACCCTCTTCGAATTTATGGCAAAGTTTTACGGTTCATGAAACTACAGTCTTCCGGGCAGCCGACGGTGAAGATTTGGTGATCCTATAGCTTGCACCGTTATTGACTGAATCACCCGTGTGACAGACAGACAGACGGACAGATGGACGGACAGAATTGCGATGGCTTAGACGCGCTACAGCAGTAGCTGCTGTTGCGCGTAAAAATCAACTAGGCCTACCTTATAGATTATGGGCCGGCCTACTACTATGATGCACTAGTAAGCATAAGAAACTTATTGCATAGGATATAACGCATTTTCCGTAGCCTATAAATGAACCTATAAAAAGACAACTTGAATCACTGTCAGGCTGTCAGTGTGAGTTATAGCCTACCCCGTTTACACGAGGAAGCTGGCTCTACGAGCGCACGACGAGTGCGCTCGTTCGCTCGTAGAGCCAGATTCCTTATGTATAAGGGAGTACTTCAATAGTGTGTAGTTTTCAGTATATTGCATCACAGTGATTGCGCGGCACGACTTTCTTGTCACGATTTTCATTTTCATCATCCATCGATTTTTACGCGCGAAAGCAGCTACTGCTTTCAGCGCATCTTAGCCATCGCAATTTTGTCCGTCTGTCCGTCTGTCACACGGGTGGATCAGTCAAAAACGGTGCAAGCTAGGATCACTTAATCTTCACTGTCAGCTGCCTGGAAGACTCTAGTTTTAGGAACCGTAAAGCTTTTCCATAAATTTAAAGGGGGTCACCCCGAACGAGGGCACTAAATAAGAAGGGGGTAGGAAAATTTTGCGATTTTTTTGCCAATAAGTCGCTGTAGCCTATCTCAGAAACGGTGCGAGGCAGGGCCTAGGTTACTATTAATCACTAATAGGAAGTCGTACACTGGCTTTCGATTGCCACCGAATTCAATGACCTGGAATGGCCTTGAACGTCAAAATGCATTTTTATGGATTTTTGGCGATTTGTGCTGCGACACAAGTCTATATCATTCACAACTATCTTTATGCGATCTAGATAGAAAATTTGATATTTGTATATTTGTATATTGTATATTTTCACTTAGCGTGAACACCCCAATTTTCAACTAACTACTAAACAGGAACTGCTATAGGCTTTCGCGCGTCTCGTGAGCATTAGCTCAAATTTCTTGTTTACCTTTTTGCTTAGCCGTAGAGTTTAGGCCTGTTTCCTGTCAACCAGAATGCTTGAAAATACGGCCTACTACTTGGTAATATCGATTCCTTTTCAGTACTTTTTTCGTTGACTTTGCTTTTGCTACAGCCCAGTTAAGTAACTTTTTAGCGATAAATCAGGTATCTACGTTTCTACGTGTACGTTATTGCATTATCGTATTGTTCGTTCTGCATACGGTAGGCCTAGTCTATATAAAATAGCTGTCGTAAATACGCCGTGGAGGCCAATGCCTAGGCGTATAGAGCGTTCTATTCAACAATCAGGTGCAGATGGTCACAGGTGACTGGCTATCAGGTGAAGCAGTGTAGTGTTAGCGCCTCTGCGCCTGTTACGGTGTCAGTAGGCTTGTTTGCGGTAGGCTTTCTTGCAGGCATGTAAATTTTAGTTTAGCAAATACTAACTATATACAGCTGTAGGCCTATATAGGCCTATTGCAATTAGTATTTAGTGTGTTTATATTAAACATCCTTGTCAGCTGATTATTTTGTTTGTGCGTGTTATGCTCACAGGTAAGAATGTTGACTGAGGTAAAGTTTCCCGTTATATTGCGCAGATTTTTGTATGTCAACTATTTTTAGCTGTGTAACAAGTCTTCCTCGTTACTGATCTACGCAGAAAATAACCTGTATGCGCTGATTTGCCTCGAGGAAACACTTATACTTGCATAATGACAGTCGCATCCATATTTTAGCCTACGTGTTAAGATTATAGCAGCAATAGTCTTCAATGCGCCAAATGTTATGGCCTAACTTCGGCGCAGTAAAAGGTAATCTGATTACTAGACTTTGACAGTATTACACGGTTCTTTCACCTTGATCTAAATCTGGATGTTAATTGCCAAACTTTCATTGAGGTGCAATAATTCCACACCAGAGGGCCGCCGACCCCCTGGGAATGCGATGACGCAGCTATAGCTCGTCGTAGTCTACCAGTGAGGTAATGCATGTCATGTTGTATTGAGTGTGCAAGAATTTGTAAAACATTGGGTGAATACAACTATTTCGAACTTGGAAATCACACCAGTGACACTCTGGAGAAATAAAGCTATTAATAGGCCCTACCACTCGGCAATCTGCATGCACATCGGTCTATTTGGTGTTCTTTGTGGACTGCGAGCACCTGAGCAAGCAGAATAGTGTCGCATAGCATTAAGCTGCTGTTATCCAGGCAACAGGTGATACACACCTGAACGACTGTCTTTTGAGGGGGGGAGTCTTTGTTCCCTTTAGCTTCCAATGACTGGACCAGTCGCAGCTACAAAAGCTCATGAAAGTGACACGTTGGTGCCTAGGTAAAAGGTAGGCTAAGCAGCGAGGCTTTGTCGAAGAGGACTAAATACGGCGACACGGGTGCTCAATAATAATTATCTCGGCAATGTCGATAGGCCAAGGAAGACGATGCAGTCACCTTGTGCCACAAATCTTCATAAGCCCAGTCTTGGTTTAGACTAGTGTACACAGAACTGGCGCTCTTCCAGACGCTGGCTGTCGTCAAAAATGCAACGAGCGGGTAAACGTCTGGGTGGTTAGTACTTGGCGATGATTGAAAATACCTGGCGTGCTACCACACAGTCTTGGCAGAGCTGTGCTATAGCTTGAGGTCGTGACTGGTCTCAGTCTAAAGCCGGGCGTGTACGGCATGCCCACCGGCTACTGAGACCGAGTACTTGCTAAGCTACTCGGAATGTGATGTGTGATTATATGATTATCGATGCTATAACGACTGTGCGCTTAGGCCTGTTAAAAGTAGGCCAGATTAGTGTTATTACGCTTGGGGTCTTGATATCTTATACCAATACGAATTTGTTTTGATTTTAGATTAGACGTTTTATCGACATTTCGGCGCATATTTTAAAGTCGAAGAAGGTAGTGTTTGGTGACCGTTGGAACTGTCTGCATAAAGAATATGACGTCACTCTTCAAAACCGTTTTATTGCTGACTTCAACATCTATATATGCTCAGAGTAAGAAACATTATTTTATTCACAGGCGCACCGTGCACGAACATGACCTTATCGTTATTGAGTTAGTACTACTGTTCCAAATTTATTACATTTTGCATCTGTCCCACCCCAAAATTGGGCAATCGTTTTTGACATGCCTACCAACCAACTTTCGAGTGCGATTTTTTAAAACCATTTAGCTTTAAAGCCCCAACTTCCTCAGGTGTACAAGTGTGTCACATTTGACGAGTTTCGCTTATCATGGACTACCGTATATACACTCATCTAGGTTTTTGCTGCTTGACAAATACGTCGTTGCTAGTAGGCCTACTGAATAGGCACTAGGCCTATATACTCAGTAATTTGAGTTAATAAGCATGAACATGCAAATGATATTTTTAATGCGATTACAGTAATAACAGTTTGTGTATTAAAAATTGCTGTATACTTATGCAAATAACGACGACAATGTGCGAATATGACAGCGCTGCACAGTCGTCTGTCGGGTGGCAGTCAAGACGAAGCACGTTATGAAGGACGTCTTGAAGTCTTCCACAAGAACAGATGGCGAAACGTCTGCGACCGCGCGTTCGGAGACGCCGAAGCTCGCGTAGTCTGCTTTAGTCTCGGCTTCCCTAGGTTAACTGCAGGCATCTTCTTTTAGTTAACTATATACAACTGAGTAAGCTACAGCGTGCCAATAAAGTCCCAGTTGACTCTGTTATTGGCCTTAATTAACAGTTATGTTCACTACATCATAAACTTTTAACGAATTAGCCACACCGATTACGGATAGAAATTGGTTGTGGTTTTTGACGCGCTATAGGCGTCTATGGCACAGGTTGTCGTGTGTCTGTCTGTCTGTCCGTCACGGACGTACTGTGGCTGATCGGTGCGGGATAGGCTTATAGGTTGCTATTGATCATTAATAGAAAATCGCATATTGGCTTTCAAATGACATGAAAATCATCGACTTTGGATGACCTTGAAGGTCAGTAGTACTGCAACAGGAACTGTATAGGCTGTAGCGCGTCTTCTCTAGCAACAGCTGGGCTTTTCTGTTCTGTTTTACCGATGATGTATTGAAGATGCTGCAATGCACCCATAATCTAGCGCTGTAATCGGATACTTTAAATTTTATACAGGATAATGTGATACGAGACCGTGCAAAATTTCATTGCGTTTCTCTGTAAATATGCGTGCAGACATTGCGGTCGTGCGGTCAGCAACTCGTTCGGTCCGTCATCAGTCGATCGTCATGTCCTACGGGCTGACATCCGCTGTTCTGGCAGCGAGCAGTCGCTAGGTGGCTGCAGCTACAGACGCAGGCTCAGCACTGATGACGTAAAGCTACGTCATCACTGCGCACAGTCCAGCAACCACGTGGCCGTGTCCTGTCGACAGTGTCAGCCGCAGCCTGCCGCAGCCAGAAGAGTCCGACGAAATCTCATCATACCTCCTCATAACACTCACCCTCCGATGAGCGACGACGGCGGTGTTGGTAAGTCTTTATATACATCTCTGCTATTCAACTTAATCGATTAACCATTAACCGATTAATCAATTAACCAGAGTTGCCGTAGTAGCAGAGATACTTCATGCTTAAACAGTAACAGCAGTTTAAATAATGATGTCCGACTATGACTTTCTGAAGAGCCATGCTTTCAGGTGCTGACAGAAGGCTGAGAGAGATATTCTGCAACAGAGTGTTCCAGACACGAGTCTGGCATTAATCGTGTAAATTGGCTTGGTTACGGACTGACGCAAGCCTGATACCCCGTTTACGCGATCGAGCAATCAAGAAAACATCGAGCAATTAGAGCACACATCGTGCACGCGTATTTTGAATGCATTTGCTGGATGTTTGCTCTACGATTGCTCGATGTTTGCTTGATTGTGTAAACGGGGTATGACAGATGACACCAGCAGACGATTGGTGTCACCTGTAGTCGTAATCCAGGCACAGAAAATTTAATGATGGGAGTTAGTATTAGCTAGTAATCAGTATAAATTTACATGTGATACTTACGTGATAAAATAATTTTCGTAAACATGAACTATTACTAGCAATAAGTTGGATTTGTGTAACTTAACAGAGTTACTCCGGATATGGACCACCACATAAAAGTATTTAAGTAAGCCTGATAGTTTTTTTCGAACAGAAACCAAACTGTGTTGAATTAGTGCGATAGATATTTTAATACTAAAACATCTTTTGCACTAATTCAACACAATCTTGTTTCTGTCTAAAAAACTATCAGGCTTACTTTATTACTTATAGGTGCTCGATTATACCTTCTATTTTGTAATTTTTGTAGCCTACCAGTAGCCATTGTTTGGCGAATCAGCGGATCAGAATAACTGTTACAATTTTTTACTGAACTGGCATTATTTTGAAACGAACTTCAATTAACTTTGACGTATGTTGCTATAATATTGCTGTAATTTGCACGTGTTTATCACTGGTATGTAGGACGCGGTTCATTCTGGATGGGCGGGCTTTTTATCTTGTTTTTCTTTTCGTGGGTGCTTATCGTGATGTGCTGCATTATCTGCAACTGTTACCATCGTCGGCAAAGTCGAACACAGAGTTAGTATACGCGCTTTACGGCGATTTTATTTTAACTCAGACTGACGTCATTATGTCATGCGGAATATGTTTCGTGTTTTATTTTACATGATACCGTGTCTTAAACTTTCACAAGTGGTTTTTACACTAAATGTTTAAACATTTTTGCATGCGTTGCGCGTGAAAACGTTTTTAAAAGTATTTTTCGGCATTCTGCCACAAGAAATCCGCTATCCGTCTCTGATTTACTTGATTTGTATTGTCAAAATTCGCGGCATGTGCACAAATTCGCGAATATTCTAAAAGTCACTTTTCTGGAGTTTACTCCGACATCTGTGTTAAATAAAGTGTGCTGAAGAAGGCATCTGTGACTAAATTTTAAGTTGACATGATCATCCGTTACCCAGATGACACTTTTACTAAAAATAGCATATTACGGCGTGAGCTTGACACTGATTTTTTTTAAAATTTTGAACGGCTGTAAAACACGAACAAATATGAATTTATTCATTTCGTTCGTTACACGCGAATATCTTGTGCATCTGTGCCGGAAAACACACACGACGTCGCGAATCCGCGAATTTGCAGCGAATTCTGCAATGTGCACTCATTGCTTGCTACGATTACGCAAATTTTGTATGCTTTTGCGGCGCAAAAATACAGCTTTAGTAATAAAATTAATGCGTTATTGTAGACGGTGCACAGGCGGCAAGTCAAGGAGTATTTATGACACCATTGTCGGGAGTGGATAACGCCGCACTGTCCAATGACCAGGACATCGCTCTACCGCTGTCCGGTCTGCCTTCGTACGACGACGTCATTGCCAATTCCGATAAATATGCAAGTTTTTTCTCCACAGTTGTATTTGCAGTTATTAGCTAAAAGCGCCGGGACAGCACAAACCTTTGCCGAGACTAGTGCTGTCACTTGTCAAATAAACTTGACTTAATACTATTTGCTGTTTGTATTCTTCGACGTATTTTTATATCGTGGTTTGAATCGTCATCAGTTAATTGGTCCAAAAATCCGTAGGCCTACATATCTTTTGTAGATAATGTAGCAAACATTAGACACACAGACAGACTGAAGAGGATTGAATGTCTTAAATTTTATTTCTGTTTTTTTTGCATTGTTTTAGACGCAAACAACTACAGTAGGCCTGCAGACTTGTAACGGTGATTTCTGTGCTTTGTAAAATACATCAAATTGGTAGCTTGGCGACGTACGATTAGGACCTTGGACTTACAGTCGTAAAGTCCTCCTAGGTTCAATTATATCGGTCAAGTTGCTAACAAGTGCTTACTGCTTAGATGCATTGGGACTGTCTGCAGACAGGTAAACCATCTGGGTGTATGAGCAACAAGAGGTCAACTCAACAGCCTAGTTTTAAACAGAGTTTCGGCTTGCTTAGCTGGGGTTAAGTCTAGGCGCGTTTACCCGTGTCGGGTGGCAGGTAACACTGTGATCCCATATAATAGGTGACGCTCTGCAGCTCTGCGATGGCTTTCTCGCAAAGAACGTACTGCTCAGATGCATCAGATTGCATACACACCCTTTTACCCTTGAGCAACTCGAAATATGATGCAGTGAATCGGGAGCGCTGTAATGTCATGGGACTGTTTTATACATGTAGTGGCATGCAAGAATAGCCCCTTTATCTTTGTAACTGTAGTCCTAACCGTGTGCAAATAAAATTAACGAGCTAAGTGTTTTCTGATGACGCGTGCAGAAAAGACTGGATGTGGAAAGCTATTTACCGTCGTACAGCTCAGCGGTCGTGTCGCAGCAGTCAGTTTCACGTGAAGACGAGAACGATCGGACATGAATGCAGGACATCTTCAACTACTAGCCTACTTCCAATACCACTACGCGCCGTTCTGAACCACGACGCTGCTTTGTTCAGTTTTACCGTCGCATAACTGCTACGCTCAAACAAAGACTGTATTTTTATAGGCTGTCTTTTATAAAATAAAATTATGAATGTGAAGTGTTGTCGCGCGTAATTAAACGTCGGACTTTTTAACGCTTATTTTTGTATGCTCACTATACGGTTTACTGCAGAATATTAAGCTATACCTGATTTGTAAGTTAGGCCTACGTAACGTGGTAGATGTGTATGCGTTTTTCTGCTGATATTGCCTAGTTAGCAAATCCGTACTCGTGAATGTACGAGTGTACGAAATTTACTCGCAACGTTTTTCTTTAAGCGTGATCTAAACTTTGTTTCTTTAACGTAGTAGCTCATTTAGAGTTCTGACAGTTAACCAGATTCTCATTCCTGCTTAAGATTTTTGCTGTTTTTGCTTTTAATTTTTGCTTTTAGTCTAGTGCGTTTTAGTGACAGTAACGGGCATAATCATAGGCATCGCGTATGATCCTACCTCTGTCTATTAGCTGCAGAGATTGTGAACTTTACCAAGTCTTGTCTCAGGTATGACTTAACATTGCAGAGCAGTTTGTCGTGTTCAAAGAAATTAACAGTCAAACTTCAAAGCTATTTAGTTTTATCCAGCGTCGGACCGCAGTAACTGTAAGCTAACGGTGCTATATTGCGAGCATTAGCCACTGATTTGCATAAATTATGTGGGTAGTCACGATAACGGTACTGAACATTTGCCGGCAAACGGTCCGTAGCCAATCGTGCGTAGCAAGAACTGTCGTAAAATTTCCAAAGAGCTGAATTATTTTTTTATTATTTCAAGCTGATTATATCTAATCTACTAACATTAGCTTAGTATTAATTATTAAAAAGTGCCACAAAGTGACCATTTGCAACGCCTTGACAAAGGTGCAGAGAAAACCCAATTTTTTGCAGGGGGCGAGTTATCCCTGGGCTACGGCTCTGCTGGCAAAACGGAGCATAGTTAAATTTATTAATCTCCAATGTTGTGTTGGCTAAAGTCTAAATTGATCTAAATGTGCTGTGATCATAAATACAAAGTTGTGTCTTGTCTGTCTCTATTTACGTTGCTACGATCGAAACCTTCTTGCGACGTTGGTTGATAAATTCGACCATCAGACCAGCATGACCAGCGGCATGTTTGAAAATGCGAAAATTGTGGAAAAAGGGGCTTATGGGTAGGCATATATTTTAAATGTACATTAAAACGTTTACTGTGAAACAACCTTCCGCCCTTTAACGCATTTTGGTTCAAACATTATTTGGGCTTATGACCCAAAGTGCGATCCAAAATTACAATAGGCTATTTGGACATATATAGACAAATATTTCGTAATACTACACCTCAAGAGGCACGTGCAAGGCCCCTGATGCACTAAATACGCCTCTGGCTTGACGATAATGCATGCATGCACTAGTCTAGCGAAACACGTGATGACTGGCGTTTTTGACAATGCGAGAAAACGCTATACGATGTAAAAAAAACTTGACCTGCGCCCATAATTCGAGAAAATAAAGTTAAAGATCATAACGAAACGTCGTTTACGTAAAAAAAATCCTGGAACAATGTTCTTGGTAAACTAAGCAAACAAATTTAAATACACCCGGTATCTCTAAGGTTAGAAACAAATGAACAAAACTATCAACAAATAAACGGACTCGGAAAAAAAACTAATGCCAAGAATACTGGAAAAAACACCGCCGTTCCAGCGCTGTACGTCACAATAAAAATTGTAATAATAACGTCACTTTGTGTCTGTCACAGTGTCATTGCAGTAGGAAACACAGTCGCCATTTTCCATGCTGTGAAACAAAAAGGGGTGCCGAAAATTTGGCTGAGTGAAGACAGCAGCGGGTCCTGGCGAATCGGTGAAAAATGAAGAACCGTAAGAATAATCGAACGAATGGTGTAACGTCATTATGACGTCATACGAGCACAAGTGCGAGCACGTGAGGTGACTATATGCACACGATCAATTAACAGCAGAATCCGTCTTGTCACTCACTGTAACGACATCGCACAGTCCACATTTATCATACCGGGTGTATAAAAGTTGAAACGTAATTATATGCTGTACGCAGATCGAGCAGTGGAAGAGTGACGGAGACAATAAGCCTCTATCATGGCAGTGAATGTGTCAAACGCCCGAAAAGAGTATCCAACGTGACAACACACTAATGTAATGATCGATACTAATCATTTTCAGAACTGCCCTATTGTATGATATGCGTACAGCGTGTTCTTAAGCGCGAAAGCAGCTACTGCTTTCAGCGCGTCTTAGCCATCGCAATTCTGTCCGTCTGTATGTCACACGGGTGGATCACTCAAAACGGTGCAAGCTACGATCACCATATCTTCACCGTCGGCTGCCTGGAAGACTCTAGTTTCAGAAACCGTAAAACTTTTTCATAAATTCAATGGGAGACACCCTGAACAAGGTCGCTAAATGAGAGGGGGTGGACAAAATTTGCGATTTTTGGCCAATAAGTCGCTGTATCTCAGTAACGGTGCGAGATAGGGCCTAGGTTACTATTAATCACTAATAGAAAGTCGTACACTGGCTCTCGATGGGTGCCGAATTCAATGACCTGGAATGATCTTAAACGCCAAAATAGGGAGTTTTATGGATTTTGGCGATTTCGGGCTGCGACACAAGTCCATATCATTCACAAGGTGGCGCCACGAAACTATCGTTATGGGATCCAGATAGACAATTTGGTATTTGTATATAAACTTAGCGTGAACACCGCAATTTTCAGCAAAACTACTGAATCGGAACTTCTATAGGCTTTCGCGCGTCTCGTAAGCATTAGCTCAAATTTCTTGTTTTACTTTTTAAGCGCCTTGTACACCTATTCTGACGCGAAAAGTCATAGCAACGCGTAAAAAATTGTGTGCTCTTAGTTGCAGCCAGTAAAAAGGAAAAACGGGGGAAAATTTATTATTATTTTACGCACGAAAGCAGCTACTGCTTCAGCGCGTCTTAGTCATCGCAATTCTGTCTGTCTGTCTGTTTGTCTGTCTGTGCGTCTGTCCGCCACGCAGGTGGATCAATGAAAAATTGTGCAAGCTAGGATCACTAAATCTTCAGCGTCGGCTGCCTGGAAGACTCTAGTTTTAGGAACCGTAAAGCTTTTCCATAAATTCGAACGGAATCACCCTGAATGAGAGCGCTAAATGAGAGGGGGTAAAAATTGCGATTTTTAGCCAATAATTCGCTGTATCTCAATAACAGTGGGGCCTAGGTTACTATTAATCACTAATAGAAAGTCGTGCACTGGCTCTCGATTGTCACCGAATTCAATGACTTTGAATGACCTTGAACGTTAAAACAGGTGTTTTGTGGATTTTTTTGGCGATTTCGGGCTGCGAGACACATTTCAAGAGCGAATTGCGTCGAAATCAATTGAGATAGACATGGAAAAGCAGCATATGAAATTTTCAGCGTTGAACGTGGATTTCGACAGTCCAAATCTCGATTTTCTAGGTTTAAGGAAACCTGCGCACGAGAGCATCAAATAGCGGTACCCCCGTAAAAGTCGTTATTTTACCGTTGTTGGCCAGTCTTTCGTGAAAACGGTTGCAGATGAGCATGAGCATGCTAGTGACGAGCATTTCAGTCGTATCAAAATAAACTATCAATGACTTTAAAAGACACTGAACTTCCAAAATAAGAGTTTTTAAAATTGATTATTGCGATCTTCGGCTGTAGCGCACACTACAAAAATGAACTGCGACGAAATGGCTAGAGATAGACTGACAAGAACTGCTACAGGCTTTCTCGCGTCTCGTGAGCATTAGCTGAAATTTCTTGTTTCACATTTTTTTAGCCGAACGTACTTACATGTAAGTAACGGTCGAGCTTATGGCGTGGTTGCCGTCCGTTCATTCGTCCGACTGTTCGTTTGTAACGGATGTATTGTGGGTATACGATAGGTCATAGAAAGATTTTTTACATGAATAATTAGTCCTGCGTCTTAAAGCTAAGCATGCAAAATTTCAGTGATGTGATGCAAAGGGGACATGTTCAAATTCAGGGCTAAATGAAGGGCGGTAGGAAAATATGTGCGTTTTCAACGGAAAATTGGCCATATCTTGGCAACTGTGAAAGATACGGCAAGGTTACTATTAATCATTAATAAGGAGCGGCATACGTTCTTTCAGATGAAATCAAAATCATCGACCTTGAATGACCTTGAAAGTTTCTGAAAACCAGTACGGTCGACTATCCTAGCGACAGCTGGGGTTTTTGTTATATCATGACATAAGGCATGTAACAACCCAAAAATAAAACTGACACACTAAATGCAAGTATGATCTTTCTAATCTACAGTCAGCAGATGAATCAAAACAACAACCTGTTGAGGTTTGATTTATCACAAGTCAGTTGCTGCAGCAGATCTGCGTTGAGATGAAGCTGAGATAAAATTAACGGATGCTGACGACAGAACAGTCGCAACCGCTCCGAGCTGATGACTGACGAGTTCAGCAGGTCGTCTATAGCTGCCAATTCGATCTCTCTGTCCTGCAGCGAAAAAAAATTAAGTAATTGTAAGAAACATTTATAATGCGCCTGAAAACAATCTAAGTTTGCTTAATCTTACCACGTGCCGTTATAGACAAAATGAGATAGAATAAAGTTATTTTAGCCACGCGATTCTGACAATACACTGTGTCTCAAAAAACCGGACCCCTGCTACCTTTTGCAATAGCTCCAACAGTCCTGGTTCAATAGCAATAGATTTTGACAAAAATA
>Ga0209671_1002483_pt1 | contig 16920 bp, 9 predicted proteins | sample WorMetHERISLAND2_2_FD_187401 | JGI IMG/M metagenome (GOLD analysis project Ga0209671, IMG submission 187401) | Marine gutless worms symbiont microbial communities from Max Planck institute for Marine Microbiology, Germany - Olavius geniculatus... | ecosystem: Host-associated > Annelida >...
AGCTTTTTTATGCTACGAAATTGATATCTTTATGTGCTGCCTGTTCTCCGAGACCACTGTAGCTTTGACAGTGTTTGTTTTGCTAGGTAATGTGGTCACACAATAAAGGTGCAGTGGGTGGAAGAACTTCACGTTTACGCACCATAAATTTCTGCTTGTAACAGTGAAAGAATGGTTAAAATCGGTGCTAAATTACCGAAGTTATCCCAAAAATAAAATTGGGTATCCGTTTTTTGGAACACCCTGTATATCTAGTTATGTTTAATTTTAGTGGGTATACAATATTCTTCCGCGATGACAATAGATATAAGTTTGACACTAAAAAAGCGAAAAGACCTGTTAAAGTGTGTGTACATGTAATGGCTGTTTGTGGAAACCCATTTCAAAGCTCCCAAGCGGGGGGGGGGTCCAAACAGCCCTGATGTACACGTAACTTCTCACAAGATCGCATTCACCGTCAAACTTGGCATATTAATTTTGACTTACTTGCTTGGGTGTATATATGCCTACGTTTACTTGGCGATCGGAAAATTCGGCATATTAACGTTTGATCTTAAATCATGAATTTTATTAGATTAACGTCCACCAGTGATGTAGTCCCTAAAACCGAAATCATTTTCAAACTGGCGGGAGAGCCATTATGTCATGTTGGCCGTCTATGTTTGTGGATACGCATACGCTAAAATACATGTAGAATACGTTAAGATACGTACGCATTTTTAGCAAAAAAATAAATTACATAGAGTATGATAAGACCTACGTATCCTCGAATGCTGTTGGCCATTGTGCAGCTGCTTCATTCTTATTTGCAGACCCTGGGAGAGTAGTGTACGGTTGGCGAAGAGCAAGTTGGGTGAAGTCGAGAAATAAGCCTGTACGTCGTCGACGTCTGAAAATAACAAGAGCTGGACTTTACTTAGTCTATGCTCAGGTTAATTGACGCTCGTTTCTTTTCACGATACTTAGAGCCTACCGAGTAGTCAGTAGGCTTATACTCGGAATTTGGTAACGGAATCTACATAACACTCATTTTTTGCAATCGTGTTCGTGTAGGCCTACAGTGAACGATAGGCCTATTTACTAATTAACATATGTGATAAGAAATAGTAGCTTTATTTTCGTACGTCGTACTGAAAATGTATTCGCAGTGACTTGAAACATTAAAATGTACTTTAGTTCTTCCGAAGCCACTAGGCCTATGAGGTGGCGCTGATCTCCGTTTCCCCATAGCCTTCAGCCGAGCAGTGTCAGGGGTGAGAGGCAGGGAGTTGCAAATTTTCGACAGACAACTGCAAGTTTTCAGCGAAAACAATAATTGTTTAAAATTCCAATATTCTTAATTCCCCAACCCCAAATTTCGTATTTTTAAAATACATTGTCCGACGAACCACTGGCGTAGCTATGGGGGCACTGGAGGCAGTAGCTGCCCGGCCTAATTAATTGTTTAAAACAGTGCAAAAAATGCACCAAAACGCTTCAATTTAGCTAAAACAAATCTAAACATTTTCTGCGGAGGAGGCACAGCCCCTTCCCAGACTCTTTCCTTGCTGGGAAAAGAGACCCCTCTTTACACTTTACCCCTCGAGTGCCCTCCCCTACATCCAGATTCTGACTAGACCAGTGCGACGAACAAAGATTTTCTGGCAAACTAAAATTTAGTGGTAGAGGCAACTTGCCCCTAACGTCCTTGTCACGATCTATAGCCGTAGCCAGACACTAAATTACGCCGCTTGGCCACGGATAGAGGGTTAATGCATCAAACAGTGCCTGTGCGTGTTTAGGCTACGCGCACAGATAGGCCCTATCGCTGCAAAGTACGCATTGCGTCTACCCAAGAAGGGATGGCCAGGTTAAGTTCACCCGGGTTCTGGTTACATTGTATCGTCATATCTACACGGCACCAGTGCTGCAATTAAAATGAGAGAACAGCTACTTCTGCGCAGACAGCTAGCGACATCACTGATGCCGAGTGGCGATTGCTGCTATAGGCCTAGCGTCATGCGCGTCCAGTGAGAATTAGGCCTATAGGCCTACGCTATATAGGTTAATTAGGCCTACCTCGATTAGATTCGTTGATCTCAACGTCATCGCATTAATCTGTCAGAGGCATAAGCAGATACTATAAAATTATGTGAATTATTGGCTTGGTGATGTAATGTACCTATGTGCGACTGCGACGTGCGATCAAGAGGTCGTGGATTCGATTCAGGGAGGTTAAAATATTCGGGTAGGCGACTGACTTTATCCGCGGAAATGGTAAACTATCACAATCTGCGTATATAATGATTAACACAGGTCAGTTCAGCCTTGCATCTCGATATGATGATATGGTGTCGATGTAGGTTGGATATGAGTCGACGGCGGCGCTGAGCGGTTTTAAGGTGGTGCTTGTTGACGGTCGTCGGACAGGCGAGCCTTCCTCCGTGCTGACGCAATGTATGCTTGGCGTTGACTACGTCAACTCAAGTTTACCAAACGAACACAACCGACAGAGGAGGACTTGCTTCACGGCTACTGTTGCTGAGCTCGATTCAGGGCAGGCGATACAGCTACAGGACATCAGCATTGCTGATTCTGATGAAGGACCTTTTTTCCTCGACGGCAACACAGCAAATTACTTCGGAATCTTTGCCTTGTGAACCGCATTCCACGATCGCCATCGTAGTGATCGTACTGCATAGCATATCTATAGCATTATGTCTGCGCACTGGTTCAATGGTTGTTCACTCCACAGGTGTACTGAAACTTAAACGAACGACAGTGTACACCGAATTGCGAATTCTATAAAAACATCGCCCTTTTTATTTTCGTCATACATTTGTCGGACGTCATTTAATGTTCCTAATTTGGGCAAAATGTGTTTGTTTCAAACTTCTTCAGGTAAGCCTATGCTTCTAACAAAAATAAGCGAAAATGGTTGATATGTAATTGAAATATCACACAAATAGAAAGGGTAACGTTTTTATGGAACAGTGTAGTGAAACTACTGTCTAAAGTGTTTTTTGTTTATTACCCGTTTATACAATGAAGCTGGCTTGACGAGCGCTCAACCAGCTGGCTCGTCAAGCGTTTGACGAGCGCAAATTCAAGTGTACAGTGTATTTGTAAACTATAACTTGCTCCCTAACTAGCATAGTTCGTTAAGCCAGTTTGGTGAATGCCTGCAGTATCAAACCTGTTTGAAAACTCAAGCACTCGTCAAGCTGGCGTGTAAACTGGATATAGCCTGACACATTAATCTTACTCTAGACTGTCCAGATTAACACAGTAGTTTAACATGTACATCACCTGTTGCACTTAGGCTACAATGCGCTGAATTGACAATGACATTGTCTCGTCTCGTAGTAACGTCGACCTCGTCGGCCTCGTCAGATCTTAATCTGTCTTTTGTCAGCAAGAATTGTTCGTTGTTCACAGTCACCGCATCAGTCCATATTCTACTATTTAGGCCTATAGCCTAAATCCTATAAAGCTCAAGGACCATATGACGTATATGCAGGGATCAGGAGCGTCATTTAGGGGGGAGGCTGAGGTGGTTTACGATATCAATTTTCACTGAAACCTCCCCCAATGATTTTCTGAAATGACGCCACTGACCAGGGGCGTATTTAGAGGGGACGCCCTAAATTCGCCAAAGCAGACTGTCTTAAAGACGCACGTATAGTTAACGTGATTTTGCACACAACAGCTCAAAAAAATTTTCTGCTCGCTTAGCTCGCTGATTATTTCTACCCCCCCCACTTTTGAATTTGTAGCGCCGCCGTTGTTTGCCTATAGGCCTACTGTTTAAACTGCACTAAATTTGATCAATTGATTCTCAGGAAAATAACTAAACTTTTTGTCAAACTGATTTTACATTTTAAAGTTGTAATGCACCAATATAATTTCGACTGGGGCTCGCTTACACCGCTCCCTCAGCTTATAGCTGGAATTTAGGGATCTTACCCTTAAAAACCTCAAAAGTCTAATTTTAGGTTTTTAGGCTTTTTATTTGTTGTAAAATTTATTATAATATAATACTTTAATTTATACTTTAATTGTGATTTTTGGATTATGACGTTAATTATGTCATTATGTCGTTTGCTCTCAAGAGAGTGTAGGCCTATGACGTTTTTCCTGGGTCGTAATTTAGTGTACGGTGTTCATTTGAATGATTGGACACTAAACCAAAAAATTTTAAAAACTACAAAAATTTAAACTTTTTTTAACAATTTAAAACCTAAACATCTTCTTTCAAAAACTTTTTTCCAGCCCTGAGCTTGGGTCGTCCGACTTCGAGTCGGCCAGCGGCGAGTGCGACATGCGAGTTCGCCTAACTCCATTACGTTATGTTACCGTCGTTTTTCAATTTTCGTCTTTCGTCCACTTTTTAACAGCTGTCGGGCTGTTTTGTTTTCTATTTCCGGTTAAACAGTGCGATGGATTTGGTACGATGGAAGGATGCAATAAAGGAATTTCTTGCTCCGTCCTGTTACAGATTTGCAGCTGACATTCGCGTCTGTGTGAAGGCCGTCGATACCGAACTGAAGCCGAGTTATATGTTTGATCTAGCTTTTGTTCCGTGTCAGAGAGTCATAGATTGGCTGAAACGACTGTACGACGTTCGCCTTGTTCAGTGTCAGCTGTCAGTACTTGCTGTTGAGGAGCAGATATTTATTGTCAAACGTAGCGCAGTAAAACACAGAATGAGTGAAATCGCATGTGGAAATGAACGAGTCATAATGGTTGACGTGTCTGCTAATTTGCAGCAACCCCAATCAACTTCAACAGAGCTTCACCAGAGGATTGCCCAGGTAGAAGAGACTGATGTAATTACAGGATTATTATATTTGGTGGTTATATGAACTAATAGCAGACTGTTCATTAGAGTAGAAAGTTGCCTGTGTCTGTTACTGTTGATGATTAAAAAAGAGACCAATATAGTTACAAAAATAGGCCAATATTTTTTGCAACTAACATTAAACTTGTAGCATTTGTGACTGCAGGTTGTAACTGAAAAGCTGACAACATGGACTACTGATGATGCCTATATGCTAGAACTGAGTCCGGAAGTCAACCATACTACTGTCTTTGGTTTGCTGCTTGGTTACCCAGTTGTATACTGGTACAGCAATGTTACAAGTGCTGACAACTGTCTTTCACAAGTACCACTACGACTGTTCAGGATATTGGCTGTCGACAGCAAAGCAGATAGCCACTCGACTGTTATTTATTCATTCACAGTTCCTGAACAACTCTACAGTCACTGCCAGTCTTTTGTTGACAGCTGGCAGAAACATCTGTTTACATCAGTATCCTTAGATTGGGCTTACTCCTTGCACACTGACAACAAAATAACAGTACAGTCGGTAGTATGCATGTGATGTGGATGTTGCTGTGTCAGCTGAATTTTTGTGTGTCATTTTGTTCCTGTGCTCTAATATATATCTATTTTCACAGATTAACTTATTTGCAACTTTTGTTTGATATGCTTACTCCACCCTTAGGTATCAGTTGAGGTGTTAAGTTTTTAGATCTTAGTCGATGAGTGAATGCATATGTGCATTTATGTGTTGCCTTTCGTCGAAAAGCATGTTATCTTAAAACCCATTGGGTAGAAGTTCACCAACATTGGTTGATGACAAAGTCAAAGCCAGATGATATCATTACGTTTTGAAGATTAACGGGTCAAGGTCATAGTTCGTACAAGGTCAGATAACAAAGTTCTGGAACTCCATATCTTTCAGAGTCTTAAACAGCTGGAGAGTTTTGTCAACAAAATAACACACATTTACTCCATATGAAAGTCAGATGAACTTGTTAGGCCTTAAACATCATGGGTCGAGAAAGTAAGTCAGAGCAAGGTAAAATATGTGAGTGAATTACAGCAGATGGAGGCATCCACGTTGATACTTCTGCTTCTGCTGAGATACGCTGCAGGACCAATACTGGCGTTAGCATCTATTTGTACAATTATAATGTTCGAATACCGAGAGTATTTGCATAGAACATTTACGCAGAAAAAAATACGCAGAAAATGATGTTCCTTCAACTAATAAGCGACTGCAAAGTTTTTACTGGTTTGTTTGTCATTATGTTACTAAGCAACAGAATTTTAATGGTAAAACTATAGCAGTTATTCTGTATTACCATAATATCCAGTTGGAAATAGTGTCATAATACTGATGCACACACAGTGCATTACAGCACGTGTGTATATAAAACCAAATTGTGCACCACAATGCTGTCACGAACATAAAAAGGTTAATAATACTGTACTTAAATGTCTAGCAGTATGCCTATATTAGTATAAGAGCAAACAGCTGCTCCACATGTGCACATTGTGCAGTGTATTGTGATAACCACTTCACAATAATCTCTAAAACGATGCTAAATCACAACAATTCAAGCACAAAAGTATGCTGCATCAGTGCCATATTATTTGCCAGGCCTTGCTGCTAATATCCAACATCATATAGCAAGCGGAAAAGTCCACAGTGACATAAAACATATCTACAGCCATCTGTAACAGGATAAATAAACAGTAAATAATCTCAATAGAGTACACATAAAACTAATCACTGTGTACCAGTGCGAATATGACACATTAAAAATCGCACCACAATGGCCAATATGTACCTTATGAACAGTTTTGTACACCGCTGTAGTAAACACTTTTAGGTTCCAATCTCCTTTATCGCTGTTTTATATCAGACAAAATCATGGATACAAATAAGCATGGCTCTACAGTCATTACTAGTACTGAAATTGTTATTTAACCTGCATTCTTTTTAAGAATTACTCCTAGATGAGCTAGGTGTCAATACAGTCCCAAAAACCAAATGCAATTGCACAAATGGCCAGAGGTCCTTCCCACTGCCAAAATGACAACATTAAGCATTGGAAGCACAACTAGGACTCTACAGTAATGTGGGACTTTGGGATGATCGGCTGCTGCACAAAAAAACAGCATGTTAGCTATGCGTCACATTTTAGCTAGTTAATTATTATTCACACTGTAATCCTACTGCATTCACCCATTAACTGTTTCTGTCCTAACACCTTTGCTCAATGTAATGTGGAATCCTTTGCAATTTATGGAATAACCTGACCTCAAAAGTAGAAGAACTCTGTATCTACCTGCCAAAAAAGATGTTTGGATCCTAACATGGGTTCTACTGATGCAATAACAGTGTGTAGCAAACAGACAAATGGTCAAACATGCTGAACAAAACTAATACGGCATAGCTGCATAGTTTGCTGTGGCAACACGCTTTAAAAATGGTAATAAAGATGTCATAAAAATAACTCCACACATCAAAATACCATCACAAATGTACAGCAGGATGAACAAAACTCAAATCAGCATACATCTGGGCCCACATTCTAAAAACTTCCCAAGAAAATTGCTTATCTTATAAAATGTCACACACCAGTATCTGTATAAATGCATGCATTGGTTTATCTCACTTGCAGAAGAAGTTATCAAGCGTAAAGAATGCCATCAATAATTTGAACAGAAAAATGTTCTTAGAAAATCTTAAGTGACCTGCATTAAGAACAACTGGGTAACAATTTGAAAAAGTTCCCAGAAAGTTTGGAGAACATGGTCCCTGATCATCACATCAAATTCAGAAGTTCGCCTACATAATTTACAATGGCTGTTTGCACTAGCAGCAACAGTTCACCACAGTAGTTTGTCTTTTGATTTGAAATGCTAATTACACTCTACTGTCTTTTTTATCTGCTTTCTTCTTCTTTTCGCTGACTGACAGTAAGGATGCGGTACTCGCAGCAGACTGGCGGGAAGCGCTGGCTGGTGGAGTAGGCATGGTCGATCGTTGTGTCTCCAGGCGGCTCGACTGCAGACGCTGCACTAAGTTGAAGAAGTCGTCGTCAGGTAAAGTCGGCGCAGCGACGTGTCGCATTGAGCTGCGCTGATCGTCCATACGTGAACCCTTACATCAACATCATCACATGACTGCACTTCTATGTGCTCCAATATTGCAATTATCATCCAATACTCTGAATCACTAACAATTTTCTGACCTCTGCCACTTTCTTGCTTAATTTCACAGATAATTACGGCATGCAATTGACCGAAAAAATAAAAAAAAAATAATAAAAAGCCACAACTTAAATAAAGCACAGCAAAGCTGAAAGGCTACCAAATGTGTCAGCAGCACATTCTAAACAGCATCCTAAAATGCCCCTTCCCCCCACATACACATGCAGTGCATTACATTATTCTTCAGACCATCAGTGCTGTAGAGTGTGATTAGAATGGAAAAAAACAGTTCCAAAATTATACACCTTCATCACCGATATCAGCCTTATGCCAAACAATTGAAGTACTGAATAGTATAGACTTCAGCAATATAACTTTTTAAATATATGCACAGGAAAAAATGAGAAAGAATGAAATATGGTAAAAAAAATCCTCACTAAGAAATGCGTATTTAAAACACCAATTCCACAGTCGCCAACAGAATGGATAAAAAGTTCTTCCTAGCCACTCTTACAAAGACTGCAGAAAAACAGGTGACAGAGCTGTGATGGACAAAAAACACTGAACAACAAAAATCGCTGAAGACTGCAGCGGAATTATCAACATGTTGCACCTCAGATTTATTTGCAACGCTTTGTGCTACGTAAATGTGCTTTGACTGATTCACTGATTGAACAACAAGACTGTCTGCTAACCTGATAGCGCATCAGCATGTCAAAGAAGCTCTCATCCAGTCTGCTGTTTTTGCTTGTCTGATTTGCTGGTGCCTTCGGTAGAGCAGCTTCAGAAGAACCAGGAACACTTGTTGTGCCTGCTGCTGATACAAAATATTTGCCATATTATCACTTGGTAAATGGAAATCAACAAATGAAAGATCCGCTCAACATTGACGACAGTTTACGCCGTAAGAAATGCAGTCTGTACATAAATTTAGCATCAAACTGTTATTATGCGTTACAGGTGTAACTTTCTAATTATCCATCATGCTGAAATTTTCATGGTGTCATTTCTATTTGTCCTGACAAATATTAATTAAAAGCCTACTTCTTCCAGAATTGATAAGGCTGAGGCATGACAAGACAGAACTGGGGATGTTTTTCCAGATGTCATTCCTGTTGCTAAAGACAATGTAGTTGTACAGCTGCTGTCATATATTCTCAAACAATAAACAAACCTATGCCCCAAAACTAAGAAAAATCCACTTTACAAAAAAGACTGCAGCAATGACTAGAGACAAACTGGACCTGAGCGTGGGGTTAAATGTCTAGCTGAACATCGCTGGTCATCGATCCTCCGGCTTTGTGAACGACTTATGAGTTCAAACAGACTTTCATCTTCAGCAGCTGTTGGTCGACTGCCTGCACTTTTGCTCACCTATCAGACAGAAAACTTTGCACATCACCAAGATATCATGCAATGAGAGTCAAACTAGAAAATATGTTAGTCTTAAACCTGACTTAGTGAGCTGAAGACTGGCATATCTGTTATTCCTGCCCTGGGGAATGTTCACAACTTTACAGCAATTTTAAAAGTTTTTTTGCATGCCATTTCATGTTAGACTTCGGAGCCAGACTGACAAAGAAACAAGATTCGCAAATGCCTATTAGGAAGGTTGAAAAATAACATACACAATTATTTTGTGACTGGTGACAAAAAAGTGTCCGAGCAATTTTATAATTATTTCACTCCTGTATATGAGACAAAGCACAAACAAAGCTGGAATCAAAGCTGCCACTCCAAATTTGTTGCTGTACGACCTTGCAAAACATGAACATTAAACTGAACTTGAACAAGCGTGCAATCACATTATACAGAATAATCTACATGTCAGTGTGAATTGTTTAAACAACATCTGATGACGTTTTCATTTGACGAAGACTGTGATGTACTGTGTGTCAGTTACAAGTAAACTTTACTAATTACTTATGTATAGCAAAGTCGGACTCCAGTTGCTGTAAGCGTTGAAGCAAGTGCATATTCTAGTGCAGTAGTTAATATCTGCATCATGCAACAAGCTAATCAGACCAACAGACACTGCACACTGATTACCTGTTGTGCAGTGCTTCTCTGCCTCACCGACGTGGCTACAGCATTCTCTTCGAGATCAGTTCGGTAGTTTCTCGTACGTCCTGTGTCAACGTCGTCATGTCCATCACTGCCACTACAGACACAGCAGAAAACATGTAAAGTCACGCTGATCTCTGTTTCCTTAGCCTGCAGCCATTTAGATTATAATGCCAGAGCACAGATACATCTCGACACATCTACCCAGGTGCCTTCACCATGACCCCTTTAAGACCCAATTAAACATAGAAAGTAATTTCAGTTACCAAAAGTATTTTCATTATGGTACATAATCGTAAAATACTGGATTGTTTACATGCACAGCCTTGTCGTATGTTAATATGCCTGAGCCCATTGAGCCATACTACAGTTTACAAGCACAAGAGAGATGCAAACATGCAAAAACTAATTTCTCAAAAAATATTATGTACACTAGACTACTAATAAACAGAAAGAAAAGCTAATATGCATTATGTGAGATACAAACTGCAACACAAATAATAAGCCCATCCTAGCCAAGTGCCAACACAATGTGTGGCCAACCTCTGATCTCTTGAGCTAAAAACTGGCAACCCAGTTAGGCCTGCACTTGGGTACGTTCCCACCAATTTTAGTTTTTATGTGAGAAAGCAATTACTTCAGCGCATCTTAGCCACCGCAATTCTGTCTGTCCGTCTGTCCATCTGTCTGTCACAGGGGTGGATCAGTCAAAAATAGTGCAAGCTAGGATCACCAATCTTCACCGTCAGCTGCCTGGAAGACTAGTTCCAGGAACCATAAAGCTTTTCCATAAATTTGAAGGGGGTCATCCCGAACAACAGCACTAAGTGAGAGGGAAGTGGGAAAAATTTGCAATTTTTGGCCAATAAGTCGCTGTATCTCAATAGCGGTGCGAGATAGGGCCTAGGTTACTATTAATCAGTAACAGGAAGTCATACACTGGCTCTCGATTGCCACCAAATTCAATGACCTTGGATGACCTTGAACGCTAAAGTAAGGGCTTTTATGGATTTTTTTGGTGATTTCGGGTTGCGAGACAAATTTCAAGAGCAAATTGCACCAAAACCAATTGAGACAGACATGGTGCATATGAAATTTTCAGCACTGAACGTAGATTTCAACGGTTCAAGTATCAATTTTCTAGGTTCAAGGAAACCTGCGCACGAGGGCATCAAAGAATGGTACCCCCATAAAAGTCGTTATTTTACCGTTGTTGGCCAGTATTTCGTGAAAACGGTTGCAGATTCTACCTATAAACACTAGTGACGAGCTTTTCAGTCGTATCAACATCGATGACTTTAAAAAACCCTAAACTTCCGAAATAAGGGGTTTTTTATTGATTTTTGCGATCTTCAGCTGCAGCGCACACTCCAAGAATGAACTGTGACAAAATGGCTGAAGACAGACTGACAGTTTGCGAACAAGAACTGCTATAGGCTTTTGCGCGTCTCGTGAGCATTAGCTCAAATTACTTGTTTTCTGTGCCCTTTTGTTTTCAAGATAAGAGCCTATATGTGACAGAGAGATAAATTGATCAACAAGCAGATAAACAAAACCCATGATGCAGCCTATTAAGATAGCTGCACAGTAATTAGCAGCATCGAATAAGCCAACAATTTAATACAATCTACCTCCTCTGTGAAATGTTTACTCCAAACATTTGCTGCAGATCTGTCAAGTTTTTCTCGGCTGTTTCCAAGCCACTTGTGTCACCAATCTGCAATACGTAATGCCACCATTATGCGTAGTGCACGCAGTTCACTTGTCACATTTACTGAACTCAAAGAGATATGAATATTTCAATGTTCTACCTCAAAACAAAATCACTTGTCAGTAAAAATGTTCTATACCTAGCAACTAATCTTTGAAGTACATATTACACCATACACAAAAATATATAGTGCCCCCAATAAAGAGGAAAAACCATCGATGCATTACAATGCCAATACATCAAGATTCACACACGCACAATCTAACTACAGCAGTACAAACTAAAACCCTGGTTCAGAAATTTCTACGTCATTCAAACACAGAATGAAACACAGAATGGACCTGGCCTATTCTCGAGCTCACAAGACCCACGAAACTTTGAATACAGTAGTGATTGTAATCCCAGGATTGAATTCTCAATCCCGGAATTCAGGATTGAAAAAATCGTAATGGTATCCAGTTTCGGGATTAAGCTTTTAGACTGGTCATCATTTTGGTATCCCCAATGGACTTATATCATGCATAGGATACGTTGTGTAGGCCCCTACGGAAGGTACGTCCGAACTGTATGGAGTGACGACTGTCAAAATACGAATCAAAGTATGCAGCACAGAGTAGTTCTCTGGCGCTCATAAAATATTTTATTTATCAGACGGCTAAAAATCTTATTTCTATCATTTGACATGCAAAAAAGTACAATTCTAACGAATTTTTGTAATCCCGAAATAACAGGATTGGGACGTCACCAATACCAGGATTCGGGATTGGTGAAAACGGCCGGGATCCCGAGATTCAGGATCCCGGGATTGCAATACCTAGAATACATCAGCAAAATGAAACCAAGGTTTGTAACCTCAACACAGATGTCTCGGTGATGCAAGACGTACGAGACCGCCTTCTCAGAGTTGCCGGTGGCTCTGTACACGTTACTCAGACTCCAACATGCACGGGATTCCCCAACACGGTCGCTCAGCTCGCGCGCTATTTTCAAATGCAGCGCGTGGTACTCGATCGCTTGTATGTAGTCGCCAAGCAATGTGTACACGTTGCCAAGACTGTAGCATGCCTGGGCCTCGAGGGCACGATCTGTCAGCTGCCGCGACAGCTGCAGAGTCTGTCTGAAACAACAGTGACAAGACCATGTTCAACATTCACATTCACTATAACGAATGTTTGTGTTTTGCAGCTGCAAGCCTAAAATTGTGGAACAGTTATATACTTATTCTTAATAACAGACAAGCTGGCATTGACTTTGAACAGCTCAAATGCCTGCAAAAGAGATTTTTTGTTTTGGTGTTAAGGACGCAGCAAATTGTGACAGTCTGCTAAATATGTGACCTTTAAGTTTGTAGTTTATAGCTCACAGTCCACAGCTCTAGAAATAAGAAATAAGTAACAAAGGCAGCATAATGTAGCAATGTCAAACAACAAAAACACCTTATCTTCTGCCAAATATAACAATCACAATACAGTTCTAATAAACTTACAACTTTTTTTACTGCAAAACACCATTCAATAACGAAACACTCTATCATCTGCCGAATATAAAAATCACAACCGAGTTCTAATATACTTACGATATTATTACTACACAACATTAATTAATAATGAAACAAGCAAAGACATCATATGGAACATCCCCCCCAAACCATGCATATTTGTGCACGATCCTGACCCTAACCCGGGACTCTGGATCTCACAAGTGGCCATCTGGTTACTCATAACCCAGAAAACATTCACACAAATTTGGGTTTTCCTACATTTTTTCTGAGTTAGAATCCCAGACTAGACAGACAACACTGGTAATGCACCTTAGTAGAAACGCAGCATAATAGAAAGTGACTACGAAATATGCTTTGAGTCTATGCTTACTTGTACTGGTCAACAGCAAGCTCGTAGTGGCCTTGGAAGATGTAGGCATTGCCAAGGTTCGAGTAGGCTCGTCTCTCAGCGGATTTGTCACCAAACTCTTTGGCAACAGAAAGTCTCTGGACCGTCATACACATATGCAAGGAAACTTAAGTTTAAGCAGTAAAACAATGTGGCTTATTACAGCAGCCACATAAGATGCATTGCACACAGAAAGAGATAACACCCAAATATATAACTAGCTTGTAAAACCAAAGTTTAAGCACTAAAATGGCTACTTACAATGTCGCCACCATCTTCCATTCAGAATTACAAAATAAGTTCAAAAAAATCGAGACAAGTTTATAGTCCTAGTCCTAGTCTCTATTTGCAATGCATTTATCCTGACGTGCGACAACCATAGCAGGGAGTAGTTAAAGTATGCATGAAATAAACAGCAATAGAAAAAAGATATACGCACAGACCAAGGACCTGAGGTTTATTGCATGGTAGGAGTGGCTTGAGTCGCCAAGGTTTAAACCTGATTAAATTAACATACTTAACCCAAGTTAGTGGGAGAGTCAGCTCCATTAACAGCCAGTGCCTTTAACTGACTAGATCAGTTGACCAGCAGTCAAGGGGACTACACTGTCATACAGAATTCATCATTTCCTCCAGAACGGCTGTTGTACATTTACAGACAGACATACGTACAAACAGGCACCTGTTGGTGGTGGCTGATGGCTTGCTCAAAGTTGCCGAGCAGATAGAATGTGTTGCCAAGATTACCAAACACTCGACCCTGAGCTGCTCTGTCTCCAAGCTCAGTCACTAGCTGCAGATTCCTCCTATATGCAACATTATTTAATTTCATTCTAACGTAACAAACCAACAACCGATTTTTCATAGACAAAAAACAGATAGACAAATGAACAAGACATATAACGTGGTCTATTACAAAAGACGTATAGCAAAGTGGTAACAAAATTTCTGCCTGATCACAAATACAAGTGCAACTGCACAGTTTGCTAACTGACTGAGCGAAAAGGTATTTACCACTCTAAGTCACAAATATGACAGCACAAGAAAATCTGCAAGTCTGTGTAAGTTAAAAATACTTACTTGTAAAATTCAACAGCTTGCAGCAAAAGTTTCTGCACGTCGTCTGGACAGCTGTCATAGTTTCCAGCTTTTGGTCTTACAGCTTTTGCTCTTGCATGGCAAATATTGCCAAGATTGTACAGAGCACGTGCTTCACCAATCTAAAGAAAAACGAGCATAAACAAAAGTCAGGTTATAACTGTGTATACAGCTGGTACAACCAACAACATGTACAAATTTTTTGATAATATCGCAATGTAATTGATGGACAGACAAATGACTAAATACAGAGTTCTGCACAGCTAAACATCAACCAACAAAACCAAGGTTTCGAGTTCAAACAAAAATCCGAAACCTTGGATGCAAAAACTCTGCCAGTAAGATTAGTTGTGACAGCAGACACATGAACCAACACAACTTCAAAACAGAAACATCTCGAAATTATTATGCCACCACACAAACAAGCCATCATCTGCAGAGGTACAATTTACTCTAGCAAGAAATGTGTCAAGTTCAGTCCCAGTCGGAGTTGAATTAGTACCAATGTGAGCAAAAAGAAACAATAAAAATATGTTGGGTTGGCCTTGATCTGACATAATTATTTAGACCTTCAACCTTTTAAATTAAAAATTACTACACCAATTACACCGGTAGAGAGTAAAGTTTGTACCAATTCAATTATTTATTCTACATCTTTAATTCTTTTTGTGTTAAGAGCCTGTATTCTGTACAGGATGGCATGTGGGACGGACAGAACAAAAGACCATGTACCGGTCCATTACAAAAATGTATCATTATGATATTCAATGCTCACGCAGTAAGATCTCAAACTGCCATAATTGCACTGTGAAGTTGTATTAATAACACAATTTTTCTTTATGATAATTATTAAGTGGAACAGATAAAAAATAGAATAAACCTTGTCACTGAGCTGTGATGTTAGAGACAAATGCTGCTCGCAGTGTGTCATTGCATCATCATAAATACCAAGCACTTTCAAAGTGTTACCAATATTGCCATGCGCCTTTGCTTCTCCAATTCTGTCTCCTATTGTTCTGTTACACACATAAAATCAATCAATCGTCGATCAGTCTAATGCCAAATAAAGTATCCTGCCCATACAAAGTCCTGCTCCAATAACTATTCAGTTACAGTCCACTCTGGGGTAGCATGTACATAAATAACTGCTCAAAAGAATTCTCAGCTAAAAATAGCGAACAGAAATTTGCCATAACTTGGGTCCTTGGAAAGAGCTGAAAAGATTTCCCAAATCAATAATTCTAGCAGTTTGCTCTTAGCATAGAGAAATTGCTAGAAACAAATATAGTGAGGCACATTATCAATAGATGGCAGACCCAATATTCACAATAAACACAGATGGTCTGTGAACCATGACATGACACCTTCAGTCCTTCACGTATTATTTAAATCATGCCAGTATGCAATATATTTCAGAGTGCAGCTCAAGCCAAAACTGTTTTTGTTAAACATGAACTTGAAAAAAATTATTGGACAAACTACAAACTGCTTTTGATGTACAATGGGCAACTAGAGCTGTCAAATTAAGGCTTTAACTCAACGCGTTAACACATTTTAAAAAAATTAACATATGTTAAAAAATTAACACACATATGTAAATTTACTAAATTTCTTGAAGCAGGAGTTCCAATATTCCATGAAACTGTGGTGCTGAATGTATGAATATAAGCAGTGAACTGTACGACCAACTAGTGTCTGATTCATCAAATGTGCCTTTGCGCTGGTTCTGTGATTCATGCGATCAGGTAATCATGGATTCACGCAACATCCCTTCGACTTCGCAGGACAAGTTGGACAACCTGATCACCTTGGTGGAGCGGCTGGTACTTAAATATGAGAACTTCGAGATCAAAGTGGATAGCAAATGCGATGTCGATGAGGCTGCCAAGTTGGATTCAAGAATAAGCAAGCTGGAAGCTATCCTGTCAAAACTGGAACAACATACTGATGTTCAGACTTGTTCCTTTGAAACGCGAATACGTGGGTTGGAGGAATGGTTCGAGCAGCAAGACAGAGATCTTGATAAAAAATTGGCAGTTATTGAAGACAAGATCACAAACAAATGTGATAATATGCTGTCTAACACAGTCTGTGCATCGGGTAACGAGGGGTTGATTAAATCGCTTGTGCAGGGTGAGCTACACAAAAAATCTGAGGAGGAAAAGATGTGG
>Ga0209671_1002484_pt1 | contig 16920 bp, 7 predicted proteins | sample WorMetHERISLAND2_2_FD_187401 | JGI IMG/M metagenome (GOLD analysis project Ga0209671, IMG submission 187401) | Marine gutless worms symbiont microbial communities from Max Planck institute for Marine Microbiology, Germany - Olavius geniculatus... | ecosystem: Host-associated > Annelida >...
ACGTCAATCGGCGGCTGAGTTATTGCTGTTTGTGCAAATTTGGCTTAAAATGCCTATTCAGGCCCCCAAAATCATGTTTTTGGGAAGTTTGACCCCAAACATTATTTTTTATTATCAAGACCCCCAAAGGGCCCTACCTTACGCGGAAACACGCGTTTTGAGCCATAAACGGCCGTGATCGGTCTTCTGGTGTGACCTGTAGGCGTGAGCAAAAATACAAAAAAGGATAGAACACAAAAAGTAACGGAAAATACCTTCCCTACGCAGACCTCCTTTCCGTTGTCCCACATCAACCGAATTTTGCGTGTGGGGTTGTATCCCGGATATCTTTCTTGGTTTCAAGTTTCGTTAAGATCGGTTAAAAAATGTGGGAGCTATGGGGGGTCGAAATTTCGGCCTTCCCTTTGACTTGGCACATCGCTTATACAATAGCTGCAGGTTGATATCGCACAAGCCGTGACTATCGAAGTGCGTTGGACAGACTCCGTGTTCGTATGAACATTATCTTGTTTAGGTGAAATGTCGATTTTCATCACATCCACAAAACACAACAAGAAATTTGAGCTAATGATCACGAGACGCGCGAAAGCCTATAGCAGTCACTGGACAATGACGGTAAAATAACGACTTTTATGGGGGTACCGCTCTTTGATGACCTCGTGCGCAGGTTTCCTTGAACCTAGAAAATCGAGACTTAGACCACCAAAATCTACGTTTAATGCTGAAAATTTTATATGCAGCTTGTTTATGTCTATCTCAATTGGTTTCGGCGCAATTCGTTCTTGAAATGTGTTTCGCAGCCCGAAATCGCCAAAAATCCATAAAACCCCCTATTTTGGCGTTCAAGGTCATTCAAGATCATTGAATTCGGCGCCAATCGAGAGTCAGTGTACGACTTCCTATTAGTGCTCAATAGTAACCTAGGCCCTATCTCGCACCGTTACTGAGATACAGCGACTTATTGGCCAAAAATCGCAAATTTTACCCACCCCCTCTCATTTAGCGCCCTCGTTCGAGATGACTCCCTTCGAATTTATGGAAAAGCTTTACGGTTCCTGAAACAAAAGTCTTCCAGGCAGCCGAGGGTGAAGATTTGGTGATCCTAGCTTGCACCGTTTTTGACTAATTACCCGTGTGACGGACGAACAGACAGAAGGACGGACAGAATTGCGATGGCTAAGACGCGCTGAAAGCAGTAGCTGCTTTCGCGCGTAAAACACAAAAGCACGAAACAAACTTAGTAATGCTCTCGTCTGAATTGAAACCCGAGGGCTATTAAATCGCTTTACACGAACCGACGCCCGCTAATATTATGCTTCTTCACCAACGGTGGTTAAGATCTCTCCTATATCGGTGACTGGTACCGATTCATTCTTGGCAACGGCGCTTTTTGGTAAGTTTTTACGCGCGAAAGCTATAGACGAGCTTCTTAGAAAGGTCAACATCGATAACCTTAAATGACCCTGAACCCTCATAATAAGAGGTTTTAGTAAATTTTTCGCGATTTCTGACCGCGACACACATTTCAAGAGTCAATTGCGCCGTAATGGTTGGAGATAAATCAAGACAACCTGCGTATGAAATTTTAAACGTTGAATGTAGATTTTAGCAGACTATGTCCCGATCCCTTGCCTTACATGTAACGAGGCCTGCGCACGCGGGTGTCAAAGACGGGTACCCCCTAAAAAGTGGTGATTTTGCGTTATTCGTTTGTCTAACGTGAAAACGATTCCAGATAGTCATATAGACCTGCTGCTTATCGTAACAAACACTGGTGACGTGTTTTTAATAGTATCAACATAGATGATCTTGAACGACCTTGAAAGACAAAAATAGAGGGTTTCGGTGATTTTTTGCGATTTTTCAGCTGCAGAAGAGTGAATTTCTACAAAATAGATCGACATAGAATAAGACAATCCGCGAAGATGGATTGCTATAGGCTCTCGCGCGTCTAATGAGCATTAGCGCAAATTTCTTGTTGAGCTTGACATTGTCATGATCTAAGCCTACGGTTAGAGTTAGGCTTAGGCCAAACGCTGTCAAACTTTTCGGCATTTTTAGGTCTAAACCTAACTTGCATACTTTTTAAGTAAATAATTATTTATTTTTACATCTACATTACAAGTCAAAAAGTAAAACACGCCATACTCTTATTTACATTTTCACCAAAATATTTCCTTATACGTGCACGCGTGCTCTAAAATTTGCAATCGTACAAAAACGTGAAGTCATTCCACCAGGCTATGGCGGCGCTGATCTCCGTTTCTTTAGTCTCTCCTCAGCAAAAACACCTATTTACACTGCGAGACATTAGTCTAAGCCTACGGATCGAGCTAGTGCATTACACAGTGTTCCTGTTTATATCCCAGCTTTCGCTGATTAAAATATGAAACCTATAAGCGTACTTTTAATACTCACTGCGCCTATCTACAGAAATATGCAATGGGCAATAAAGTGATCGCTAAAGATTCTACTGTCGCTACACTATCGTGTGAAATATTAATGTCAGACAATAGCGTGCGTATGTGTAGCCTAGTCTATATACAGTTGATGAAGTGTTTTGCTCAATGACGAACTGACACGACTTGACGTATGGCAAGTAGCAACGGTTATGACAGAAGCACGTGACAATAACAGATTTCATTGATTCTGTCTCAGAAATGGTCTAGTGGGCTGGCTATCAAACGCCGACGAATTCTGGATATCAGCGACTGACTGGATGTCATTCTCATGCCGAAAAAAAACGTTCTGCTCCGACCGAAGTTGTTCTGTTTCGCCGCAGCCGGTTCTCAAATGCAGTCTGCGATTTATTTCAGCGCAGCTAACGAACAGATATTCGTCATCAGTAAACCACATAAAAGACAACACCGTTTAGCGACTACTTCGAGCAGCAGTGTGTTGCTTAGTAACAGAATGCATCTGTCAGATCTCCAGTCGGGATGTCGTAGTACAGGCCGTGCTATCATGTCATAGGCGTGCAAATTCGTGGCTGGTTCTTAATTGAGCACTGCCGCTTATCCCGTGTCTACACTCTACAGTCTAACTCTTCAACTCATATTTATCTTCCGCAACGTATAGCGATGTGTGTAAAGTGTGCTGCTATCATTAACTGTTGCTTAGCTCTATTGCAAATTATTTTCAGAGAAAGCATGCGAAAAAATTCTAAAATTATCTACATGCATTTTGTAGAAAGTCCTTGTTCACAGTGCGGCGACTGTGATTCCCGTGGACCGCTTGGAACAAAAAAAGCAGAAACCGTTGCTTTTTGTGATTTAGGCTATACTTATTCACCGGTACTTTAGCACTCGCGCGTGTCATTTTTTCGCACTTTATTACATTCGGTTACTTAGTGAATTGGTGTCGACGTTAAGTGTTTTATCTTGAAACAAACCGACACTGGTCAGTTGGTGGGTCGGTGGGGCACAGCAATAGCTACTAGCTAGCGAGTCAGTAGGACGCTGCTGCTAGCGCTCCCGGCTCGAGCGACGCACCTGCCCGCGGCACCGCAGCTAGGCGTTTGACGTGCTCATTGCGAGCCAAAGAGAGACAGAACTCGGCGCCGGCGTCAGTCAGCCAGTCAGTTATCAGTCAGTGCTTGCTGCAGCGTCGAGCGAACCTATAGCTGCAGCTACCGACAAGCGCGACGTCGCCGACCGCTCTATCGCGTCCAGGTAAGCCTATCATCTTCCGCTGTCGTCGCCTACCAACTAGGCACGTTCGTTATTTCTGTAGGTAGATAATTTAACAAGAAAAGGTTATAATCCGCGTCTACTTTAAGCATAACTGTGTACAAGTTTATCGCGTTTGGTTCCTTTTTATTGTCATTGGATGTATTTTGATGCACTTTGGGAAAATTGAGTTTGTTCAGGTACGGTTAAAATCAAAACAAAATTTGACCAACAGCGTTTTTAAGATCGGATACATTTATTTGGAGGGATCTATTTAAATCTGTTTGCTTCTAAAGTAGTTTTAGTAACTTATTGCAACTTCGTCGATTATTTTACTGTTATGTTAAGGTCGACTGTTTTTTGAGGAAAAATGGCTGAAAACATCTTAACTAAGTCCGAGTTGTGGTTCTGCTCTCAAGCTTAAGATAAAAGGATAGGTCTTGAACCAAAAGTTGTATTAAATGAATAGACAGATATATTGCCATATTATAGGCTTATTGATTACACAGATCGAGTTAATATATTACAAAGCATTTATGATTTCGTTGAATTGTTAAATTGGCGTTAGACCAACAAGCGCATCAAATGATTGTTTTTGACAGTGCACTGGATGATTATGTTGCCTTAAATTACTGTTGTTGTTGTTAAATCACTGAGTCTGTATTTTGAGCAAAAAGTTAGCATACGGCGATATTGAGAATGTGCTAAAACTAATAGCCGACTGAGTGACCTTGAAATCGAGGTCAAGATCGCTTCAAGGTCAAATATTTGAGTGAATTTTTTGCGGTAAACGACGCTTGGGCGAGCATGTTTAAGAGCGCGTTTATTGTGCTATTCATTTAGCACTCGGCATGGAATCATGTCGACGTTTGCCAGTACGAGTGGCGGACATGTTCTGGTCCGTATACGATTCTTGCGTTTGAGCTGGAGGGACGTGACTGGCAGGCGACGTGATGCATGGAACCGGCGTCCGACGTGACATGCGTTGGATCGATGAGCAACTATCACGGTAGAGAGTCGATAGTTACGCGTTGTCGCATGCATCGTCAGTTACATCGCTGATTGCGATTTATGCCACACTCAGTCGGACACGATTCGCTCACGCTCACACCAAAACCCAACCAATTGCCTGCCTGAGCCCACTGGACACTCATGCTCGACCGTCACGTAATCATCAAACAAGCGTCGTTATAACGGAACGGTGCCTTCCACAGCCAGTCTCACTGCCGCAGTCTCCGCAGCCTTTCGGCTTGTTTTGCTTCATCCATGCGTGCGAAACACTTCCGTGCCCTGCTAGCTGCCATAAAGTCTTCCATAAACTGAAACACGAGCTAACGAGTCGCCGCGATAACTGAACGGTATAATACGAAAACGTTTGCAGCAACGGCGGGGAGTCAGAATTCGAATCGAGTGCTTTTAAAGATCGTATACCGTGTTTTGACATAAAACATGATTAATACGATGATGATATATTGAACTTTTTCATGTTTGTTTTTGTGTATGTGTGTGTTATTTGTGCCAGTTTTTTTGCAAATTTGTTTTTATACCTTCGTTTAAGCTTTAAGAAGTAAGAAAGTTTGTTTTTACTTTTTTGTCCAAACATGACGTTTCAATCTGTACTGTAGGCTCAAAGTAGTCTAAGTAATTTTGCGCCAAAACACTTTTTGCCACATTTTGTGTACCGGTGTCACACTTTATGCCAATGCCAAACTTTATTACATGCACTTTAGAACATCGACATTGTGGTGTACTTATTGAACACGAAGACACAAACGCTGCTTTTCAATAACGTAGTAAACCGAAACCGTTTAGACGGCGCATCAGTGGTATAAAGTTACGTCGACGGATAGATATTTCGTCGATGGGCTTTGGCGTTTGACAATGAATGTCGTGCTCGGCTTTCATTGGTTGCCGTCGGCCGGCTATCATAGGTCTTGAATGATGCATGTCAGCTGAACAACTGACCACATTACGTTGTGCTTACCTATAGAATAAAAGCACTGTACAATATTTGTTCTACGAATGTTTTAATGTTTTGTCTTACATGTAAACATTACCTCTGCATGAGAATTTAATGTTCTAGTAATGTAATAGATTATTTATTAAGCAAATTTTCGCAACACGCCGCGGTTACGTCTATAAAGTTGAAAATTTTTTTTAACAAATTAGCCATCGGCGTTATGAATGAATTTTGATGACATGTTTGGACGATTATAGCATGGTCCAAGGACCAAGTAGTCAGATTGTAGTGGCAATCCGGCGGCAGTTTGCGTCGACCGAGTGCTTCTATTTATGTTTTGTTATTTCTTGTCGTTAACCAGAGTCAGAACACGGCACAAATATGCATAAGCGTTCTCGTAATAGACTGACTGACCGGCCGAAATAATGATGCTAATATTCATCGGCGCGCTCGAAGTAGGTCGCTGTATAGTAACAAATAATGGACAGGTCATCGGGGAGGAGGAGGCGGTCCAACACAACTCAGCACCAGAGGCAACGTTGAACAGTAGACCAGGTCAGGCCGGCGGATGCCGCATGAGTCGACAGCAGCTGCATACACGAACACGTGGCTACATGGCTACATCAAAGAAACCACCACACACTGGCCAGTGGCCGCCGCCGGCGTCAGACAACCTACGTCCGATTGACCGACATGATTAATACTCGGCCTGATTACGACTGGCGTGACGTCACGCCTAGGTTGACGTCATCCTACGACGCGTTTCCGGTCCCACTATGCGTCGTCTCAAGTCACCCACCATCGCCATTGCAACTCATCGTGCCTTGGCTGCTCTCTGTGCAGCCCTCCAGGCGCCCACCCGCCCACCGATTGAAATCTGTGATTTTTCGCTCGCTCGCCGATTTCTGTAGCTGTTTTTAATCATCTCAGCACGACCAAGCGAGAGTGACACGCGTTGGTCAGTCCTGTCAGTTGTCACAGTTGTCACAGCTGCGTATTGCTGATTATCGCCGCCATAAACGTTCTTATAGGCTGTATTTGTGTATATGACTGCAGATCAGGATCAGGCTTCTTTCGTCCTCTGCTGCGTCGTTAGCGTCGTGCGCGAGGCACGATGTCACCCGTTATGTCTTAACAGCTTACGCATCTGTCATCGATTACGGCAGCATACGCACGCGGGTCGCTCACTCAGTGAATGCTTTTCACATAACCAGCAAGTTGGGCATCGGACGGACACAGAGGCGCATAGACCACTGGCTGCTGACGTGAAGACTAAAGATACAGAAGCTGAACGGACAAACTGATGTCAGAATGTTGGTGCTGTTGACTTTTCCTTCACAAGCATGAATGGCGTTCACATTAACCGACCGGACTATAGTCTATCTGCACCACAACGGCGGTGGCAGCACCAAGTACTATCTAGCGGGCCGTGCCTTTCCAGTTTTGCTTTTTTTTCTCATTTAGCCTCTATCTGAATGGCACATAATAATACTTAAGAAGGATGTGTGTGAATGGAACTCAGTGCAGTTCAGTCATGCTAAATGATGTTCTTTAAATTTTAGGTGAATATTCCTAACCCATCAAATGTACACTTTTTATTAAGGCGTACACTTCTTTTTTTTACTTTACAGGAATATCGCTATTATTATATGGCTTTGTCGGGGTGCACTTTTTCTTGCATCTTGGCCATCGTATATTTTTGACATTCACTCACGGTTAATTGGCGCTTCCAGTAATCAACGAAGTTGGCGAAGGCGACCCAGATTTGAGCATGCAAACGCGTATTTATACGTCACAGTAAACCGACCTCGATGTTGGTATACGTCACTCGCAAAACGAAGTCAAGCAGAACATAATATCGACGTTTTACTGTTACGTGCAACCGAGCTTCATGTAAACACGACGACCGCAACTGGAACATGTCATGTACAGTGTACACTGAAACTGCGCGCTGCCAAAACTGCCACAGGCGACACAAGATTTCGCTCGGACGCTGCTGACTCGGTCTAGTGACGATTTTGTTTGCCTTCTAAGCGCAAATCTCAATCATGCATAAACCTGTGCATTGTCAGTCAATGTACTGTTAGTGGTCATCTTGGTCCTTCTGGGTCTGATAGTGAGCTGAGTTACATGTTAATTCGGCGAAGCAGAGAGACTGCAGAGTGCAGATATGCCGAAAAACGTGTGCTATGTCAAACGATATGCAACTGATTTGCCGACAGTTTTTACATTTAACAGAACCACGTGTTTTTAAATAGCACAAATTGGTGGTTTTCTGTAATTACGCATATATAGGCTATCTGCCGCAGTCAGCTTATTTTTGCAGGGTCGTTTTCGTGCACAAATAAGCCAGAAGCCGCGAGATCAACCTAGTGACAAATTGGATAATTCGGTCTGCGGCGCAGTCGAGTGACGGACGAATTAGTAGCACTCGTATCGACGGCATGCCAGGCGACGATGACAATGACAATGGGCGGTGTCTGGGCGACAGACAATGGCGGCAACACTCGGTTCCGCGGTGGATAAGTGCAGACGCACAGACCCAAGGCGACCTTTGCCAGTAGCTACACAGTTCTCGAGGTCACAGAAGACGGCCGGTTCTCCTTCACAGGGTCTCCCGCTGGACTTTTCTTTGTGTATGAGGGATAAAAACTCGGAAGCCAGAGCTAGAGCATCCATACATCTGTTGACGTTTGGATAACCAGGAACTCCCTCAGTATTCCACACATTATTGTAGGCTACAGCCAATTACGGCGTTTATCCGAATTACAGTACGAATTTTCGTTGTTTGTTTCATTTTACTTGTAGTTTGTACATTTATGTGTATTTTGTTTTTATCATTTTTGTAATAGTTTGTACAGTTTTTAGCCGACCGTAATTAAGTAACGGTCGAGCTACTGCCGTGGTTGTCGTCCGTTCGTCTATATGTCCGTCTGTCCGTCCGTCTGTAACGGATGTATTATGGCTATGCTTTTGGTCGTAGGGAAAACTCTTTACACGAATTATTAGCCATATGTGTTAATCTCAGGCATGCTAAATTTCAGCCACCTAGTGCAAAGGCAACATTTTCAAATTGGAGGCTGAATAAAGGGAGTAGAAAAAATGTGCGTTTTTCAACAGAAAACTGACCATATTTCGGAAACTGTGAGAGATACGACCAAGGTTACTATTAGGTCACTAATAGGAAAAGGCATACGCCCTGTCAAACGAGATGGAAATCATTTATTTTAGATGGCCTTGAAGGTCACTGGCAATCAGTATCGTCGGCTATTTTAGCGACAGCTGGGTTTTTTTTTGTTATTTTACTGTCTTATACGGTTTTTCCGTATATTTTTCTTACTTTCTTTTTCTGGCTGTCGTTCTTTGTGCTTGTAATGATCTCAGATTTCGATAAGATCTCAAAACTGACAGTCCAAATCCGATATTGGCCCGTTCACGAAAAATTTATTAAGTTTCTGGGCGAATACACCAAATGTAATTCAAAAACAAAATTAAAACTGATGTCACTGAACGTACTGCTGTTAAAATCTAAGGGGGGGGGAGAAACCGAGGGTGCAAGCGAACAATTGTGCATCATTAGGTGTGTTAGCATCTTCCTAGGGATGTATCGTTAGATGGGTTTCTTTCATGTGGCCGGCGGCCGGCCGCCGGCGCTCGGTAGACAGCAACAGGGAGAAATTATCAGTTGGTTTTCATACAGTTGAATTTTATACAATTTTAAATTTTATACAATTTGACACCTTAGAGCCACGTTCAACCACGCTAGCATGTTCAACGACTTGTTCGATCTGTTATTTCTGCCATGTCAATAAGCCATAGACTGAAAACAATCTTTCCACAAATGCCGCATTTCTTTGAATAAATCTATTGGCTGAAACTTAAGCTGCGTTTCAGTTGCTTAAAAGCGACTAAAGTTGTCAAAGTCAAATTCAAATTGGCTAAAATGTAAATGCTTTGCACTTTTTAACATGAAATTCATTTGAGTTAGGCTTTGATTTTGACTTTGATTTAATATCACTTGACTTCATAGCTTTCAAGTGATGTTTCGGTGTAAAATCTGCTCAGTTCAGATACTGTCGGTCCACCTTCTCAACTAGACAGCTAGACAGTCCAGACTTGAGACAGGAAACACGCCCGCCTTCTAAGTTAACCCACTTATCGATACAAGACCCAAGCGAACGTCATTGCACCTGAGTGCAGGCGGCTGGCATCTAGCGTCGATATTCTTCGACGTCGCCAGTCGACGACGACGTTTTCGCGGGTCCTTCTGACACAATGACGCTGCGTGGCTCTTAACGCTGCCGCGTGTTCCGTCGATCGACAGGAACTCCAGAACGAACGAAGAAGCCTAGTACGAGTTGACCCGCTTTCCATGCGCGCTGACTACGGGGGGTCTAACGCAGTCGTCAGAACTCTGGCGACCGTTGCGCGAACAGCAGGAATGGAAGTACGACGTAGCGGCCTATCGTGCTGTTGTTTTTAGCCTACTCGAGAGTCGAGATCATCAGTGCACTGCGTAATGTGTATATCATTATCGTGAGGCTGCGATCGTTAAATGCATTAGTTGCATTGGTGTTTGCACCTAAGATACGATCCGTGATTGTAACAGCTACATAAACTATGTGAAACAGTTTACTTATTTAGATCCACGATAGAAACACCAATAGGTTGAACATTATTATACCTGCACACAGTTTTTTTCGCACAAATCGAAGCAGGTGGAGCTTGGGCTTAATAACATGTTTTAACTTTAACATTTCAAGAGATGTCTTTGTCTGTATGTACGAACATGTCATGTTCATTTGTTTTTTGGTGGTTCAGGCGAGTATGTGGTGCGGTGTCAGACGGGATCAGAGCTCATTGCTACGGATGACACTGATAATGAATAGATCGCTCACCGCGAAACTGCTGAAGCTTTCCGAGCTAGCTGCAAACTCACGTCGACTGCAGACTTTCTGATTCCTGGCGGCGTGTCCGTCCGCGTGATAGAGTCGATTTCTTTCATCTTGTTTCATCTGCAGCCGGGCGGCATAGGTCATGGCGACCCGCGGTCTGTTCGGCGCACTGCTGGCCGTGTGGTTCCCGGTGGTTTCCCGGCTGCATGTATTTGTCTGTGTCTTGGGTGAAGACGCTACTGCACCGTCGACGATACTACCGACAGCGCCGGCAGGTGAGACGCAGACAGACTGACAACGTTTATTATGCGGCCGTCTTAATAGACCGTGGCTGGTAGTGTAACAGTAACGTGTCGGACTTGTAATCCTGAGGTAACTCAGAGGCGCAGGTTCGACTCCGCACCAGGACACTACCGGGTAACTACCTTAGGCAAGTTGTTCACACACATGTGCCTCTGTCACCAAGCAGTATAATTTGGTACCGGCTTTACCGCTGGGACGTAAACAGGCACACCGCGCGATACACTGGCCTCGTATCCGTGGTCTCGCAGTGTAAAAACTGGTATCTGGCTGAGGGCCTTAGGAAACGGAGATCAGCGCCGCCCTATGGGAAGGACTTTGCGTTTTTTACGTTAATAGACCGCAAAATATTTTTTTTGTTCGTCCGTCCGTCCCTATGTATATGACTGTTTTTAATCAGATAATGCTGTATTATTCTGTACGAACCACGAACCGTGTAATGTACCCATGGTCTCTTATGTAATGGGGGCCCTAACAGTTTTCAACATAATAATAATATGTCCCACATGGGATCTTAATCTAATTACAATAGCGTAAAGGATTTTAAATTGGCGCGAACGTTTAAATTTCCAAGACAAGAGTAACGTGTGTGCCGATTTGCAGCTCATAACGGGACGGCCGCATAATGTGTTAGCACTGGGCCGAGATATGTTTCTAGTGTCATCCTGAAATACTCCCTTCGATTGCGCAATCAACAAAGCAGCACAATCTGTCAGTTAGCATTCGTTATGAAGGAGCAGTCAGTTTCTCGATAGCGGTATTAACTTAACGTTAGTTCGTATAGCAAATAACATTTCTTTTGAACATTTTGTATGTTCGACATCATCTCTGCAATGGATTTTCCGTGTGCAGTTCATGTGCTTTGTTTGTACAAAGCTTAGCAGCAAGCAGTCCGCGGCGGGGACAGTTCACTAGTCCGAAGGGCCATTAGTCTGAATTTTGTCCGCAGTTTCAATACAATGGTTTGAGCATGAATGCGTCTCTTACGTCTCAAGTCGACTTGGGCCTTCCAAGTCGGGTCAAGTCGGTCTGTAGCAGCGTCACCGTCGAAATTTTCTGGCGATGTCGGTCTCATTACAAGTCATTTCAAGTCGACTTGAGAAGTCGTCTTAACCAGTAATCTTGCACTTAGCTGTTTTCTCAAACGCGGCTATCAATGAGCTCAGGCGAATAAGGCCATTTGTAAGGTATTTAAAATAAAATATAAAATAAAATATAAAATAAAAAATATATATATATAAATAAAATATATAAAATAAAGGTAACCTTATACCGATTAAGGTAAACGGAACTGTGAATGAAGTAATTTCCATGTAGTTGTTCCCTTTGCACTAGATAGCTGAAATTGTGCGTGCCTAGGTTTAAATCACAGGGCTGCTTATTAGTGCAATTTTTTTCCACAAGCCCTAACTGTTAGCCCCAACTTAACCACAATAGGCCTACATCCATTACAGACGCACAGACAACTAGACGACAGACGGATCGACGACAACGTTGCCAAAGGTGCTGTGCAGCATACATGTAGCTGTAGCGCATCAAAAACAGTCACATTACACCCAGTTTTAACTGTCTGTGTGAATTTTCCTGAAGAAATAAGAATAACAGAGACGTCCGCCGAATGAATAAAACACTTTATGAATAACCTACAGTATACAGAGTGGGCTAAAATGGCACCATTTATTGTACGCCTTATGACTTCAGCAAATATTAACCGATTTTTTAAATTCTTTTACTGTCAGAATCAGAAGACAATTTGTAATGAAATTGTAGATCCCACCACACCTCAAGTTTGTCGCTGCACTACCTCGTGAAATATCATATGACGCCTGAATACTATCAGAAGTTCCGTGAGTCCAAGCCGGACAAAATGCCGGATTCCTACGGGACTCGGTCCGCCCCCGGTAGAGGGTAGGTTCCGATCAGCGATGGGAAACTATGTTGACCCGCAAATTAGACTGAACGAACTGAAAAATAAATAAAGCCTAGGGGAACTTCGGAAAGCAAATAAATTTGGCAATAGAGTTCGAAAACAGTAAAGTCCTTACGCACTGACAAATAAAAGATAAACCGAAAATAAATTCAACCGCACCGCACCTGACTACCAAATCCAGAAATAAAAAGTCCAACGACGAGTAAACAGTTTCTTCAACATCAGTATCAAATCCAACAATCGGCGCGACGTGCGCGACTTCCGGTCAAGGCCAGACAACATGGCCGACCGCGATGACAGTCAATGAACTTCGACGATACTCGCTAGTGCTTAACACATTCGCTGACTATCGAACGGCCAAACAAAATGGCCGACATCCATTCACTGTGCCGAATTTCCGACAAACTTTCAACTGCCGACTGACTAAAACTGCTATTCGCACTGAAAGCGAGAACACGTCTTACTCGTCCGACGTCCAAACTGCAACTGAACGAGGCTGTCGCCTGTCGGCTATTTATACGTTTCTAGCTAAAAGTGTATTTTTTACAATAAACTCCGTGACAGAGTATCCCATGTGGCCGTGCTAGAGTATCCCACGGGGAAGGCGGAGGGACCCCGGTCCACCGTCCGAATCTGGCGTCAGTGGCGAGGGGCCGGGTCGACGACTCAGCTACGTCGACTCGGGCCGAATTTAAAGGGCGATTTAGAAGCGCAATTTACGGTCTTTTAGCTGGCAGTTTGTAAGACTCCGTGTTCGTTTGAACAGTATTTTGTTGTTTTTGCATTTGCACTCATCTGCATGTGTTTTAGTTCATTAAAAAACTCGACTGGACTCCCACCGACGTAAGAGACGCATTCATGTTCAGACCATTGGAAATTCAAACTGCGGACAAAATTCGAACTAATGGCCCTTCGGACTAGTGACCTGTAACCGTTCGCGGCAAGCGGTCAGCTGTTTTGGGCGGCTTCCAAGCTGCGGAAAAGCAATGCACGCGCATGACACGTGTACGAGAAAAGTTGTACAACACACAAGAACGGAATAGGCGGTCTGAGCGGGGAAAAGTTGTAAATATTTAATATTACCATGCCTGGTTTAGACAGTGTAGGCGTAACTCAGCATATGGCTGAGTGAAGAGGCGCTGGGTGAAGATGATTTTTAGTCTGCATATTATGTAGGCTACAGTGATTATTATTAGCAGGCATCATCAGAGAGCGCGTTAATTGATTCCTGAGTCTGCCTGCTGCTGCAGCTGTTGGACCGGCCACTGGTCAGTCGATGGACTAACGGATTGCTGCAGAGGCTGCGCGCCTGTTATTGCTGCTAGTGGCGTGACGGCGTGCGTGTCACTATCGCCGGTATGATCTTGATAAATGATGGTACCCGGTTCGAACAGTAGGCCTATACCCGCTGATGCCGCCACTGTTTTCTCGCTCGTTCCTATTCACTTCTCGAGACGTCTAGCCGCGTCGCAGTCTTGCATCTGTCAAGATCGCGACACAAATTACAGAGAAGAGACCGACGTGAGCGACAGCGAAAAACTGCTGTCAATTAGTGACAGTCAGTGCCGCATTACGTCAATTCTCCCCACCCATTTCTCTCGTTATTTTTCATTAGCGTATGCCAGCTTTTGACAGTAGCCTTGTCCTCTCAAAGTACTTTTAAAGATCGTACACGGTAAATATTAGTGACTATAAAGCACAGTTTAATTCTGTTTGTTTATCGGTTTTTAAAATTTAAACATAATTTAACGTTACTGTAGTGTGAAGTGAGCTTATGCCAAATTCTGTGTATTTTTGTACGCATATGGGTTGTTTCATACTTTAATCTTTAAAACTAACTTTGTCTAAGATATTTTGGCAAAGAATAGGCCAAAGTGAGAAAAAAATTTCTTAGCATACAAAGAGCGTTACTATAACACTGCGCAAGTTTTGCAATACAGATTTTCCCAGACTCTTTCTAGTTCTGTATACGATGGTTCGCGAAATTGTTACCATTTTAAACCCAGAAGTTTCAGGTACAATTATTAATAGTTCATTAGATTGATGATGCGCTGGTGGCGGTTCAGTAGTCAGCAGCAGCAGCAGCAGTTGTTTTCTGGCGACCGCACTCAGTGGCTGCCTGCACAGCGTCTCCACGAAGACAGTAATTGATATCTGCTGCAGCCACGGACGCGCAGACGTTCCAAGTTGTTTGGACGAGCGGCTGTCATTCAGATCTGCGAATAAACAGCACGCTAGCGTGGCAGTTGGACAGCCGCGAACCTGTCTGTCTGAGTTGTCCGTCGGGCGCCGTCCGAAGTAATCGTCATCAGTCTGGGTCTAGACGTCAGTAGGGGGTTCACTGGCTGGCTGCGGACGCTGCGTCACGCCTGGCATCTCATCTCCGCATCTGCGTCATGCGCGCTTGCTTATTTTATAACATCTCGAACGTTCTTTCTTTCTGATTTTTTACCCCGCAGTAGCGGTTTGAATCCATCAGTTTATCCACTGCATTTCTGCTCCCCAGTGCTCCGTGCTGTCTCAAAATAACGAATTGCATTTTGCTTGCAGTCAGACTGACTCGGACTGTTCCATGGTCCGTGCGCTGCCATTTGTTGTTCACCCAAACTTTGTGCTAAAGGCCCGATCCCATTCTAGTAAAATAATTTTTTAAAATGTTGCACAAAAGTTTCATTTTACATGTGAATCCGTCACAGTCAATCCTTAACATGCGTTCGATTCTGGATTCTGCAGCATTTTCATTTTACGCGTAACCACTAGACCACAAGATCTTTGATGCATGGGCCCCCTTTTGTCATGGTCCAGTGGATCACAAGCCGTCGCTGCTACAGTCTATGTCGAAAGCATTGCAAGGAGGGCCCTACTATTCTGGTTCGCATGTCTTAAGTTGCTAATGAAGTAAGTAAGGATGGCGTTCTTGACAGATCTGAATGCATTCGTGCTGCTGCGTGTCTCGTGCGGTGCAAATCGCTTCGTAGCCAAGCGAGGAGCTGCTACCGTGAGAAATTGCTATTCTTGCTCACTCAAGTGTGCAGAACTAACAATAGGTGCTAAGGAGCGGCGGCGGCTTCTCAGACAAGTTTAATAAGAGCACTGTAGCACGTTCCGGCGACGCGAAGCCGTTGCATAACGGCAGATGGCGCGGTAAAACAGCTCCGCGGAACTAATTGTGCGAAGCGCTGACGGCAGCCAGTCTATAATAGCAACATAGGTGGTCGTCAGGCCAGGCAAAGCGGTTTGTACTGCTCGTGACAGGCGCGGCAATGCGTCATTCTCTGGACGATACATCGAGCCTTACGTCCGATCTACTTGGCCAACGGTACTATCCACATTCCACAGAATGCAGTGCAATCGTGGGGCAGAGCCCAACGTGAGTCCGCCCGGCGCCGTAAGTCCGATCGGGGAAAAATTTTGGAAATTGAAGTTACCCCCGTAGCAAAGTCACATGGCCCGAACTCTAATGTAGCATATGGAGAAAACACAGTGTCGGTTGGGTAGACATTAACCAACTCCCCTTGTCGTTAATGGACCGAAGTTAACCATTTTTTTGTTTAGCGCGGGAAGCTGGATCTTTGATAACGCCGTTTACCGTTCCAGAAATATTCACGCTCAAGTCGAAAGTTGTCATAAATAGCGCCGAATTTTTGGACGTTTTCCCTATCCCAAAAGTTGTACACACGTAGTCACCCCCCACTCAGCACTACGTCACGTCATCATCATCATCATCGACAACCGTGGGCTCAATGCCCGTTGGTGTCTGACGCCATTGTTACTATCGCTGCCCAGCGCTGCCTATCTAGGGCAGCGTGGCTTAACTCCTGCAGGGTTGCCCCACACCACTGCTCAATGTCATCTGACCATTCTCTTTTGTTTGAACCATCCATCATTCCGAACACCAGGGTCTTTATCTTTCTGCTGTCGTTCATTCTGCAGATATGCCAGAAGAGGCGCAACTTTCTCTGTATCACTTTCTGCAGTAGGGTTTCTGTCAATTGAATCTTTCTGTACAATTCTTCATTAGTGACCTTTTGTGTCCATCCTATCCTTAGAATTTTCCAGTAGCATTTTCTCTCAAAGGACAGGATTCGGCTTTCGCAGCGTTTTGTAACTGTCCATGTTTCACGACCGTACAGCATTGTACTGAACACACATGTCTTCAGGATGCTG
>Ga0209671_1002488_pt1 | contig 16907 bp, 12 predicted proteins | sample WorMetHERISLAND2_2_FD_187401 | JGI IMG/M metagenome (GOLD analysis project Ga0209671, IMG submission 187401) | Marine gutless worms symbiont microbial communities from Max Planck institute for Marine Microbiology, Germany - Olavius geniculatus... | ecosystem: Host-associated > Annelida >...
ATATTGGGCTCCTACTTGTATTGAAATATGATATCAGATAGTAAAAATTTTGGTCTGTTAGTATTAGCAAGTTATAGTCTTAGTCGCAACTTTGCAGCTGGTTGCCATGACGACCGTTGGCAGCTCGTCGACGTCGCTTAGCAACGTGGTGGGCGTGGCTAGTTCGCGGTCGCTAGCAAGTCTACAATCACTGCCCGGGAGTGGCAGCATGTCGTCCATGACAGCCGGGGGTGGCGTGGGTGGAACGTCGCCGATGAGCGAACGGTTGAAAACTACGACACTCGACTCGGCCGCTTCGCTTGACTCCATCCTCCCGACACTGAACGGTCCCGCCATCGGCGTCTCTTCCGTAAGCAAGCATCAGCTTTTTATTATTACTATTGTCAGTAAATTAGTTTAATTCGGTTACACCATTGATGTGCAGCTAGCTAAGTGAATTAAAGGTTCATGGCCACGGTCAAACTCACTCACACAATTTATGTAGCTCTTAATTAGACATTTCACCTTGCATATATTATATGTTGATTTAGGCTTAATAAGTATACAAAATTAATGCCTGATTGTGACGAAAATATGGTCTTACGTTACGTTACGCCAAAAAAAATTTAAGAGATGAGCACAACTGGTGACATCATCGGCGCGGCCAATCAACATCATGAATATTAATGGAATTTAGCCAGTGTCGTCATTAGATTGGGTTTGGCCATTAATTATTCGTGATGTTGATGGGCCGTGCTGATGACGTCACAGGTTGTGTAGCCTAGCCAATATGGCCATCATGTCTGTAAATCGTTTACTTTTAATATAAGTTTCTTCATGTTGACAAAACGCTGGGTGCTGATATTACTGACGGACAGACGGACAGAATTGCGATGACTAAGACGCGCTACAGTAGTAGCTGCTGTTGCGCTTAAACATGTAGGTGGAGCAGGAAGTTGCAAATTTCCGACAAAATTTTGACAGTCATTTGCAAATTTTTGACAGAGAAGATTATGATGGCCAAAATTTTAGTTTTGTCCTTAAATTTTGCATCACTGGACAAAAATTATCTGATAAGAACAAAATTTTTCAACAGTTTTCCAACAGACAAAAATTTAGATTAAGCAGTTGCCCCCCTCATGTCGTTTGACCCCTGCCTGTCCTAGACCTTAGTCGTTTGGCTTTTTCCTTGACTGACTTGGTTTGTTAACATGACTGATGAGTTTGACTTATGTTTGGTGTAGGCAGCACTGCTAGTTACATGCACTGCGGCAGCGGTCGGCAGTTCATCAGCACTGAGTACCGGCTTAATGTCGACAATCTCGCGGACTCCGTCACTGCCGAGTGTCGCCGCCAGTCTGCAGAGTTTGGCAGTCGGGGACCATCTGCACGCTACAACACAGTCAGTCATGTCGACAATGCAACAACTCGCCGTTGCACAACAGTTGCAGCAACAGCAGCAGCAACAACAACAACAGGTCTAACATGGCGAATAAATTTATGGATAATTTGCTACAGTTTTTGGCATAAACATAAAGTTTTTTCACGTTGCAATGTTCATTGAGTGGTGCTAATTTCCGTTTTTTTAGCTTTCACCCAGACGCCAGTTTACAAGGCCAGATCACTGATGTAGAACTCGTGCATTGCACGATGTGTCCTGTTTATGTCCATGTTTTCACTGGTATTTATTGCATCTACTCATGGAGGGACTTAATGCATCTATTCATGTAGGGATGGCCAGGCTGAGTTGACTTAGGTGGCTGATTATCTGCCAAGATGTTTTTATATGTCCGCATAGTGTCACCATCTGGCACTGGCTGAATTTAATAATAGTAATTATAATACATTTGTGTAGCACCATATTGCTGTAGCTTCAGAGGCGCTGACAGAGCAGGTCAGTTAGCTGTATGCAAAATTAAATGTGTGAGTTTTAAGCCTAGATTTAAATACATTGAGAGTGTTACAGTTAATGGCAGAAGCAGGCAGAGAGTTCTAGGTTGTCAGTGCAGCACAGCTGAACAATCGTTTGCCGATGGCAGTCCATCTGAAGGGTACATGGAGCAGTGGAACATCCGATGATCTTAATGACCGAGTTCCACTGCGTGCTATGATGTGTTGACTGAAGTACGCCGGTGCTGATGTTTGTTGTATTTTGAACTTCAACAAGGCCAGCTTGTAAGAGATGTGCTGCTCCACCGGCAACCAGTGTGGTTTCTTCAGCAGTGGATATGCATGTCTTGGTGCTTGATGAACGATCCTTGCAGAGTTGTTCTGTACTCGCTGCAGCTTATGGATGGTGCCGAATGCAGCGCCAGGGAAAACTGAAGTCCCCAGAGATAAACAGTAAACAGACTCTATGGTGATCATGTCCAGTTGTTTATGAGATTGTGGAACGTTTACTGGGTTATTAATTGGACTGCATGGTGCTTGGTGCCAGTAAGTTGGCTCTGAATCAATTGGTCAATCATTTTTATCCGACTGTACTTAAGTAACAGTCGAGCTATTAACACAAGTTGTCATTCGTTTATCTCTTTGTTCATCTGTTTGTTTGTCCATATGTAACGGATGTGGATGTATCGTGGCTAAGCTTTAGGTCGTAGAGGAAAACTTGTTTATGGGAATAATTGGTCATCTGTGTTAAACTTGGGCGTGCATAATTTCAGCCATCTAGTGCAGGGGGAACATTTTCATATCGGCTGAATGGCGGGGAGTAGGGAAAAATGTGCATTTTTCAACGGAAAACTGGTCATATCTTGGAAACAGTGAGAGATACGGCCAAGGTTACTATTAGTCAAAAATAGGAAGTGGCTTTTAAATAACATAAAAAAATCATTGACCTTCGATGGTCTTGAAGGTCACTGACAGCCAGTACGGTTGGCCATCCTAGCGATATCGAGCTGGGCTTCTTGTTAATATGTTTTGACTGACTGAATGACTGATATGTATGCAGTCAACATGTGCAATACGGTTGAACCCGGTGCTTGGAGTGGCTCCGCTTGGCCCCCAGCCTCTGGACCGGCTGCACGTCTTCCAGCTGGAGATGCTGGAATCAGCAGCACGACATCTTCCACATCCGTCGGACTCTCAGCGGATAAGGTATGAAGAGAACTGTCCAACTGTGTGGATTTCGATGAAGATGTTCTTGGTTTTCTAAACGCCAAACCAACCTTAAATTTTGAAAACAGAAAAGTCAATATCCGCAATTTAGTTTTTTTTTCAAAACCAATCTGGTTCAACCAGATCTTTTGGCAGCAAACTATGCCTGTGCGTGGTCCAAGGCTCGAAGTGGGACGGTATGGACCGGTGTGGTATACCGGCACTTCCTTGGCCGGCTGGAAACCATACCTGCACTTCTGAGATAAGTCATACCGGCATGCTTGCAGGCCATTTTTGTGAGATTTAGGCAACTGGTCACCAATGTTTTCATCGATCACTGGTACTGCTTTCTGCTTACTGAATCTGTGCTCTGCTGGCCAGTCAGTCACATGTGGTGAAGGTCTCATGTGGCTGATGTGCTGCAGTATCGTCAGCTCGTGCCAATCAGCTGCCACTTTGGAAACTGTAAAAGGCACTTCCTTTTGCGACTCGTGTAAGAAGCACTGTAGCAAATTACAGGATCTTTGCTTTTAGTTTTTACCTGTTTGGACATTAACTGCTGATGGTGCCAAGCAGTAGTTTGCCAGCCACTCACATTTTGCAGCTGTGGGAAATTGCAAGCGGCTGGCAAATTATTTTTTTCACGTTTGTATTCCCTGTTATCGTTGATGTTGATTTATCAGGACGCACTTTCCATATAGTCCGTGCATCGCTGCGGCATATCAGTACCATTTGCCACCGTCGGTCTGGGACTCGCTGGATTTCTACGGACGTCTCGACATCGATACGTTGTTCTTCATCTTCTACTACATGGAGGTCGGCCAGTTGTTCCTCTGTTTTAATTGATACCTTACTAGTTTCCAGCAGTGGGGTCTAAAAAATTTTGGCCTTGGCTTCTGGATGGTCACTTGTAATTAACATGCTCTGTGCAATGATTTTTCGGTATTTGTATGATATATCCACTGAAACGTTGAAAATATTTTTGTCTGAGAATTTTTTGTTTTTTTTTACGGTTTGAATAAGATCAAGCTGCAGAGGGATGATCACTACACAACGGTATGCCACGAGGCTTGACCCATGGTCAAGGTCACAATACTTTCAAAGTTGAATATTCTTTGATCAAAGTCTGTCAGCGCTACTATTTGCAATGGGATTTGGCAAAAGACCAGTAATTCATAAACTATTGGAATTAGTACCTGAATTTGTTTAGGTTGGATTTTTGATGTACAATGTAGTTTTTGTATCACATGACTGCACTTTGCTGGTATGCGGCTTTGTGAAAGACATGACAGAGGAGTTTTATTGCAGTCCTATGCAGGGCTGATGTTTTGTGCTGTGTTTCAGGGCACAAAAGCGCAGTACATGGCTGCTAAGACGTTGAAACTCAAGTCATGGCGGTTCCACACGAAGCTACTGATGTGGTTTCAACGGCATGATGAACCTACTTTAATCAATGAAGATTTTGAACAGGCATGCTTTGCGGTGTTGTTTTCAATTTACCACTCTCGGATTAGGCTTAGGTCCCTCAATTTTGAGGTCCCCACTTCGTGTAGTAATTGTCACTGAGTTCTCACTGATTGAGATCTATAACTGCTGCTCATGCCCATCTCGTGCCACTAATTACCAACGTGTTTCACAGAAAACTGCAATATAATTGCAGGCTATAACCAGAAGCGTTGTTTTCACTTCATATGCACCACAAACCATTTGGCGGTTGGGCTTTGCTTTGATGGAGCTTGCAGCATTTCACAAAGGCTCCTAGCTAGATTAAGGAGGTGGGCCCCCAAAAAGACAAGGGAGGAAAAGAATATGAAGGGAAGTTAATGAAGAGAAGGGAAAGGGAGGAGGACAAAAAGAGGAGAGAAAAAGCCTCACCTCGTGACTGTCCGTCTTAGAGCTGCATGCTCAGGTCAACTCAGCCTCCTACCCTCAGCGAGGTGGAAAATGAGTAGTAAGTTATTGACTTACCGAGTGAAGGCCTAGTGTGGCTGATTGGGGAGGCGGTATGTCTGTTGGCTGCACCACAGGTACGGTGTTCGCTGCTGTATCATTAGCTCATGCCAGTCAGCTGCAACTTTTAAGATTGTAATGGCATGTACAGAAGACATAACTGAACTGAACTGATCAATGAGCGAGCAACGTTGAAAAAAGGTGGTGATATAGCTTTTTATGGGAAGCCCATCTCAAGAGCTATGGAGCATCATCTGTCGTATGGGATCCCACAGTGTTACCTGACAAAGGTGAACACGCCCCATTTTAACCCCAGCCAGATAGGCTGGTACTCGATTTACCTACCCCAGAGGGATGGAAGGCTGAGTTGATCTAGGTGGTTGGTTAAATACGGAGATGGTTTACCTGCCCGCAGGCAGTCATCATCCATCCCAGTACTAACCCAGCCCGGCGTAGAGTAACTTCGTTGGTCAAGTCAAACGCGTTACCGCTAAGCCACGCCACCAACCTAGTTGAGATTAATTATCTCAGTCAAAGCGTTATTGATAATGAGTTTTTGCTTACATATCGGTGCTGTAGCAACTATCTGACCATTTCTAACAGGCTGTGTAAACTGGTCTGCTTGCAGGGGTCGTATTGGTTTTTCGACTTTGAAAGCTGGACACGACGGAAGCAAGATAACTTCACCTTCGAGTACCGATATCTAGAGGATCATGATCTTAAATAGGGGACTTGTTGCCCCACCCCCGAGCCCAGCCCTATTAAAGACAATTTGTTGTTTCCCCAACCGAAACGGTGCAGGAAAACCAGCGGCATCATTGGTTCAGAAAGTTGGAAGTTACAATTTTGTCGAACAGGTGGTAGCAAATTCTCAACAAAGGAGATGATAACTTTTGTTCAAAAAATTTCAAATTTGGCTCTGAATTTCTGCTAAAAATGCCAAAATGGGGAATTTCTAGCTCAGAATTTATGTTTTTTTGGAAGAGGATTTTCCATATCAAGCAAAGGTTTTCAAGATTTCGTGTGCTAAAAATTAATTTTGTCCTCAAATTTTCAACAATATGGGCCAAAATGGCGGATTTGCAGCCAGGCCCGAATTTTGTATTTTTGGAAGAGGATTTTTTGACAAAAGCATAATTTTCCAACTGGCAGAAATTTAGATTGGGGTTCAATTGCTTTGGCCCTCCCCCTTCCCACAACGATGCCGCTGATGTAAACACAGTGAAGGCAGCATGTAAGCCTCCTGCAGCAGAATTTGTTCGTCTCTCCATTAAGACATTCACGCATGTGCAATGAAATAGAATAAAACAACGGCGTGAAGTGATTTATTCTGCGGTACTGCGGTATATTTTGCGTTAACTTTCCCATGAAGTGCGCAAGTTCTCTTCAGCAAGTTTTTTTGCCCACTTTCCACTCTGGGACAAAAAGAGACCACGGTTTTCCGGGTGTCATTGAATTTTGAGTTGAGCCTAAGAGTTTACCTATTTCCGCGGAATTTCTGTGTTTCCGTTAAGTTTTGTGGAATTATAAACTGGCTTTTTTCTTCCAATTTAAATCTTATCCTCGTAAATCGACTGACCACTTCAGCAATCAGCATAACTCGGCTGCAGCACAATAAATATTTCCAGCGCCAGTGAACGTTTTTTTTGATGAACAGAGTGACAGACATTTTCACATTTTATCTTGTCCGAAAAGTCTTGGGTTTACTTACTATACCGGATGATGTGGAAATTTGCCATGAAATGTGTGGAATTTGTAGCCCTGGAAAACTGTGTTCCCTGGAGATGAACAATAAACAGAGTCGACAGCGACTGTTTCCATTTGTTTTGTTGGCGTTTTATTTTATTTCGTTGCACCATGTGGAAGCCGCGTATGATGCTTGTGAGACTGTACAACGTTCACGGGGTTATTAATTGGACTGAATGGTGGTTGGTGCCAGTAAGTTGGCTCTCAATCTATCGATTGGTTGTTTTTAATCTATTTTGTTTTTGAGTTCTTCTCTCGAATTCTTCCCACGGTAACCGTTTAGTCGCTCCATCCGTTTGTTTGTTTTTTTTCTTTTTCTGTTCGAATGATATTATGTGTAGATACATACGTATAATAATTAATTGCATGCATTCCGCCAAACAGAAAATTTTGTGTGTTCGTGTCTCATTTGTTCCGTTCCCATCTATTGAGATTGAAGCTGGTTCTCTGTAATGTTCCTCACGTTGTTTTTATGCGCGAAGGCAGCTACTGTTTTCAGCGCGTCTTAGCCATCGCAATTCTGTCTGTCCGTCCGTCCGTCAACGGGTGGATCAGTCAAAAACGGTGCAAGCTAGGATCACCAAATTTTCACCATCTGCTGCCTGGAAGACTCTAGTTTCAGGAACCGTCAAGCTTTTCCATAAATTCGAAGGGGGTCACTCCGAACGAAGGCACTATATGAGAGATAGGGCCTAGGTTGCTATTAATCACTAATAGGAAGTCGTACACTGGCTCTCGATTGCCACCGAATTCAATGACCTTGAAGGCCAAAAGTGGGGTTTTTATGGATTTTTTTGGCGATTTTTAGGCTGCGAGACATATTTCAAGAGGGAATTGCGCCAAAATTAATTGAGATAGACATGGACAAGCTGCATATGAAATTTTCAGCATTGATCGTAGATTTCGATGGTCTAAGTCTCGATTTTCTAGGTTCAAGGAAACCTGCGCACGAGGGCATCAGTCGTGACGAAATGGCTGGAAATAGACTGACAGTTTGCGAACAGGAACTGCAATAGGCTTTCGCGCGTCTCGTGAGCATTAGCTCAGATTTTTTGTTTTTACACCGGTGGATTGCATTGCTGCAACTGAGGGCTTGCCAGCTGGCATTTTAAAATGGCAGATAAGTCGAATTTTTGCATTTTGAGGGAACGTAGCTGTAGAAATTCTAGTTTGGCTCTTTTGGCATTTGTCTGTGAATGTAGCATTAAATTTTCAGTTTGGAAATTTTGTTGCCGATTGAATTGAAAACAGCAAAAACGGTACTGGGCTCAATTATCAGGTGTTGAATTTTAGGATGGCCCTTACAAGACAATAGCCATTTTGAATACGGTAAGCTTACTTGTAAAAATACTACAACAACATCGTATGTCTGTAAACATAGTACAGACAGTTCTGCTTTTAAACATAACAGAACAGTTAATGAATAAATATGACTGATATTCTGTAGTATCACTCGGTCAACTTCAAACTGAAATAGCTACTGTAGGCTATTAGTATTCTTGCCAAAGCAATAATATATTTTTACACAACATTGCAGGGTTGTTAATATTGAGCATTGCAATTATTGCAATAAGTATTGCAATCCTTTTCAGTATTGCAGCAGGTATTGCAATACTGGTTCCATGTTTAGTATTGCATGTGGTATTGCAATACTTTTGGGGCTTAAATATTGCAATACTTGGAAGCAATAATTTTGATAAGAGTACCGTACACGCCTAATCGTGAGAACATTGTTTAATTATGCAAAGAATCTTTTCATTTTTATCGTTTGATCGCATGAAAAAGACTGAACAAAATAACATGTTTAAATTTTGGGTTGACCACATTATCATGTATGCTGTTATCAACACAAAATGTAGAAGAAGATGTACACAGCGGCGAAATCAAAATTTATTTGGGAGGAGCAAATAATGGAGTATTGCATTACTGACTTGGAAATGGTATTGCAATACTTTTCTCACCAAGTATTGCTATTGCAGTTGCAATATTTCTGCTAGTATTGCTAACAAGTTAACAACCTTGCAACATTGACAAAGCAAAAGAACTTTGAAGAGCATTCAACTAATGAAATATTTTAAGCTTAGTTACTTAGCGAGGATTCATTAAAGTTAGGCATAAATGAGACGCTATTTCTGAACTAGTTTCTGGTTCATAATTGTCACATCCACGGAGGCGGATTTAGGTATGTTTGTCCGAAAGCGGAGCTCCACAGGCCACAGTATGTCGGATTGCAGCGCACCATTTTGCTGGCCTGTGGGGCCTCGACGGCGGGCTGCGTCTTTTAAAAGTTCACTTGCTGCGGCACGAGATTCCCTGTACGCCGCATTGCGAAACCTGAACTTTGCAACGCTACTTAATTATTGTTTTTTTCTGAGCAGAAAATTTTACTCAGTAGGGCTTAAGCGGATTAAAACGTACCAGCCCTGCAGTACTTCCTTGCATTGTACATAATATATTATAATAATTGCAGTTAAATTTTAAACGAAGGTCAACGAGTGCCTATGGGGCGCCCACAGCTGTTAATGTTAGCTCACCTTAGATCTACGAAGCGTAACCTGGCATTTTGAGTGGGATCGCATGTAGGCCTACGGTGTTAGGTCTACCTGCCACCCGCACCGGTGAAAACGCTCCACTTTTGCCGGTACACGATTTACTTACCCCGGCGGGACAGAAGGCTGAGTTGACCCTCGTGGAAATTCGAGGCAGAAGACCGAGAACGCGGAGAGGTCCTGCTGTGGGGGCGGTGAGACTACTCCCCACCGGCTTCGGATGTGGCGGAGCGCTCTACCCTGCATGCTTTCTCAGCGGGGTTCTGGACAGGTCCCCGACCTTGGATGCATTTTGGACGCATTGAGACTTCTGAGAGGCCAGAAACGCGTGCAGTGGCTACAAAAGTTTTGTTGTGGTAACTATAAAGTGTGCTGAACCATACGCGCAATTTTCGAATTGCTGAAAAAAAAGCTCAGCTGGTCACGTTTGACTGCACCCGTAGGTTATCAATTTAACACGTTATCTCACTTTTGACCACGATCAGCTCGCATTGGTAATGCTTTCCTAACTTATGGCTGCAGTCGTGCGTTACAGGGCAGACGACGATCTGATAGTAGTCTGTGCCATCTGATCGCTGTCTAAGTAGGTTAAAGCACTGTCTGGAGTGGTATAAGTTCGTACTGCGTACTCGCTTACCCGCTCTAGACCGTGGTCTAACCTATACGTCGGCGTTATGGTTGACGTAAGCAGTATAAACACAGGCGTGAAATACCGTATGATTGTACAAGGTGGGCCAATAAAAAACGCGCCACTTTACTTTGTCTATTTCTTTGCCAATTATTGCCCGATTTTCAAATTTTTTCACTGGCACACTCAGTTGACAATTTGCAATCATGTGATCACTATATATCCCACCACACCATAAATGCGTTTCTACACTACCTTGTGAAATATAAGTGAAATATAAAAATTATATAATGATAAAAGCAAACATTTTCGTAAATGAAACACAAAAAACGCTTCAAACCGAACATTGCGGTGAATGATTTGTATGACACTAGACTGTGTGGGTCTAACACAGTCTAAGTGTCATACGGATCATTCACTGCAATGTTGAACTGAAAAGTTTTATTTCATTTACCTAAATGTCTGTTATTATCGCTGGTTTTTCTTACATTTATATTTCACAAGGTAGTATACAAACGCATTTACTGTGTGGTGCGATGTATAGCAACAACATTATTTCAAATTGTCCGCAAAGCGTGCCAGTGAAAGAATTTAGAAAATCAGACAATAACTGGCGAAGATATGGACAAAAGTAAAGTGGCACGTTTTTATTGGCCCACGGTGTTGTTAGACGTCAGACGATGACGACGAGGAGGTACAATGTCGTGAGGACGGCTAATGCGATGAATGACGTAGACGTCGATGTTACTGGAGTTATCCGTAGGACGGAGACTGCCGCGTTACACCCGTCAAAGTTACACGTCGCCAGGCATCCTTTAAGCGTCTCGACTTCATCGCCCTGCTCGAAGAATATGTCGCCACACTGCGAACCTCAACGTGTCACCCACCGCCATTTTAGTATGTCACTGCAGCACTGGTATTTTAGCACACTGCGAACCCCAGTCAGTTACACTGCACGTCCTTATCATGACCGTGTGTCCGTCTCCTGCACAAGCGACAAGTTTGTGGCGTAGCATAGTGGTTAGAACGTCGGTCCTGGCCGGCGAACTTTCTTTATCCTGCGTTAGACTGATGGATGGCCGTTTGACCACTTTGTGGGTTAAGCGTCCGCTATCAGTCAACCAAGGCCAACTCAGCCTATCATCCCTCCGGGGTCGGTTAAATGAGTAGTAACCCATTATATGGGTTACGGAAGGTGGGGACCTTAATACTGTTGACTGGGGCTGCCTAGCCGGCCGCTGCGCCAGCCTGTGTCTGCAGGCTGCACGCGGTGGCTGTGCGGCCGGCGGCTCTGGTTAGTGACGAAAGCGCATTAGAGGCGTGTTCGCGACGATGCGCTGTACAAATTGACGACCTTTTACAGATTCAACGGAGATTTGGTTGCACTGTTATTATTACTTAGTAAATTAGTACTTGAGACAAAATATAAGCTTATCACTGTATCGAACGAAAATCCCGACCGCATTATGTCACTTTTCGTCATAATACGTGTAATAATCGTCGTCGTCATCCTTAGTTTAAGGCTAAGATAGCTGACTGTATTGGTTGAATGGCTGTTAGTTACCTTCAAGGTCATTTAAGTCCAATGATTTTCATGTCATTTGAAAGCCAATATGCCACTTTCTATTAATGATTATTAGTAACCTTTGCACTGTGTCATCGTTTTCGAGATACGACCACTTATGGCTTAAAATTTCCATTGAAAATTGCGGCCTAACCGCTGCAGATGAAGACATAGTTACTATTGACAGCCTATATAAGAAGTCGCCAGCGCCCTATTGGATGATACCATCGCCGACCCCCTATGACTTACGGTTTAGCCACAATACCGCACGATTGGCATACCATAGTACGTTATGACCCTTCAAGGTCATCCAAGGTCAATGATTTTCATGTCATTTGAAAGCTACTATACGACTTTCTATTAGTGGTCAATATCAACCTATGCCCTATCTCGCACCGTTTGGCCACATTACATCAGTGACAGATGACAAACAGACGACGACGAACAAACAGACGACAATCCGTAGCATAAGCTCGACCGTTATTTCAGTACGGTCGGCTAAAAATATGCCAAACTGTAGAAACACTGTGATCTTTGCGTTAGGGAGATCGAAATGGCCCTTATTAAATGTCGATTTACGAAATAGGCTACTGACTGATCGATTGCTTGCTTAATCGATTGATTACTTTGACTGATTGACTGATAAATCGATCGATCAGCTGATACAAACATACGTTTGACGCCTTTGATCTTAATGCAGTAGAATGCCTCAAAGCCCAGATGACCAACAGTACAGTCACGACGATATATCTGTGAAATAACTGTCAACGGCGCTCCCCCAGTTAGACACCATAACTGAGCGGATGGCCGCATACATGTCGGCACAATACAGTCACGGCGATACAGGTGTCCGGTGACATTGTACGGTTGGAACTCGTCTTCACATGCCTGCAGGTTGCCGTCTAGCGAATGACACTCGAAGCACGATATCGCCCACCCTGCAACCACAGACACCGTCCATCGTAAAGGCACCTGCATATATCAACGAAACTGAACTGAACTGACACGGTTTAGTTTTTGACCAAATAGTTTATACCATTTCACTTTACTAGCCTACTGGGACTATTGTCGTTTTTTGTTTGTTTTTTTTCTGTCTAGATATTACTTTTTCTGACATTTTTGCATGCATGTTTTGTATATTTCGCTACATTTCGCTATTATTGTATTTTCAGCTATCCAGCTTTCGAGCTGCAAGTGTGTTGTAATAAACTCAGTTCAGTAATCAGTTTAGTCGAGTTCAGACCAATAGGAGAGCACGGCGAGCCCATTGGTCATTGGTTGATGCGTACGTGAGTCACGTATCACCGACGCCGTTAGACGGAGCCTACTGCAATGCATTAGGCTTACTGCTTACACACTGGTCAGTTCTTCAAAAACTAAACTAGGTGCGTACGGAGCGACAAAAATGAGAAGAAACGAAAAGAGATGTAATAAACTGAAATGACATCAAATGAATGTCAGAGCGCAGCATTCGTTTGATTTCAGTTTTGTTCATTTTATTTCTGTCGTTGTGTACACACTTTTTTATTTCCGCTAAGGTGAACGTAGTGAACATTGGAGGAGATAACGAAATTGGTCGTTCTGTCCGTCGTTGTGTGTGTGTGTCCGTGTGTGTGTACATGATGACACCAACAATGACGTCATTGCACCAACAGCTTGCTTGCTTGATGTTGTCCGTTGCGAACGACGATGACGCTGTGTTAGCTAGTCAGCGACTGTCGATGGCACCGAAGGTGACTCCTTAATCCAAAAGCGGATGCACAGACTCTGCCACAGATGTTGCAACGAGGACCGGTTGCAGGAACGCTTGTGACGTTGTGTCGACGAGCTCGACGAGTGTCTGCCTTTTGGTCGTAGATGATGTTGAAGGCCAATACCATCTTCGGTCAGGATACCGCTCCGAAAAACCAGTGTGACTGCCACCAGGAAGAGATTAAAAATCACCGGCGCCATAACACAGCCTTGCTTGACTCCAATATTGACCATAAATGGGTCTGACTCGTGACAACCCACCACCACTTTAGCAGTCATACCATCGTGAAACTCCCTTAAGACGGCCAATAACTGTGGAGGGCAGCCGAACTTACTGAGTATTCCCCACATCACAAGCAACAGCGCAAGCACCAACAGCACAAGCAGCAACGCCTGCTATTACTTTTTCCTCCCTCTGCGAAGCGGCTCTTCCTTCTCCCTCTCCTTTCTTTATTGTAGGGTGTAGTTGTAGTTGTAGTTGTAGGTGTATGTGTAGTAGTAATATAGTAGTAGTAGTAGTAGTAGTAATGTTTAAATCACTTCACTTAGCGGAGATATGCACTTTCACGAGCGCCTTCTATTTAAGCATTGAGGCACCCTGAAGCAGTGGATTTAGTCAACTCATTGATTACGATGAATGACTTGCATCGGAAAACTGCTGCCAGTTTAATCTAGCACAGGTCTAGTTTAATGTTGCTCATTTGAATATAGCACGTAAATTTTTTTCTTGCTTCAATAAACAATAAAATAGACACAGTATATGAGTTATTCAACGCGTATAAACGTTTTTGCTATAATTTTCTTGCTATCAGGAGCGTATTTTAACGTTTTAATACGTTTCTCCCGACACTTATACCCCGTTTACACGACGAAGCATGCTCGACGAGCTGGCACAAAGAGCACTCGTCGTGCGCTCGCGTTCGTCAAGCCAGCTTTATCGTGTAAACAGGGTATTATTGGTAGAATCATATATGGTGTAAAGCAGACTCACCTGTGGTAAAAGCAAAGGCCGCCAACAAGCTGAATGTTCTGACGACGTGCTTGGGTTGTAAACAGTTCATGATTACCGCTTTTTATCAGCCAGGGATCGAAGACGTCGTCGGTAAACCCGCCACGGTCATTCTAACGCAGACGATAGGCTGCCAGGGTTTCTGCTAATCTGCAGTTTTACACAAAAATATTTGCAGTTCTAATTTTAACATGTGCAGCAAAATTTTTGCTGTTGTAGACCTAAATTATGAGTTTCAATCTGACTCAGTCTTGTACTTGGCCAGTTAGCCTGCAGGAAGTAGCCCACTAATGTTCGCTAAATGACGTTCTATGCGCTATTCCATTAAATCCTTGGACGCAAGTCGCAACCTGCCAATTGTAGTCGAATCGCAGCGAAGTCGTATTCCGTCATATACTAGTCTCAAGTGCATGAATTAAGCTGCTCGTATCGTTGTACTGCGATGAACAGGACTGAAGTCGCACGCGTAATGGTCGCGTTGCACAACATCCAAAGACTTAAGCCCATATTCCACTTATTTTGCGACTTGACGCTGATTTGTTAAACATGCTGTAGGCCCTACAATAAATCTGTACAGCAAAGACATTAAATCAAAAGTCTAAGATGTTGTCCAACTAGTCTGCAACTAGGCGTAATCGAAGTGGGTTTAGTGGAGATAGGGCTTGACCTAGCCTATAACTGGACTGGAGACGGTACCGAAAGCACGTCCAGCGATACGGCGAACAACTTGCCAGCCAGATAGACTCTGATCACGTGTTTTCACCTATAGTATGCAACGATCACGCAAAATAGTTCCCAAAAAACGCAGCTGACGCAACAGCCAAAACGCAGTTAGAATAGAAACAGTCGTTGCATCAGCTGCGTTCCTTGTTGCGTTGCGTTGTGTGGAAACCACGCTTTAGGCTACGACTGAACGAACAGAAGCAAACTATCGAACTGCGTCGATGGGTATAACGCATGACTATAATAGGCCTAGGACTACATCGGTATATCTCAGGGGCGCCATGGAAAAACATCATTGGGAGCGATATACCGAATACTACTGATTCAGTCACTTCGGTGTGAAATTAGATCACGCCAGGTAGGCTAAGATTAATTTATGATGTATAATTAACTGAATCTAGGTGAATATGCGTTGTTAATTAATTAACTAATTAATTAATCAATCAATCAATCAATTAGTTTATTGGTTTGCTTAGTTATCTATAATTTGATTACAATAGGCTCCTGGACGCTGCAATAAAGACTCAGACTGTATAAGTGCCAACTGTTGTCCTAGAATGCAGACAACAACACAAAATTTCATAATATTAGGCCTAAAACAATGACATTCGATCACCCAACCGATCGATTCTTAGTCTGGCCCCTTCCCCTTATAGCGTTCGATGATTTGCATGAGTAATTCGTAAGCTGAAGCATCTGGCAAGCGCCTGCTAAACTCCCCAGGCAAATCTGGACGATGTCCGACGCCTGAAGCATGGGCACCGATTTTTTGGAAAACATTGGGGCAATGCCTCTTGCGGCTAAAAGCTTGTCAAGTCGATGTCACCACAGGTTCTTGAGCTGGAGATTTCTGCGACGGTAGGCCTATAGAATAACTGGATTTAGCGGTAGCTGTGGCGTTGTGACGAAAAGCAATGATCATTGTTGAAAAAAAATTGTCGCAGAATTTTTTCCTAATAATACAACACTTAGGGCTAGAAATCCCTCATTCTGTAAAAAAATTTCGCGACAAATTTTCGACTTTTGATTACCCGACATAATCTCCTTTGTCGAAAATTTGCAGCTGTTTCACTGTTGGAAAATGGCAGCTTAATTCCTGCCCACAGCCAACATTTCAACCCATGGCGTCGCTGAAATGTGGAAAGAAACGATGAAGCAAATAAAAAAAAGAAATAAGGGCGCAGAGGAAAAAAAGAGGAAAACAACGGCAGGGTAGAAAGAACGCTGGCCCCCGCTGTGCTGTCCAGTAAGTCGGTGCGCCCATGGCGTGAAGCGCATCAGGTTGTTGAACGCTGCAGCGCGAAGCATTGTACCACGCGCTATCTGCTAATTAAATGATCAATAATTCAACGCCGCATATCGATTGCATCTGACGGCGATTTGTAGCTGTCGATAGCATTACAAACTAGAAAAGCACTCAGAGAGCGCAGACCTCCGCCAAGTACCATTTAAAGCAATGTTAACGAAAATTTCAAAGTTTCCTGATCACCCCCGAAATTGCATCACTTGTAGTTTTTGCCATTCCCGACATTCCCTGAAAATTTCAGAAAGATCTTTCCATAACTTTTTGAGCTATCTTGCTAACACACAGACAAACAAACTCTGGCAAAAACATAACCTCCTTGGCGGAGGTAACCATGCACACAACCACGCAGCAACAGCACGAGCCACTTCCTTTGACATTGCGCGCTATACGAATTTACTTGCCTACTTACTCATCTGTGGAAAATAGAAAATCACATTTTGGGTTTTACGTGGTCAGCACAATCACTGGACAAAAACATTATCGAGAATGTGTGGAAAGTCATAAAATCTCATGTGCAGAAAAAATTGTTAGCTGTTAACTCTCGACAGGACTATCAAGTCTGTTCTAACAACCTGAAGCAAAGTTCATTAAACCTCTATTCATGA
>Ga0209671_1002489_pt1 | contig 16906 bp, 7 predicted proteins | sample WorMetHERISLAND2_2_FD_187401 | JGI IMG/M metagenome (GOLD analysis project Ga0209671, IMG submission 187401) | Marine gutless worms symbiont microbial communities from Max Planck institute for Marine Microbiology, Germany - Olavius geniculatus... | ecosystem: Host-associated > Annelida >...
GACTCACGTTGGGCTTTGCCCCAAATTTCTAGTAATTTGTGACAAGAAACAGTATGGTACACATAAGTACGGTAATTTAACATTCATATTATTACTTACTAATACCTGTCAGTTTTACAAAGGCCTTTGAATGGCCCAGTCCCACCAGTGAAGTCAAAAGTATTAGTCAGTGAATTGGTGGCTGTGCTAAATATAGAAACCGACTGATCTCGCCTGCCAGCACAGATCTATGCACACACACACACGCAATGTCTGACATCAGTCAGTGACTGCAGCATCCATGATAGTCAATCAGTCTGTCAGTCAATCAATGTCTCCAAAAAACTGGGCCCAGTTTTATTTTTTGAATAACTCTGTGAAACATTGGCCGATTTTGGTAATGTTTGGCAAGCAACATCGTGAAGAAACTTGACACATATGGCTGTAGTTTAGCCCACCTTACGATAATATTGCTGCTACATTACCTTGTGAAATACAGAGGTCATAGTTTGGCCATTTGTAACAATGAATTGATACTGTGTAGCGCATGCATTGGCACAAAAAATCACTGAGACCATATAATCATTGAAAATTTATTACGCATTTAACACTAATGATATTCGTTTTAATATTGTATGTCAATGAATTGAAAAAACGCATCAACAGTGAGTGAGCCACTCTGGGTCGCTTGTTATTAAATGTACTGTTGGCGAGTGGCGTCAATGTCCACCGCTTGCATTCGTGCTGGCGGAGGACATTTTGAGCACATGCTGTATAAAAATAATGTGATGTAGCATGTATAACTTTTTGAGAGATAATAACTTACTGGTGTTTGTCGCTATTCAGTTAATCATTTCTGAGCCAACGCATGTGCTACCCAGTAAGAAATAATTGTTGTAAATTGACCAAGCTACGAATTCTGCATTTCATAAGGTAGTGTAGCGACAGTATTAAAAAGAGGTGGGCTAAACTACAGCTATTTATGCCAATATCGCAATGTTGCATGCCACAAATTATCAAAATCAGACTGTTTCACGGAGTTATTCAAAAAATAAAAGTGGCCCCAGTTTTTTGAGACATGGTGTATACGGTGCCATATTTTGCAAACAAATCAAAAATGGCAGAAAAAATTTTTCAAATTTAGAAAAGATATAATAGTTACCTTAAGTCAGGTCTCTGCTGTACATAGGGTGGTCTTATTGTACAAGGCCAGAGTCATGAACAGCTTGCTGGGTAAAATTGTAACTTTGGGATTCGACTGCAGTGGCGGATTTAAGAGTGATCTTCAGGGCTCGCTCCCAGGCCCCCACACATCAGAGCTCCCCAGGTCGTATGTTGTAAAATTGCTTAACCTTTCACAAAAACGACGGATATCACTAACTGTTAATTTTTCAATAAAATTCAACTGACCACGTCATTCCTGACATGACATCATAATTGACATAAGCATTGTTATTTATGGCTGGCACAGATTTTGCCTGCTGTGTATTCATACCGCAAATCAGTAATTCATGAACATATTTCTCAGGGCTTCTACAAAATCACATATCCTGGGGTTTCACGTTTGTAAATCCAGCTGCAGACTGGAGAATTTTTGTGCATATATTCGTGCTGTTTGTGTTAGCATGCTAAATTATATTAGTTTAACGTTTTATGACATCATAAATTACAATGACATCACATCCACTTTAAGCTCATACTAGTATAGGAGAAATATAACTTTTACTAGTGTACAAATTTTTTTAAAAAATTTTCAGTCCAATATACGAGGGCCTATCAAGTTGCAAATTTCATCTTATTTTCCTTGTACATATAAGTATAGTTTTTTATGGCTGGCACAAATTTTGGCCATTGAATTTTATAATCGTAAATGAAAAATTCATGGACATACTTGTCAAGGCTCGCATAAAATCACATGTCCCAGGGCCTCGTGTTGGAAAATCCGACAGTAGACTGAAGAAATGTCATGCAACAGCAAGCCTAATTTTATGCTGTTTGCGCTGGCATTCCAAATCGTTCCTGTTTAACGCTTTGTGACGTCATACATTACGATGACGTCATATCTGCTTTAGGCTCATATGTGTTCAGGAGAAGCATACGTTTTATTAGTGCATAAATCATGAGTCTAACATATCAATTTGCAAAACTATTTGAATGCCCCTCGTAACTATGATTTACTACTATTTGCAGTTTTTGTTTAATGTGCCTACTTTCTGTGATAATGATGGGATTAATGCAAATTCCAAAGCAATGATAGAGAGTGGACAAAGCCATATGGGATAGATAAATAAAACAATTATTCCAACAATGGTAGATCAATATTGATGCAATAATTTAAAACAAATGAAAATTATTGATGCAAAAAAACATTGATAAACTGACTAGACTGCCAAACACACACAAAAAACAGACTGTACAGTAAACACGTAGTAATTACAAAATTACCTCAATGTTATCCCCATCATTCCAGCACATTTCAACAATTTCATTCTTTCTGTCTGCATGATGCACATTTGTCAAGTTGACCCACTTCTGCTGATCTGTATCTATCCCTAAAAGAAAAAATACAACAATTCTTGCCCAGTATAAGCACATGTGCTCAGGCAAATCACCTTGACAGAGTACATCCTCCTTATCCAACTGTTAATTACATGTATATACACAAATCTGTAATTCCAAGTTCTTAGTATAAACTAATATTCTACCCAAAATCATGTCTTCAATATCATTTAAACTGATAACTCAGAAATCAGAATTTCTACTGTAATGATTCGGGTCACCATTCTGAGGGCCGCCATTTCAACGAGCTGCCAAAATCCTGTCATAGACGAGGGCAAAACCGTACTCACTGAACGATAAACTAACTCTAACACTGACCCTAACACTAGTCCTAACCAAATTATGGAACTTTCGTTCCCATGCACTTTCGCTCCCAAAAACGAAAGTTCCATAGATGGAACTTTTGCTCCCAAGAACTTTCGTTCCCGGGAGCGAAAGTGGAGTGGAACTTTCGCTCCATGGATCTTTCGTTCCCACAGTCAACGTAACGTGGTTTCGCTCCCCAACATCAATTATGATTATTTAATTGATAAACTAACGAAAATTAAGGTGTTATATGGCTTGTTTGTATCGTTGTACAGCTTCATTGTAGTAAAAGATGGTGGGATCTATCAAATTATTTTATTAATTAATTTATCTTAAATTTACTAAGTTCTCCAAATTCTTCCTCAAATTATATTTGTTTATAAATTCTTCCTAAAATTATATTTTTCATCAAGTTCTTACCATTATTTTAAATTCTAGTCTCTTCCTTATACCTTAAACCCATCTTTTAAAAAACCTTTTATAGGCTAGCTGTAGCACGTTCCCTAGCGACAGATGAGCTTTCTTGTTTTGGATGTTGAGCATTTACACCGCATGCTGGCATCCTTTGACTTCATCTGCTTCTATTAAGCTTGTAGGCCTATAATGTTAACTCTGAGTGAGGAGTGAAAGTTCCACCCCATTTTCGTTCATGGGAGCGCAAGTTCCAGGGAACGAAAGTTCCTGGGAACGAAAGTTCCTGGGAACGAAAGTTCCAGAGAACGAAAGTACCAGAAAGCGTGTACCTGGGAGCGAAAGTACGTGAAAACGAAAGTTCCTGTTACCATCCTAACCCTGTCCCTGACCATCGTGACGTTCCAGAATGGCGAACCTTTGAAATAGTAAGCTGACACTGTACTAATTGTAAACTAAATACATCAAAACCTTAACATTCAAAATCATCAATATACACAATTTCCAAAATAAACTCTAAATAAAGATGCTTTTCGCCGCAAATTTCCTAAAAAGTTATTGAAAGCAAGGTTAATCGAGATAATCAAGCTGCTGTTACTAATGGCTTTTTAGGTCCGGTGTGACGAATAAAAAAGTTTGACTGCACTCTGAGAACGGCAATCAACAGCTAGCTTACACGAAATTAATTTGATCAGTCAACATAACTCCGCACAGATCAACGACAGGAAATAACAGAAGAAAACGACATGATGAAGTTTGACTCCAAAGAAAAGTTATTCATACTGTGTATAATTCACACTTCCGAGTACTGCAAATACGAACTAACTCTCAAATCACTGGCGCTGCAATACCTTTAAGAAGTCCAGTTTCGCAGCCTACGAACAAACTATAGAATGGTTCCATAACTAACCGCACGTCTAGCGCTAGCGGAAATAATAACATGGTAATGGAGTGCGTCGAGTGGAAAAGCAGCCACAAGAATAATAACTGAAAATGTAAGTAAGCAACAATCCGTACACAACAACAGTAATGTATACGGCGCTTTCTAAAACTTCCCTTGCTTGCCTTCCACGTCATTGCGACACAAACGAATTTGTCGCGAACTTGTCACTTGACTTAGTCATAAATACCTTGACATGTCGAAATGGTTTGTGTTCGCGACTTTTCCCGCGGGAAAGCTTCGGCCATAGTCGGCGTAGTGGAAATTGAGCTTAAACGGCGTGCCGTGGGAGGTTAAATAGTTGGCGCAAGAATTTGAAATTTTTCGGACACACATGCAGCTCTGCAAAATGTCGGACAACTATATTAGGGCCTACCGGTGCTGAAAAGTTCAACTTTGCCTCTAATTGTTTTCGTAAAATGGGAGATTTTTGGCCCCACATTCTTTATTTTGGGAGAAGGGGAATTGCCCCTGTGCCTTCCTGTTACGACGCGACTGGTTGTAAACATGACACGTAGCCTATAGCGGTGCGTTTATGCCTGCACTGTAGTAGTATCGTCCTATATGGCGTGTTGTCGTAAGTCGCATATTACGACAGGCAAGCTTGCAATGAAGCTGTACTCGATACTTTTGGCCATTATCGCAAGCAACTGTAGGTATAACCGTGATCTGTTTGCATGCGGACTTTTAGTTGATGTTGGCTTCGATGTGTGGTGCTATAGGTTAGGAAAATTTTGCATAGGCTAGTACAAATAAGTTTTAACGAATCGTAAATCAAAGCGTAAAAACGAACAAACTTAGTAGGAATATTAGTTGAAAGTTAAAACACGGAAATGGCCACGGTGTTAAGCTTACACTGTTAATGTTCTACAGGTTAGAAAATTGAGGATTTAAATTTTTTTTTAAACTCTATGAAGTTACATGTATGGATGATTACCGTTTTTCGGTGAACAAAAGTTTATCTGTGTTTTATACTGTATTAATATTTTAATGATAATAGGGCTAACTAATCAAAATGCACGTTTAGCCACTGAGTTGGACGCTCGGAGAAGCACGTAAGCCTACTATGATGTAAATATCAGTAATGTCTCTTCGAGGACTTATTCTCATCCATGAGGCGCCTCGGGGACAAAGAGTGTCTTCGTCCTCGGTCTTAAGTCCTTGTTCTCGTTCTCGGATCCCAAGTCCTTGGCCTTATCCTTGGCTTGTAGAAAAATTCGTCGGCTATAATACCGAGGACTTTAATAAATTCTGTTCATTAGGCCGCCAGGAACGGTAGGCTAATTCCCGGAAGGCTTTATGTTTTACTGTAGTTCTTTTTATTTTTTTCAACGCGAGATTTTCGAGGTTCCTCGGCCGATCGCCGCGAAATTTTGGCGCATGGCTGTAAGCGTATTCAATTTTATAATTTCGTTTCAAAATTAGGGGCCTGTTTCCCCACAAAAAAAAATTGGAACCAAACACATGCTAAATTTTGTGCGATTTCCGACAATTTCCCAATTTAAGCGCGAATATCTCCGGAACGAATAGAGATATCTAAAATGGGGAAACCGGGTGATCGACAGCGTTTGCTGTGGGCTAACCCTAGGCCTACATTTGAGCTGGGGGGGGCGGAGTTCCATCAGGTCTGCTCGATGTTTGCTCGATCGTGTAAACGTTGTACAAGTTTTATTGTGCCGCCGTCTAAATAGGCCGCAATACGTGTATTGTCTGTTCGTCCGCCCGTCCGTCCGTCCCGTACCGAGTCCTAACTCCAAACAGAAGAACGCAGTAAAATCAAAATTAGGCTGAGCGTTGCCAAGAACTGTCACAATATGCAATTTATTCATTTATTTATTTTAGTGGACCGACGCGATTTTTATTATAGGCCTAGTTTACTATTTTATTTATTTATTATCAGAATCGTACACGTAGTACATAAGAACACAAAAAAGCTAATGAAATGAAAAAAATACACAGTAATACCAAACACAAAATACAAAGTGTGCTATACGAGCACTAATCCGTACATAACGACGCAATTGCCTGGCAAATGTCTAATGACACGAAATTATCATCAGTCAGTCTACATACAGCCCGTCTCTGACCATTACTAGTTCACGCACCAACCGGGCCTACCAAAAGACTTCTGGGTCCATACTGTTTTCAACATGTCTTTGACAGATCCTGGTGAAATTGGACTCAGCAAGATTTTGCATTAACATGTCCGGTATGCATACCTGATGTGGGGCCTATAGGCCTACAAAGTAAGCCTGGCGATGTTAATGGGGTGTTTGCACGATCCAGCAAACGTCCAGCAATTGTATTCAAAATACACGTGCTAATGCTGGATGGTTGCTGGTCGTTTGCTGGATCGTGTAAACACCCTATACACGTAGCCTACAGTTAACAGATGCGGTACGTGATCGGAATGCGCAATAATGCCCTAGGCTGTAGCATCGGCACTACCGTTGCCAGCATTTTATGTCGCTTTTGCTACCTGTAACAGTACGTCATGCTCGCTGATATTTTTTATTTTGGAGTTAGATTTGAGGTCAATGTTCGAAAGGTCAAAGTCCGTTATCATATACATTACATCGGGATAGAAGTTAAAAACGAAATAAAATAGTGGTCAAGTTTTAAGCTAGTTTTTAATTTTCTTTACGATTATAACACAACGAACCAACTATCCACGGGGACTACAGTAGGCCTAATTCTTCACGCCGCTGTTACACTAGCTTGTTACTGTGTTCAGACTGTGCAGCATACGTGTGCTACACGTGCCAATATTCAGAAAACGTGGCGCTGATTGGCTACGAGTGTGTGACGTCACCGGGTAACTACAGTCTCGGTCCATCAACAGATGTCTGTTTGACACCATGCCACACACTGCGACAGGTCTCAACCAGTAAGTATCACAAATGTAGCCTATATTATAATCGATTGCCTGAGAAAAAAGATATGATAAGCATCATGTTTGTGACTATTTGTAACCGCTTTCGCGCTAGACGAGCAAATTGCCGTAAAATAACCACTTTTTACGTGGGTATTCTTCTTTCACACTTTTGTTCGAGGGAAACACCCCTCACCCAGGAGCACGAAATTTTTGTCATAAAGAACTGGAGTTCTTTCGGCAGCTCATAGTGAAGATATTGTAATCCTGGCTTGCACCGTTCTGATAGGGCTCCAGGAAATGGCAAACAGACCCCGGACAGACGGACGCATATATGACAGCTAAGACGCGCGAAGCATTGTCGTGCTGTCGCGCGTAACAATACACAGAACGCATGATGCCACTACATTGTATTTTCGTCTCAAGGTGTAAAAACGATATTGCTAAAACGCAGTATTTACAATAGCGTAAAATGTATATGTGGGCTAAGTAAATGCACCGAGATGAACTGTCAGTGTTGGATAACAACATAACTAGCTACATAATTTTAGAATGACTGACAAACATTTAGATTCAAATATGTTTGTAAGTACGTAAGTAGGCCTACGGACTATAACTGATAACGATAATAGGCCTACACATAACCAATTTGGCCTAAAATATAGGCCTATTATTTCGTTTCAGTGTGCAAACAAATTCGCTAAAACGTAGGCCTATATTCAAAATAGCGTAAAATGTGAATATTAGTAAATATACTGTGACAAACTGTCAGTGTTAAATAAATCACAGTACAGTTAATGATTTAAGCGAAACAATTTACGCAAAGTGTACTGCGTTTTCCAGGCGTACTGTTGCGCACAGACGACCAGCCCATAGGCCTACACTTTTGGTTAGTGCGGGCCGACCGTCATCATCATCATCATCATCGTTGGTTATATGTAGCCTAGGCCTATTATCGTTATCAGGCAATACAAGACACAATACAAGACAAAAATAATTTAGTAAGGATATCAATCTGTCGCAACAATAGTTACAAGTGTAAGCAAAGCGGTTAGTGTCAAAATAACGTTAACGCATGCAGTTGATGAATAGGCCTATTATTTGGCAGTATATCGTGCCAATTGTCAATCATAGGGTTTGTCGTCAGTGTGGACAAAATAAAGCCTTCAGTAAGGTAAATAAGTAAGTAATTATGTAAGATAGCTTAAAAGGCGCAGATTAACTGTTAGTCACAAATCCACAATGTGCAGCAATTTCAACAGTCAACACCCAAACGAAAATGTTTTTAGCAGCCGTTGAAACTGTAGAGTGTGATGGATTCTAGTCTTAGATGCATTTTCTGCAGTCGCTGTTGGATATTTATAAACAAACTGATTTTCGGCTGCATGTGAATTACGACGAAATGTTATAAGCTCTTGTGTGTCTCATGAGCATTAGCTCAGTTTTTTTGTTTACATGTGTGCCTTATCTAATCCATCGATTGCTGACCTTTTTCTTTTTTACCAAACAGCGATAGTGCCTCAGAAATTGTACGGTCGGTCATCCTGGCGACAGCTTGGTTTCTTGTCTGTATAATACACGCTATCACTCGACTTTGACAGGAACGCGCAGAGTGTATTACATGTGGCGAGGATGCCAGCAGGCACGTAGTCCAAGTCCAGCCGATGGTTGTGTGTCAAACGTCCACTACGAAGACTGTAGAGCGACTTGTTCGACGGACTTGTGTAATGGTGAAGACATGTCCGTGTCCTCAACGCGCCAGCGACAATTAGCCGCACGCAACATCATTACAGGTTCGATCTTCATCCTCATCGGCATTCGATTGCTCAGGCCTAGATGCGTAACAATTTATTCGGCATTATCCAACGGTTCTTTTCATCGTCGACAAAATTTTTTTCGTGATTAATGTGATTTTTGGTTGCCTGTAAACCTGATCGTGCAAATACGATGACCGTTTAGCTCTATGTCGATAACGGTTAAGCGTTATGGTTTGCAATCCCGGAAAAAATGAATTTAATGTTCGATTTGGTGCATTTGGACGACTAGCAAGGCCTTCACCAACCAAGACAACTGGAGCTAAAATACCGGTTAGCTGTATTGATGGCCTTTGAGGCAAGCAGACAATCAAACAAACCAAGTGACAGATAAAGTTTCTGCCTGCAGCCGTCATCCACGTAAGCCGAATCAGCGCATCCTAACATTGATTGTAACGTATCGTAGCAGCGTTAACATTATAGTGTGTATGGAATTGTAGTCACCTCTAAGAAATCGCTTTCTCTCCGCGACCGGAAGTCAGACGCTGGCCTTCGGACATTGGCGATATAAATCCGGCTCATTTTAGCAACAGCTGGGTTTCTTCTGACAGAAAGACAGATGTGTGATTGCGACAACTATTCAGTGCGTCTGTGAATTATTGATACTGCAGATTCGACGGAGGGTCCAAGTGTGTGCTACTCGTGTGTCTATAGTCACATCCCTGGCGCTGATGACAGTTGCGTCACCGATGTATCTCGCATTCCAGCGTCAAACCACATCACCTGCCCGCCACCCAAAGTCTGCTCCACCTTCAGACAGTGGGACAAAGGTAGGCCTATCTGACGTTTCGGTAGCCTATTTCACTGGCTCGCGAACGCTGCATGCGTTTTTGGCACAAGAAAACTCGGGAAAAGTGCAACAACAGCAACATCTATAATTCAAATAAATTTATGTCAACTTTCAGTAGTTAGAACTGTGTAATTTTAGCATAGCCTATGTGGTTCATAAGTTCGTTTACGTTCTTTAACGGATCTTTTCAAAAAAAACATATTAAATCGAACCTATCCAATCTTCCTTAGACTATAAATTGCTATTAAGCGCCTTATTGTTATTCCTATTATTTCAGCGATACTCAGTTAAGCAGCCAAAAGTTAATAGACCCAGTTCGTGAAGTACGCTTTTTACATTTGTGGTCCAGGTATTCAGGAGGGCTTCCTGATTCCTTCTCTCATCAGAAACCTTCGCCCTTAAGACTACCATCAGTTTTGCAAATCTGCACAAGTAGATCAAAACACTGCCGGTCTTCGTTGGGCGCCATAACATTGATTATTATGAATATTATGAATGGGCCCTATCTGGGATTGTTACGTTGGTATTGTGTTCTGACTCGTGCAGGCAGTAAGGTGGTGCGCAGTTTCTCGCGAGGGTGTGCGGAGCTGGTAGGTCGGGTCACCGGCTGCGTTCAGGACGCGTACTTCATTACTTGTACTACTTACTGTACTGGACAGTACTGCAATCGCGCCAACGGAATTCCGCGGCGCAGAGCCACCAAGAAGAAGAGACGGCATCGTCATCGCAGATAATTACTGCAATCTGCAAGCAGAGCCGAATTAACGCATAGGCCAACGACGCCATGGTTTAGAGCCCCGCGCTGTTAGGGGCCCTGCGCTAAGTTGCACTAAAGGTGGCCAGTTGATGCTCAGAAACATAAGCAAAATTGTTGCCACCAGATGTCATATTTTAAAGCTAAAGTGCGCCAAATTCGATTTTGGCTAAGGCTCTGCCCCAGACCCTGCTGGAGAAGCTTATAACGCTCTCCCAGAATCCGTGGCCGAATTTAGGGGGTTACACACAATGGTACATACAACCATTTTTATAATTTTGGCTACATGTATTTGATGAATGCTTAGATAATGGATAGTTTATTGTAATTTGTAATGTACATGTAAAATGGCCCACAAAATATTTGGGCCTAGCTCCTCTCAAAGCCTTAATCTGGACCTGTCTGTGGGCTTCTCAATTCGTCGTACAATTTATTTCCTCTCTATCAATTACAGCAGCAGCAACAACAGTTAATAATGCTTCGGATACCAGTAGTACTGGTCACTATGTCATTATTATTTTATTATTATTCCGTGTTTTTTAGTTTATTAGTTACTTTTTTAAATATTTTTTTTCACTGTAAAATTACTGCGAGTCTTTTATTAACATTTTTGTCAGGAAATTTACGTTACCCGACAAGTACAAGTTTCAGTTAAACTGTGATCACTACTGCAGTTAACTAACAAGAAGCCCAACTGTCGCTAAGATAGCCGACCGTACTGGTTGTCAGTAACCTTCAAGGTCATCCAAGGTCGATGATTTTCGTGTTATTGGAAAGCCAATATGCCGCTTTTTATTAATGATTAATAGTAGGCTAACATTGGCCGTATACTCTCACCGTTTTCGAAATATAGCCGGTTTGCAATTGAATTTCCTATTCCCATTCATGCAACACCAAATTTGAAAATGTAGGCCTACACTTTGCACTAAATGGCTGGAATTTTGCATGCCCGAGTTTAAGGCACATGGCTAATTATTCGTGTAAAAAGTTTTCCCCTGTGACCTACCGCTTAGCTACAATACATTCGTTACGGACGACGACAGAGAGATGGACGGACAGACGTCTACTCGTACCATTAGCTCGACCGTTACTCAAGTACGATCGGCTAAAATCGTTTGTTTGTATTGTCATATACACTTATATCACAGTGTCAGTAAAGTCTGTAATAAAAAAGGCTTCAAGGTTTGTCTGAAAGCCAAAACAGAGTTGAGTCAAATAGTGGGAGAAAGACATTCTCAGACCCAGACGTCTGTTTTTTTAAAGACAGATAAGCCTAACGAAAGCAGCTTATGTATAGCTATTACACACGAAACTGGAAAAAATAAGGAAGAAAGAAAACCGACGAGCAACTTGAACGCACGACAACAGAGCGGTTGTCAGTTGGGCCTTTAAACAAGCAAATATATCGCCGCCAGTGTCGACGTGTAAGCGGCCGTCCGTTTACTCCAGTTGCTCACAGTAAAGTAAGCATAACAATCGCTAGGCCCGGTTTGCAGTCGGCACTGGAGCCACCCGACGCGCCTGAATCAGCTGGCCAGAGCGTAATTGACCACCCGTAACTGAACGGACGTAAGTCATTTTATACGGCTTTTATGGCATCAGGCAACGTTGGCCTTTAAACTGAAACTCGGCAGACCGGTTAATCCTGGTCTGGCGAATGTCCACAGCTTTCACATCGTATTGTTTTTTTTCGTTCTCGAGTTAGAAGCTGGTACTCGAAGATTGGACGGACAGACGAACGGACGGACAAGGTGTGTAATGCGGCCTATAAGACGGTCGCATAACAACTGTTTATGAGCTGAGCCGAAATGTTTCGAATAAACTACTCTATCACTCCCGCCGCGACATGAGTTTCTTGACACCGGCGAAAGTCAATGAAAACTGAATAATTGTCGACATAACTCGCAGCACAAAGATTAATCGGTTCAACTGAGCCTAGAGTCTAGCAGCACTGCATGGCGAAGGCCTAAATCAGCTGAAAAATATGGGGACGAATCGAGATGTAAATAGAGTCGATTTTGTGCGAAAAAAAGCAGAGCAAAAACTACAGAAAAATTTGATCGATTCGCCAGATTCTTCACTTCAAGCAAACACTGACTATTTCGCATTTCTGAAATTTATGCAAGTAGAAAGTTCTTAAAGTCGTGCTTATAGGCGGTGGATAATGTAAATCACAATTATTTGCAAAGTTGTTTTTGTGTTTTACCAAAATGTTTTATGGTTTATTTTACATCTAACCATGCTACAACATTTGCAAACTGTTTTAAGCTTGATAACATTTTTGTAATGTGCAGTATAATTACAATGACTACATGTTAAAACAAGAAATATTTTAGATTGTGACCAATCTAATGTATTTCTCGCGCGAATTATTTTCTCCTGTATTCTTTTAACTGCTTTTTAGTTCCTTTTTTCACACCGCAAATGACGTCATCAGTCACTTGACCATTCGACTCGCGGTGGTCGACTTCTTATAGGTGGTCTATAGCGACCATGCGTCTATCTAGCACCGTTATGGAGATATGGCCGTTTGAAGTTCTTCCAGGAAGGCTCTTCCAAGAACAGAGGTCGGTCGTCGGTCGGTCGGTGGGTTCTCAATATTACACTGATCTTATATACTCCTCTTCGCTACGTTAGGAACTTAGCGCGCGAGGAGTAAAAAACGACCTCGACCTTAGTGACTGTCCCGCATAGTGGCGTAGATAAGGGGGAGGCAAAAGACACTTATTTCCAATCCGCCATAGAAGACATAAACATATGTTTGAACTGCAGTAAATTTGTCTATTTGGTCAGTTTATTCTCAGGAAAATAATTGAAGTTGTTGCCACTAAATAATATTTTTTTAAAGTTATGAACACGTTTATTCGCCATAAAATGATAACGAACAGACAGAAAGACAGACACGTATGTACCCGCTGGGCAGCTTGAAGCGATCCGCAGACCCTCTAACTGGATTTTAGGGAGTCTTAGGCCTACTTCTAAGGGAAAAGGGGAAGCGGAAGAAGGGAGGGAATGGAAAAAAGGGGAGAAGCAGGAAGAAGAGAAAGACGGAAGGAAAGAACAAAGCAAGGAAGGGAAAAGAAAGGGAGCGCCCAAATTGATATTTCTGGCTATACGCCACTGCCCACCACCAGAAAGATTTTTGCGTCCTTACTGGCTTCGCTCTTTCACCGGTTGTTTCTTTTTCATATAGGCTAGTCGTATAAAACGTACAGATGGTAATTACTTTTAGGTTGTTTGCTGCAGCACCCTATCTATACTATATTTGAGAGTCACCAACCATCGCCATTAACTTTGTAACGGCACGACGTACGTCGGCGAAATTTTGCATGCAGACACGTGTCGTACGTGGCCTGAACATGGGCTAAATGAGATGTCGCTGAGGTGTCGTACCTTTCAGAAAATTGTACTTTTTTTCTAAAATTTTGCAGCTATACCTCTTGAGCCGCAGCAGAGCTGTGGTGTCATATAGACGTCGTCACCATGGTGATGCATCATCAGCGCTGCAGCCCATACCTCGCGTTGTTTAATTCATCGATTGATTGCATCGATGCATCGTGACGTCACAAAATTCAGTGCTTCAACATGGACAGCATGAATATTGATGTGCATCGATGAAATCAATCGATGAATTAAACAACGCGATGATACTGAAGCGCCCACAATGCTGGTAAAAAACTTAAATCGAGTTGAGGCAAAGACCGAAAATTGAGGCCGCAAGCCGATACTATGGCAAAGATCAAGCGACCTGTTCGCTTGTAGGCTAAAGCTAAAGCTATACGCACCCAACGTGTAGCTGTGGGTGCTTCGGAGTCGCAAACACGACGCTGCGTCGAATTTGGTTGAGGGAACTGGATAAATCTGGACAGACAATTTGCACAGGCGGCGAAGCCGTGTTTCGGCGGGCGGTCATCCCGCGGGGTCATCCGGTAGTTAAAGGCTAACGTATTCACCGGTGTGGACATTGGACGAGATGATGAACATCGAGGCCAAGTGTCAGCAGCAGCAGCATCAGTTAAAGTAAAGATCGCAGCGGGGTGAGGCGGAGACGGCGCCGGTCAAGATGCTCTGCAGCTGCTCCCGTGATTAGAATCTGCCGACGACGAACAACTGTTAGCTGATCCACGCTGCGACTACTCTATAGAGTCAAGACTCAGACTCTCGGCCGCGCCGGCATCGTGCGCTGTCTTAATTTACTTACTTAGCCTATACTCTGTTCAGCTATCGCTCGACCGTAGCCTATATGGACAATAGAATCATATCTTAACATCGTCTATACAGTGGCATATCAGTCTGGAATCTGAATCCGTGAGTCGTCAATTACACCCAGGTTAGGAGACCTACTCTCAGAGCAACAAGTCGACGACTTCGACGTTACGTCAAGTTCCAACGAAAATGACAAAGCACTGGCCTAAACTTGTCTGCGCTGTTTTGTTTCTCATCGTTGCAGGTAAGACGACTATTCAGTTCAGACGTTGTGACAACATAACAAAAACCAAAGTCATTTAGCACTGCAGGCGGCATCGCTGCACCTCCTCTGTGTCGGTTGGTCCGCATGCAATTTGCAGTGCAAATTCCGACCCGGGCTCCGATCCCTAAATTTTTCTTTCCCGTAGAGATTAAAGTCCTCGTTTGACACAGCGTTACTTCACACCACACAATGGGCCTTAATTGTGACACAAGTGTCCCTGCTAAAATAGAAATGACATCTCATTCTGTCCAACAACTTTATCATGGTGCACGAATGTGACAGACAAACAGAAGGACAGACCACTCTACGATAATTTCTGTCTCGATAGCCGACATCTATAACAGTTAATGTTGATTGTTTGTTATGTGTTATAGATGGGTTCAGCTTAAGTTATTTTCACGTACATCCGCGTCAGCTTTCGCTGCATACACTTTCAGTTCTCATGCCATTAGCCAGTAGCCTATGCAGCATCTGTACTGTGTGCAATATATGCACGCGATAAGCAAAAATATTTAGTCTTAGTAAATAAAATATTTTTACACATACGACCCTTTCCTTCGAATCAGCTACAATTTTGCTATTTGCAAAACTGCTCATTTTTTCACCCCCTTTCATTTAGCGCCTTCCTTCAGAGTGACCCCTTTCGGATTTATGGAAAAGGAAAAGCTTTGCGGTTCCTGAAACTAGAGTCTTCCAGGCAGCCGACGGTAGAGATTTGGTGATTCTAGCTTGCACCGTTTTTGACTGATCCACCCGGTCTTGCAGCCATGACTAAGAACGTCTCATTGCACTGACTACTATTACGTGACTTCACTGTTTAAGCTTATTGTTACGTGTGCTTGTAGTCTTAGGACTTAACGCCACGCTAAAGTTTATTCGTCCTTCATCACCATCATCATCATCTTCACCCGTGTGTTGCGCGTAAAAACTGCTTATCGATGCATAACTTATCGCCTTTACACTAAAAGCTTAGCTACTTGCACTTTGTTCCTGCTGTGCAACAAACTCCAATCTGATCGCACGCGAGTGATGCTGTACGTAGCTTCTACTTCTTCACACGCCCTGGCGCTGCTGCTGCTGCTGCTACTGCCGCTGTTGAGTTCGCTGCCAAAACTAGATGGATGTGTATGATACTTCATTTAGACCGCTTATACGCGTATCAATTTTCATGCTATATTTGCCAATCCGGCCGCATACTGGCTGCACTGAAATTATATAGGCCTACCAGGTAGTATAATACCCCGTTTACACGATGAAGCAAACATGAAGCAAACTTAGAGAACACGCCGTGCACGTGTATTTTGAATACGTTTGCTTCATCTTTGCTTCATGTTTGCTACATCGTGTAAAAGGGATATAATAGGCAAATGTAGATCCCGGTGTGCTGCTATTGGACCAATGTTAGAGTTGCTGCTGCGCGTATTTCGCATTCGCAATGTCGTGAAAAACAACAACTGAATCGGAATCTCAGAAACATCCAAGCTATTAATTAAATTTTCGCGAACGAGAGATAGCGAACAGTGAACTGTATTGCTATGTCGGGCTACGTTTCTTATGTAATACAGTAGCCTAATTACTTTTCCAGTGAGTGTGGGTATGTGCCATCAACTGAGCTGGCTGTCGCTCGATGACTGTAGCACGAGTTGAACGTTTGCGCAAGAAAGACAGTCGATCATTGCAGACTTCTAAGCAGTGGTTAAAGTATGGGAAAACGCGGAGGAACGCAGTTTTCCCACGTCTAGGTTTTAGTCCGAAGATTTCCTCCACCTTAAGTTCCCAAGTTCCCGAAAGACGCAACAAGGGGCCCAAAACCACCAACGGCGACCCAAATCCAAACTAGCGTATGCTAAGAACTAGCGTTTCTCCACCTCTGTATTATATTTTATTACAAAAGGTGATATTGCCCGCATCACACTGACTGTGTGTCAGTGTGCTGCTGAATAATATCACCTTTTGTAATTTTTGCTGTTTTCGATGTGCAAGTCCTTAAATGTTGCCGTTAACAAGTGT
>Ga0209671_1002491_pt1 | contig 16906 bp, 7 predicted proteins | sample WorMetHERISLAND2_2_FD_187401 | JGI IMG/M metagenome (GOLD analysis project Ga0209671, IMG submission 187401) | Marine gutless worms symbiont microbial communities from Max Planck institute for Marine Microbiology, Germany - Olavius geniculatus... | ecosystem: Host-associated > Annelida >...
GATCGGACTTGTAGTCGAAAAGAGAAAACCTGCAAAAACAGCAGAGAGAGAACGACCGGTGAAAAAAGCGACGACAGAAAACAAGATAATTTTATTTAAAAAATTCGAGTTTTAAGAAAGCAGCGAGAAAATAAACCAGTAGGGGTATATGGCACGTATACGAACATGGCCGTTCTTATCGAGTGCGTTGTTTGTGAGTTTCAGTTTCTCGAATGAGATGGTTTGTCTCAGTAGCTGTTCGCCGGTAAAGGGCGAGTCCGGGTGTAGGTAGAGGCGACCGGGCAGCGGTGGGTCCGCTTTCCCGGCTACTAGCCACGACGACCGGTGGTAGGCGTAGCGGTAGCGCTTGCAGTCGACTGGCACCACGTCCAGCAAGACGGCGTAACTAGCGTCAGACTCGACGCCGGCAAAACTCACTCTCAGCGTCGGAAACATTCGCCTGCAAACACACCGAGAGAACTAGACAACTATGTCGGTCGGTCCTGTGCCGACATGATGTGCGGCTGTCCGTCTAAATTGTAACTTTTTGGCACACCGATTACCTCTGCCATGAGCAACGGTTAGGACATCAATTTCGGCTTTTTGCATCTTTTAGTTTTCGGATTAAGAGCACGCGAAGGACGGACAGACAGACAGACCGATGGAGAGACGATCAAACATTGCGCCACATTTGAAAAAAACGCGCTACGTGATAAGACAAACAGAAAAATGCAAAAATTTTAGCTCTTCCTGCAGATCCAGATTTGCTATCACGTCATCACTGACCTCGTCACAGTCGCGCGAAACGTATAAGCTGACAGATTATTTAGGCCTACAGTCAACGAACTATAATATATATTTACTTACATACACCTATTTACTTAACTATCAAGTTTAGTAAAGTTCAGACAGTGAATTACGTTGCTATATAACACAGTGACATATTTTTCAAAGACTCTGCAATATTTAGACCACTTATTAATACAAAACATCCTGCAGTTCTAGCGTATACAGCGAGCAATGTCATTCCACAATAAACTACATGTAATCTCACCGAGCGCAAACTTATTCCGTATTTACACATTACAGTATTGGTACTTCATCTGTGGTTGTTACAACAGACAACACAGAAAGAGATATACCGGCCAGACTTCGTGATGATCATCTCAGTACCAAGCTGATGAAACTGGTCCCACAGCTCTTTGGTCTCCAGACAGCACGTGACCGCCGCCATCTTGCCATCAGTGACGTCATCAGTCGCGACACACGCCACCTGGTGAACTGTGTTGTCGTCATCGGAGCATGACGTCACACTGCTGACTTCGTCTATACGAGACAATACATTCTTACAGTCATAAAAGTACTAGATGCTAAGGTCACGAGGTCAAGCAATGCTAGCGAAAATACGTAGCTTTCTATCACTCAGTTACCGACGGCTTCACAGTTTCAGTAGCTATATCTCAGTCTGTAGTACTTATAACCATAGATGTAAAAACATTTTTTTATGTTTTTATAAAAGTTTAAAAACCATATTTTTATGTTTTTTAAATCATTTTTAAAAGGGTTTTTTAAATTTTTAAAAATGTTTTTTTCATTTTTAAAAAGTTTTTGTGCGTTTTAATGTCGTGTTTTTTGTTCTTGTTAAAACATAAACGTACAAAATTACAAATATGATTTATTTCTCATGGGCAAATTGCGTTCAGCTGTTTTTGATCTGTACATTCAGTACATTCCGGTTTTTAGTCTTTACAAACGGTAGGTTTTTTGTTTTTTAATTATCTAAGTTAAAGATTTTTTGCGTGTATAATGGCAAAAAAGTAGCTATTGGAAACATCTGCAGTTTAGTGTTTTTATGCATGTTTTTATAATGTTTTTTATAAAAGTGAAAAAACTTATTTTTATGTTTTTATGTGCAAATCAATGTTTTTAACATCTACTCGTGTGCTTATAACGATGCTTCACGGTCATTAGGCGACATGCACGTAGAAGAGCAACCAGAAAAATGTTTTGATCGGCAGTGAAGTGTTTTTTTGTGTGGTAAAATGGTAGCAAATAGTAAAAGATATAACTAACGAAGAAGAAAACTTAACCAGTAGTAAAAACAGCAACGTTAAGGTGACAGAAACGTTAATTTGCTGTATTTTAGCTCATCAATGCAGTTCGTTCAATACAGTTTTATTTTACCGAAGTTCAACAATTCCGATTCTGACGTGTCAGCTGTAGGCCTATATCAGACAGTATGTCATCAGCGAATATGACGATGATTTTCAAGTATAGAGCTGTCAAATTATTTAACGCGTAAAAAATTAACGCGCATTAAAAATTTACGCACATGCGTAAATAGTGAATTTACTAAATTCAGCAAAACAGGAGTTCCAATATATCATTAAACTGCGGTTATTCGACGATCGAATAATACTAACGTTTCGACAGCACTATTGCGACAGCTGTCTTACGATGACGGATCCCGCTATAGAGGACACACGTCTCACCGGTGGTCTTCGACTCGCTGCTGCAGGCGTTGTCTTTGGTACTGTCACTGACGCTCGCGTCCGCCGGTTCAGTGGTCAGCAGATCCTCGTCAGAGTCAGCAGCCAGCTCCTCCGAACCCAGCAGTGACGCTATGCAGAACGCGCTCGCATTCGTCGATAGCGACCCCGCCGCACCCGACTCAAGATCACTACTCATCTGTTCTTCACCACGATCCATCATACGTCACTCTCCGTTCAACTCCGCGGTACAACTAAACGCTTTCATTTTTTGATCGTTCAGCGCGAAAATACCACCAGGGCGACAACAGAAGAACAGACAGTTCGATGTTTTTTGTGTCAGTGAAATTTTCGTTCGAATCGAAGACAGAGGTCAAGATTTAAGATTATTTGCTGGTTTTTCGGCGGCGCTGAGAACTGGACGCGCAATCACGACGTGGCATCGTTGACTGCTTCAAGATGTAGACGTAGAGGTGATCAGCTGGCGGGCACAGGCGTTCGCCTCTATTGCCGTTCAAGTGACGATGCGGTCGGCGACACACAAAAGGCGTCGACGTGATTACAGAGGTCGCCGCTGATGCAGACTATTGTCCGACGAATCACGACTAATCCGCCGCGTCCGATCATCCACAGCGTCCGAATCCGGTTACGCCGACGAGGTGGGCGGAGCCAGCCGTCAGACCACGCCCACTCCATCATCAAGACACAAGCGCGAAATCGATTATTTGACTCATCCATTCAAAGACGAGTTGCGTTTGCCGCTTTCGCTGCTGCAGTGTCCCGAGTCTTCGATCTCCTTGTCACTATAGACTAAGCCTACTATTGGTAGGCCTATGCTGCACGTTTCTTATCTCGCTCGCAATCTTTTCACTTTCTCCTGTTTTTTGGCAGCAGAATAGTAACATTGACTATGCTACTATTTTATTATTAACCAGATCGCGATAACTCATACGAGAGATGACAACGATCTAGTTACAGTACAATATTTTTAAAGGACGTGCGCATAATGTGTCGGCACTAGGCAAATATCGTACTTTTGTATTCTCAAAAGGGTTGACAATACCGATGACTTTAATAGTCCTTAATAGCAACAGTTGTTGACAGTGCTACACGGTGGTTCAAAATAAAATACGCCAGCAGAGAATGAGCAATTTCTGCGAAAGCAGTTGCCAGATTTCAAAAATTCTCGCTCAAATTTTTAGTTATTCATGTGTTAAGATTTTTTGGTGATTTTTATGGTCATTGTTGTATACGGTAGTGTGGTTGTATAACTAAGGTCTGGTGGGTACATTGCACGCTGTTCGATTCAAAAAAGTATCAAAATTGAGCAGTTTCAAAAATTCAAAAAAGTCAGCAAATTGTTGCGGAGAAATTGCATATTGTCTACTGGAGTATTTTATTTTGTGCCTTCCTGTATAGGCTATTCGACAATGCAGGGAGTTGAACGCCGAATATAACCCGCTTAATGTAGAGAAAGAACACAAGTCGTTGATGAGACGAGTGTGGCGTCGTTTGGACATTGTCTGTACATCTGTCTGCCTGCAGCGCCTGCAGAGCGCTGCCAGTTTCCGTCACCGCGCTCGTCATCACAACATAGCGATGATGAGTTGACAATAACTTGTCCGCTATTAATCGGATCTAGTCGACGAAACGTTCGCACGTTTATTCGCTAGAGGCGACAAGTTTTGCGCCCAGTCGACACTGCACAGCATGCACACTATGAGTCATTCATTTGTATTATCTTATTTACCCGTAGCTAACGAAACTTACTTTTTGACGCGCTGAGCATCTGTGGCACGATGTGTCGTCTGTCTGTCTGTCTGTCACGGATATATTGTAGCTAAACGGTGCGAGATAGGGCCTAGGTTGTTATTGATCACTAATAGGAAGTCTCATGCATATTGGCTTTCAAATAGCATGAAAATCAATGACCTTAGATGACCTTAAAGGGTCATAACGCAATATGGTATGTCAAGCATGCGGGATAGTGGCTAAACGGTAAGTCGTAAAGGGTCGACTATAGTACCATCGAATAGGGCGCTTGCAATTTTCTATAGGCTGTCAATAGTAACCATGTTTCCATCTGGTTGGCCGCAATTTTTAATGGAAAGTTTCAAGCTACAACTGGCCATATTTCGAAAACGGTGAAAGACAGAGCCAAGGTTACTATTAATCACTAATAGGCAGTGACATACGATCTTTTAAATAAAACAAAAATCATCGACCTTAAATGATATTGAAGTTCAGTACTGCATCAGGAACTGTATAGGCTGTAGCACGTCTTTCCTAGCGACAGCTAGGCTTTCTTGTTTATAAAGAAGAGAAACACAAATTGAGAATAACGTGCATGTAAATACTAGTTTACACAACAATTTATGTTTCAAACTTGCTAGTTTCAACATAATAAAAAATAACGATATAACTATTGTTGCCATCACTTTCTTATTAAAGTTTTTGTAGCTCTGAGTGACTGTTCGAAGTCATTCTCGACCATAATAAAAAAAGAAAACAATAAGTGCACATTGTTGTGTAACTAATGCATTTATAAAGTGACAATTTGGAAACTGCAAGACCTATGCTTTCTTTCTGCGTAACGACAACAACTAAACTGTAGGCCTATAGCATCGCGCGGTTTCTGTGCGACTGTTCGACTGTTTTGTTCTCTCCAAGGAGTATGGATGTGAGTGATCACGACTAAGATGGCGGCTGCGCGTAGCAATGTGCTTAATACAATGATAGGCTACAATAATGCAGTAATGCAGTAACAATGAATTTACATGGTACAGACGCACAAAAAGGTTTTGATTGCTGTAGTGTCAAAATTAGTGAATAGCGAACAGAACAAAATTTTAAATAGCGTTTAAAAGTGTCTATAGAAAGAGACGGTCAGACGGATCTCACAAATACGTATAGTCCGCGGTAACACATTCCGAACACTATATGGTATATGGCTCGGACGCCGAAGAAGAACAAACAGCGTGGATTGAGTACGACACGTCACCGTTGTAACAAGCAACTGATTGCTGACTGACGACCAAAGATGATATCTTGATTGTTTCTGTGCCGCCGACTGAACACACAGTTCAGTCAGGCAGGCACACTGCATGACGCCGTTCCAGCGATGAACTGTTACTGCAGTACGGAACTGTATGGTGGTCCTCGACGTTAGTTAGCGACCGACGACGACGACGACGATCAACTTGTGTCGATGAAGTTACAGCAGCTGCTGCTGCGTCGGTGTCACATTAAAATGTCACCCCATGAAAAATCCGCTCGCGGAGAGATAATCACGGATTCGATATGTTTCCCCATTATTAAAATTTCGCCGGCCCTATAAAAAGTCTCCCCATTATAGGATCACCCTCCGCCCAGAAAAGTTCCCCCGGCCGACAATTTACCGGTAAAATCAGTCCCGCCCGGCGGCCGCCCGGATGGAACGGATTTTTACCGGTAAATTGTCGGCCGGGGGAGACTTCTCTGGTGGGCCATTCTATAATGAGACACCGACCGGGTCTATCGGATAAACGTGCAACGGCAGCAGCAGCAGCAGCAGGGTCACATCCGTCATCATCACGCCAACGGCCCGCGGTGCCTGGAGATGGCGCGATAGCCACCGTGCCTTACGATGTCAGCGACCAGTCGCCGCCGCCGCCGCCGGCGGCTACTTTAATTCAGCCGAGATCCATCGCCGACCCGCTAGATACTGTCCAATCACCGGGTCACTCACTCACTGCATCGCGTGCGGTCTTCGATCAGCTGATTGCGCAGATCACACCACGGATCAACCTGATCGATTCTCGCACCAGCCCAGCTCTACGCCGAAAGATCGATCTAGGATTCAACTTCACTCTGTAGGCCTATGACTATCTTCGTGTGCCGTTCGCTTAATATCGCCCATATTTTGCGAAATTATCATCAACAACAATTTTTCCAGCACGTTTTGCTTTTCTTATTCGCACCGCATTCACTCTTTGCCGTTGTAATTCATTACAAATCTGCTAGACTGTAATTTTTTATCAACACATTTGTTACGTGTTATCGAGCGGGCTCACGTACAACATAATCAGGGTCAGCGAAAGTGTTTTACCTTTACGATATATTTAAACATTTACTAAAACGGGCGTATGATAATATTAAATATTAGGCTAGCGTATTGGGATCATCAGTTTATTTAGGCCTAAGTACCGTCAGTCTTTTTCTGTTCTGTAGAATTCGTATTTAATAAAGTCGTCAAATCTGTTGCAATAAGGGTTTTTTACGTTTGTACACATTGACCAAAACATTCAAGCAACGTGCTAGATCGACTCTACATAGGGGACAGCGCTCTTCGCGACTGTCAGCTACATGCCGGCTAATGACATTTTATTAGCGGGACTCAATCAATAGCATTATTTCTCTCGCAATCTGTTGCTGGCCTCTCCGCTGAAGACGGACGAGCGGCGAAGGCGCGTCCATGACTTCACATAGTGCCACGTACCACTACACTACACCCTGTGTGTGGTCCCATACCACACACAGTGTGTAGTGGGACGTGGAAACGCCAATCGACGCTCGAGCGTGGCGCTTGCAGCAGATAGCATCTCGGTCGGTCGCAGAAATGATGAGCGCCTGATGGAGACAGGCCGAGGAGCAAGCGTCCAGATCGTCGACTGATTTCACGGTCGGTGGCAAGCTGTCGTAGAAACACCAATAAGGCCACGGACCCCCGACGCCACGCTGTTATCTGCATGAGACCACCCACACATTCTACAGTGTGGGTGGTCTCGTTATGATGATGGTTACGGTGATGGATAAATTATTGAAATGTTTTAAATAAGAACTGGACTTTGAGCGGAATAGCAAATTATACAGTTTTATCAAAATAATAAATAATCAAAGTGGTTGTTTTTTTATGAAACACACTGCTGTGCATGGGTTGGTGTCATTAGAGTATGTTACAAGGTAGTGTAGCGACACCTTTTAGGCGTGGTGCACGAGTTTAATGAAGTTCAGCTGCCCCCCCTGTCCCAGTGTCTCCGACGCACCTGAAGATCACATGTGTCTCATGTAGCTGAGCGAAACGATCGTGACACATTCGAGTGTCGTTCTGTAGATCAACATTTGCTGAGACTTTAGTCTAAGACCAAAGCCAAAACAAAATTTTTAGCTAACCGTATTTAAGTAACAGTCGAGCTTTTGGTATTATTGTCGTTCTTCCATCTGTCGTCCGTCTGTCACGGATGTATTTGACTAAACGGTGCGAAATAAGGCCTATAGGTTGTTATAGATTACTAATAAAAAGTCGCATAATATCTTTCAAATGACATGAAAATCAATGACTTTGGATGACTATGAAGGGTCATAACGCACTATGGTATGCCAATCATGCAGTATTGTGGCTAAACGGTAAGTCGTAGAGGGTCGGCGATGGTACCATTGAATAGGGCGCTGACGACGTTTTTAGGCTGTCAATAGTAACCATTTGCAGCGGTTTGCCTGCATTTTTAATGGAAAGTTTCATGCTTTAAGTGGCCTTATCTCGCTAACGGGGACAGATAGAGCCAGGTTGCTAGTGATCATTAATAAGAAATCACATACGCCTTTTCAGATAGATAGAAATCATCGACCTTGGATGACCTTGAACGTCACTGCCAATTAGTACGAACTGTACGGTCGGCTATCTTAGCAACAGCCGGGCTTTTTGTTCGTACTAGCAAACGATGTAGGTCTAAGATCTTAGATGAGCCCAATCCCAAAGCGCAATCTAGCGGTAATTCCGCTTTTGAAATACTATACAAATAATGACTGGCGTCGAGATCATCATTGAAAATGTTTCCCTCAGTTCGTAAAATGTTGCCACGAGGTCAAAGACTATAAAGGACAACATCTTACGAACTTTGGGAAGGATGATGCCAGTCACTATTTGTCTCAAAACCAAACAATTCTACAAGTAAACAAGTAATCAATTACAAAAAAGCTGTAACGACTTCAATGTTGCCCGGTGAAAGTGAACTGTTGCCCGCGCTGGCAACAGTGCGTATGTTTGAATGTCATGCTGCTCATGCGATTTGGACTAGACCTGGCAGTCGCTCGCTCAAACTTTTGCGGCTCGGCTCGTAAATTTTGCGGCTGGCTAGCCGGTTCGAGCCGCAAAATCGTAATTTGAAGCATGATTAGTGATTACTACCCCGTTCCTGAACGTAAGTGGTGTGGATACCGTATAACCCGATAACATGACCGATAGTAGACTTTCAACTTTAGGCAAGCTTCACCGTTGAAAATTACTGTGAAAAAAATGAGAAATTTTCATGAGATTCACAAGCTCAACAGCGCATTACCACTATTTTACTAGCACACTTTCCTAGTTATCGTCGCAAATCGTGACATTTTTGAGCGTAGGCTTTAAGCTAGGTCTCCTATATAAACCGCTAACACACAAACCATGCTTCTATTATCCCGTTTACTATGATTAGTTTTTACGCGCGAAAGCAGAATGCTTCGCGCGTCTTTGCCATCGTCTGGGCGTCCGTCTGTCCGTCCGTCACACTCGTGAGCTGTATCAAAACAGTGCAAGCTAGGATCACGAAATCTTCACCTTGGACTGCCCCAAGGTCTCTAGTTTATCGTGACAAAATTTCGTGCCACTGGATATAGGGGTTCCCCTCGAACGAGGGCGTCGAAGAGGGGTACCCCCCTAAAAAGACGTCATTTTGCCGTTATTGGCTCGAATAATGTGAAAACGGTTGCAGATAGGTACATACATGCTGCTTATCATAACAAGCACTGGTGACAGGCTTTTTGAATTCATGAACATCGATGACCTTGAACGACCCTGAACCCCTCAAAAACAGGTTTTTAGTGAATTTTTCGCAATTTTTGGATGCAGCGCACATTTCAACACTGAATTGCGACTCAATGGGTGGAGATAGACCAAGACAACCTGCGCATGAAATTTTCAGCATTTAACGTGGATTTCAGCAGTTTAAGTCCCGACCCCTAGGTTTAAGGAGGCCGGCGCAGGCGGGCGTCAAAGAGAGCTACCCCATAAAAAGTGGTTATTTTACCCCAATTATCACGTGTAGCGTGAACACGGTTGCAGATAGGCACAGACATGCTGCTTATCATAACAAGCACTTGTGACAGGCTTTTTGGATTTATGAACATCGATGACCTTGAATGACCTTGAACTCTAAAAATATTGACTTAACGTGATTTTTTGGCGATTTTTGGCTGCACGACGAAATGGCTGGAGATAGACTACGATTACCTGCGAACAGGAACTGCTATAAGCTTTTTCGCGCGTCTCGTGAGCTGTGCTCAAATTACTTGTACATCACACGTGGTCACACTCACAGATAAGATATTTGTGATCCACCAAAATGTCCGCCCAACAGCAGCAAAATGCTCACAGATATGCCTAACCGGTAGAATGCAGGAGCGAATGATCAGTGGCGGATCCAGAATTCTGGAATAGGGGACGGAAGGGTAAGTGGTGGGATCTGGGGAAGGGACTTGCCTTTTGCGCAAAAAATTGTGAAAATTTTATGCAAAAATAATGCATTTTCGTGCAAAATTTTCACATTTTTAAAAATGAATTCATGCTTCGATTATCCTCCCCCTCTTGGATGCCATTGCAGATGCTGTTGCTACGTATCCAGAGCGACGCTTCTTACACCTTACAACTTACAGATAGGCATAAATAAACTAATAAAATTACGTACAGTTTAGTAATACAACCTGAAAAATTTTGCGGCTCGAGCGACTCGGCTCGGATATTTTGCGGCTCAGCTTTTGCGGCTTCGGCTTCGGCTGCCAGGTCTAATTTGGACTAATCGTGTGTGGGTATTTTGCATTGAGGTAAAACAATAAAATTTGTCTACTACCTTGCAATATGTGCATTATTGGAAAAGAAGACATGCACGACATTACTCGCAAGAGGATATGTGCATTATTGGAAAAGAAGAAGAAGAATACTTGTAACGGTCGTTATCACAGATGAATTTTGGAATATCGATAATAATGCCCGTAATTTATAATCCGTTCATCGAAATTCGAAACAGATTGAATCGCGTTTCGAGTTTCTGTAAAATCGAATCTTTGTGCTGACTCTTTTTGGAATTAGAATTTTAGTTATTCTACGGATGTTTATGTTTGAAGGACAAAATGGCGTACTGGAGACATAGTAAAGTAGCAAAAAGCGGTAAATAAAGATAATGAATGAATTTGTAAACACATTGAATTTAAGTTTTTAATGTGTTGAACAACGTTTGAATAGCGCAACTGCTGACATGGCATTGTGATCGATGTCAAATCAAGACATCTCATCGCTAGGAAGTCATTGGGCGTCCTCAGTAATGAATTAATTTTCTGTTGGGGTTTACTTGAAATCGGTAGGACATTATAGAACAATATTGAATCGCAAGACAAATAAAGGTATGTCAAAAAATTAAGTCCACGAAATCTACGGCCTAAATAGTGAAATGCGCTGGTGATTTTGGTGAAAGGGAGTCGCGACCCTTCCATGAGGAGTCAGAGATACTTCTCTATTTTAATTAACACCTTATGCACTGGGATATCCTTCAAGATTTTTCGTTATGCACTCTGCACTGCCGGCATGTCCACAACCACTACTGGTCAGGAGTCTTCAACTTGTTGAAGTTTGATCGTACTCCGAAGATGAAGAAGAAGAAGGCCCAAGCTGTAGAATGTAAAATTTATGTCTCAGCGAAAAAATTGTCTGGAATTATAACAACAACGATGATGTCACTAAAGACAGCACTGATGCACCAACTGCAAGCGGTGTACTGATTGCATCAGCACCAAATATAATGAGATCATGTACAGAAGATGGTGAAACTGCTCGACACGCCGCAACCTGTGGGCCATGCTGAACTATGCATGCGAGGCGGGCGGCAGTTATACAGCTACTTTGTGGCCAGCAGTAGTGATTTTTAGCAAGTACCGCATACCCAGACCCGGTTTCAAAATATATTACCTGGTTCGAAATCCGGGTAATTGATATCTGTTTTTGCACCAAATGCCGACAAAGTGAGTGGAAAATCGCACTTTGTGATCTTTGTGGTGAAGTTTTACATGGAAAAAAATTCAGCTTCGTGTCATTTTGTTGCTGGATGTAAACTAGAGCTGTCGAATCGTTAATTTTTTCAGCGTGTAAACGCAGTGCATTAATTTTGTTAATGCATGCACGTGTTAACGCGTTAATAATGCATAATTAATATTGCTGATATTTTAGGTGCACTACATCGAGAGGGTGACTAGAATGAAGCCCATGAAGTTGTACCTGTGTCGCAGGACTGTGACAGTCTTGATGGAACGGCAACAAAACAGTTTCTAAATATTGGAGTTTCTGCTTCACAAAATTCAGTAAATTTACATCTGTGTGTTAATTTTTAACGCACGTTAAATATGCGTATATTAAAGCATTATGTTAATACATTTCTTAGACAGCTTTGACGTAAACCCTATGCAGTTTTATACTGTAAACACATTACTGATGTTTTATACAAAAATTAGCTTTGTAAAAAATATTTGTTGGGGTATGTATTGTACGTGTCACTGAAGTGTCATTATTCTCAGTTACTTAAAAGTTAAAACCAGGTCTGTGTACCCGGGTAATTGCAACCAGGTACCCGCTTCCTAAAATGGGTATTGCTGCAAATCACTAGCCAGCAGGCGATATGTAGACAACAGTATGTCAGCAGCAAAGTCTTACTGCAGACAGAGAGCAAGCATTACTGAATTCCTTTTTGGCAGAAGATAAGTAAGATAAATCCAAAACGGAATTTTGCTACTTCTGGTGACAGTCACAGAGACTAACAGGGTGTCACACAAACTCGGGCAAATAAGATGCCCAAAATTTATGTCGGCTGCTCTCACTTGTGATTACTTAACTGTTCTTGTGATTTTGACCCCTGCATCCCCTGTAAAGACAGCCTCGCATGCATAGTTTAGCATTGCCGTAACCTGTATATGAGCTAGGAGATCATGCTTGTGGCAAATTCTAGCCTTCTTAGATTAAGTGATCTATAGCCCTATTGCAGTATTTTTCAACCTTTTTGCTGCAGCGGAACCCTACACAAGTGTGACAATCGCTCACAGAACCCCATGCATTTATGCAATGATCCGTAAGTCCAGCGATGTAAGCAAGGTTGAATTTTCAGGGTCTCTGGGCCCGATGTCCCCAGCAGAGTCAAGAGGCAGAAAACCTGTGGGAGCCTGGGGCAAAATCCTCAAACGCTGACGATAAAGCAGCAGGCAAAAAACTTGTTTAATTTGACCATATTAGTGTAATATTATTTAGCAGTTTTATTTCACCCGTAACCAAAAAAAACACCTTATGAGGTGATCGCCTACGGCCCAAAAATTGTCATTGGATTTTTTTTTACATTTTTACGTCCACAGACAGTTCAGGGAGTCTGGACTTCCCTGTCAGATGCACTGATGGGCGGAGCTTTTAATATTTTTCAACCAGAATTTTTCAAGAAATGAGTCTTTCAATAAATGGACACATGATTTCTTAACACTAGCACTAGTACGTTGTTAGTGTTTATTGTTCCATGCAAATATTCTAAAATTGTTAACAACAAGAAAAATATTGAACACTGTTTGCAAAAGTAGATGGCTAGAAGCGCTAATTTGGAACTAAGCATTTGGTATGTAGTACTTCTATGGCTTCACCTGACGTAATTTTGCATGCTGTGCAGGATGGAGATATGCAATGAGCAAATGGGCATACCGCAATTCCTACTTCAACCAGCTTGGTATAGACAATACATATTTTTTTATTTTAGAGCTGTTGAAGCGTTAATATTTTTAGCATGTTGATGCATTGTGTTGAATTTTTTAATGCATGTTTTTAACTAGTTAATGTGTTACTAACGCATCACTGTATTGCTGATATTGTATGTGGACTGCATCGAGACGATGCGCTGGAATGATGACTGACAAACGTGTGGCTATGTCACAGGACCATGACAGTAGTTATGGAACTGCAGCAAAACAATTTTTAATTACTTCAGTATTACTCGATCGTCAAATAACAGCAGCTAAATAGAATATTGAAACTCTGCTTCACAAAAATTAGTAAATTGTTATTTATAATGCGTGTTAATTTTTTAACATGTTAAGTTAACGCCTCAATCTGACAGCTCTAATTTATTTATATTTAGTAGATTTAGCATTTTTATTTGTTACAGCTTAGTTTGATACAACTTGCATACTACTGTGTTACCAAAATATGGTTCACTGTTCTAGTCAATTTTAGTTGATGATAAAAAAATATCAACAGTAACATAATTATATTGATCAATTATTTATCAGCATGTGTTAGATTGTTAGATTTAGATGCATTTTGGTTTATTTGTTTGTGCTTGTTTTTTTATTGATTTTTATGTAACAACGGAATAAGTTGCACACAGTTTTGTTTACATTTGTTTTGGTGCATTAATTTTGTTTTTTAACTGTAGAATATTCTGTTGCCAATCCATATTGCCATTATCGTATAACCCTATCTCATAATGATATCAGGTTGTTATTGGTTGTTGATATCCATTGTCATTTTTGCTGCTGTAATAGTACAATCTCTACCACATTCTGTGCTAAGTCAGTCACTGTTAGTTAAGCATATGTAAAGAAAGTAAAGAGGAGCTCATGCTTATCATTTTGGAATGAAAAATTACTTAGGCATGTAGAAGTCATTGACAGTATAAAAAGAGGCAGTGTTACTGTTTGTGTGATGGTTCAAGTCTAATTTTAGTTTCTGCTTTCTGCAGTGGGATTGGGCATTGTACATGATTTTGGAAAGCTTCAGCTTCAGTAGTGCTAAAATTTATCTGAATGTAATGAGCAAGAGACTTAATAAAAGAACTATGCTAGTGCACCACTTGCGGGCTGAAGCCAGTTCTTTGTGTATAATTCAGGGTTGCACGTAGAAACTTAGATATTGCCAAGGTGTTTTTCTGCATTAGATTAATGTTGCTGCTGACTGAGACTGATGTCAGTGTATTTGTTGGTCAGGTCTGATGGATGACGACACACTTCGAGATACTCCGGATGTAGTGGAAGCCGTGCGCCGATTGCCGAAGGAGGTGGCAGAGGCACGTCAATACCGTATCACCCGTGCTCTCTATCTATCAATGCGCAAGGAAATCTTACCAAAGGAGGAGTGGACATCATATGACATGGTACAATTCTTGAAAAAAATTCCAGATTGATTGATTGAACTGTTGTTTTTAATCATCATGTTTAGTGTTAGTGTTTAGTGATATATGGATGTGATTTTTGAATCCACTGCATCTCTGGTAAAACGAAAAATTATTGTGATGATCTATAGAACATTACATGTGGTGTTATTGTCAGCCGTAGTGCATTATTTAAGTTGCTGATTTTATTCGATAAATGCATCCCTTAGAATCTTCAGTATGAGTGATCCCATTATTGCGCGCGATAGCAGCTACTGATGTAGCGCGTCCTAGCCATCGCAATTCTGTTCATCTGTCTGCCTATTCATCACAAGGGTGGATCAGTCAAAAACGATGCAAGCTAGGATCACCAAATCTTTACCATCGGCTGCTTGAAAGACTCTAGTTTCAGGATCTGTAAAGCTTTTCCATAAATTTGAAGGGGTCACTTTGAGCAGGGGTGCTAAATGAAAGGGAGGAGGGTGGGAAAAATGTGTGACTTCTAGCCAATAAGTTGCCATATCTCAGAAACGGTTCGAGATAGGGCCTGGGTTACTGTTTCTCAGGTCAAGTTATTTGGTTAAATATCTGCCCAAAATCCTTATCTAATGGGCTAAGTATCACCTGGGCGTTTTCGCAGCAATACAAATAATAGATCACATTATGTAGTGTTGTCTACAGCCGATTCAATACCTTCAAACATTGCATTGAAAATGTTATTTTACTGGTCTCTCTGCTTCATTATTATTGTTATTGTGAATTTTATTGCAAATAATCAGTTAATTATGGTGTAATAGTGAAACTGTTGGCGCATTTTGCAAAGTCATAGCGATGGTCGTGCTGAAGAATGAGATAGGGTGATTAGTTGCTAGTTGCCAATGGTTAAAATACTGTATTAACTGTAAGTCTTATTTATTGAACATTCCAAAGTTAACATCAGTCAAGACAGATAAGAGTATGGCAAGCGGATGAATGAATGAACAGTGATGGCCCTGGGACCAGGTATTTGCACAGGATTTGGTGTATTTTCCGGTTTTCGTTCACTGGTGCATCCAACCATCAGTGTGTCCATTTATTGTGATATCTTTTAACCCAATGGAGGGACTTTTACAACTCGAAACATTGTTTAATAGGTTGCTCTGTTGACAGAAACTGACTAGGAAGGTCAAGGTTGCCACATTGTGAGATACTAAAAACATTGGCACCCGATATCCAACGAACATCTTGAAGTATCACCGTCAGATATACCATGATGCTTAGACCATTCGCATATGAAGGTTGTGAGGTCAAGGGTCTAGGTCATACAAAGTCAGATATAATGCGAGTGATATGCAGAGCCAATGAAGCATCCATGTTGACGCTTGATGTCAAAGTATTATCTAGTTTATTAACACTTTGACACACAAAGGTCGTGTAGTCAAATGGTTTTTAATAAATAACTAAGTATACTATAAATAATGATAGAATATCATTAATGGCATAGAAGAAACAGTATGTCAGCAGTATGATACATGTTTCAGGATACAAGATATCTGCAGCCGTATCTGGAGGAAGTGAAGAAAGAAATCCGAGAGCGTGAAGAATGGAATAAACTTTGACATCGACTTATGCTGAGTTGCTGACGGACGTTATTTGAATGTCGGACATTGTTCCTGCAACTCCGATGTATATTATATGACTTTGAGCATTGTTTGCTACTGCTAATGGTTCTTTTTCTGCACTGTTTATGTTGATGGTTTAATTTCACAGTAATATTTTTCAGCTTATATCCAAAATTCAAATCTTTCGCATACAGTCTAGTGGCATTTGTATATAATATAATGACTTGTAGCTCAGAAATGGCTACTGTTATTGAACATTTCGTAGCTTAACTGCCAGTCTAATGTCATCTATAATGTTGTATCATTAGTTGTGTTAGGTAATTGCGTCATATTAGAAAAACATTGGAGACTGTGGCTGATTATGGTGTTTTGATAAGAGCATAGATTTATATATAGATTAACTGTAAAACTGTTGAAAATACTGATTCTGCCCAGTGCATTTCACTGCAGATTCTTGAATCGCATTGGAAAATCACCCAAGCCATGCAGTTTATGTGTTAAACTAGTAACTTTTGTGGCTTGCCTATATTTAGTTTTGAAACTATGTGCAAGATTTTGCTGACACAAATACTCAGTCAATAATTTGATTATGATATTAAATTAAAATATAATGCATAATGTAAACTTGTATTTTTAATTTAACATTCAGGTGTTACAT
>Ga0209671_1002494_pt1 | contig 16902 bp, 15 predicted proteins | sample WorMetHERISLAND2_2_FD_187401 | JGI IMG/M metagenome (GOLD analysis project Ga0209671, IMG submission 187401) | Marine gutless worms symbiont microbial communities from Max Planck institute for Marine Microbiology, Germany - Olavius geniculatus... | ecosystem: Host-associated > Annelida >...
TCATAAGACCATGCCATGACACTGTCACGTATTTAAATCAGGCTTATTCAGTATTATATCAGAGTCCGTCTCAAGCCATATCTGTTTCTTTGTAACACAGACTTAAAAATATATTGTTTTTGAATAAATTTGGTAATTGATAGCAAAGTGATTGATATTTCAGTCCCAACCACAGTCCTGGTAATGCAGTTAAGAAATATAGCTGCATTCTTACATTAATAATGTGATAAATGTAATTAGATAAAGTGGCGATCTACCACTAGTAATTTTCTGTTCACTACTGCAAGATCGCCGATCTACCCCTAGCACTGACCCAGCGAAAAATGTCTCTTGTTCAGTAATATCAATTGCATGGGCGTTGGAACAGGGGGAGCAGAGGGAGCAGCTGCTCCCCCAACTTTTGGCACGGGAGAGCAGGCCATAGCTCTTGCTCCCCAAAAAGTTTGAGCCTCTGCAGTGCAAAAGGTCCAGAGCAGAGGATACTGTGTGTAATTAAACAAAATGCCAACATCACAACGATATTATGAATGTGTCACATCGATGTCCAGAGACGTGATAAATAAATTCGGTTGATACGTATGCGATAGTGTTTCAATGCCATGTTCGTCTTCTTGGCCAAATATGTACAAATACACACGAACAAACATTGCCAACTCAAACAAAATATAATGACAATGTTATCACATGCAGTCACCAAGATAGCGAACAGTGTCACTCAATAGTCCCAATAATTGAAGAGCTGGAACTGCCAAAATAGTAATCTGTTATCAAATTTAAGAGATGGCACAGAATGGAATAAACTCGGGTCTTTTAATTAATACATCCAGATACTTTGTATCAGCTGAAAGACGACTACAAAAGTAAACAACAACAGACGTGATTAAGACAAAAATTATGACAATGTGCATTTGAAGATGTGCAAATGACACAAGAAAAAAGTAGATGCACAAAAATCGAGATTGCCCTCTTTGGATCCAATTCAGAGTGTTCTCCAAAGTGGACACAAATTTACTACTGCCAGGGACCGACAGACCAAGCCATGGTAACACTTGTAGGAATAGGCAGAATCACGCCAATGCCACCGAAAAAGTCCAACAGAAGGCACTTCCATGGCATGTCATTTATCGTACTTGTATTGTGCTTGCCATCAAGCTGCTTGTTTCGTAAAAATCTATTTATTTTCGTACGGCACACCCAATTCGAACCATAGACACCAAATTTTGGGAGTAAACCTGTACCATGTCTTCTTCTTCTTCTCCCAGGGGGTCAAGGAGCTACCATAAAAAAGCCACTAACTAAATAACAAGTCTTACTTGTTAATGCACAACATGCAAAATATAGATTACTCGCAGTTAGGGACAAAAAAAACGAAAATGCAAACAACATAACATAAAATCAACGAACGATATACACAAATTACTGTCACACACCCAAAACACACAAAGAATATAGAATGAGGACGTGAAGTAGAGATGAGTCATCAAAATTTCAATATTGATACGATTAATATTTTAAACACCAAAAACTTAAAACTTAAAAACCCAAAAATTACATTACAAACTTTTGAATTAAATCCTATGATACGCATGATACGCACACTAGCGAATATAGCGACAGTGCGACACCATTATAGCTGTACTCATTCTAAGCGTAGTTACTTACTTTAAGTTATTTAAGTTTTCTCTTTCGACCTTGTAGAATGTTATGTAAACAGCTGATTGCATATTATCGCTCACTGTCATGTTATTGTTTTGCTTGTTTTAAGTGAATAAATGCAATTATTCTACATCGTAAATGTCGCGATTAACGGATTTTGGTTCTGCTTTAGTTGTGAGTTTTTATTTGTAGTTTTAATAACTACTGTACCTAGTGACATCATCACCGACGTCATTGGCATTTGGTTAGCAATGCCGGCAAGGCAGACTGTTTGTGTTCATCCCACGATTAACGAAATGGAAGGTCTGCTATCTACAGTGTACACCAGTTACAACACGAAGTTTGAGCAATGCTGACGTAACGCGCGTCAGCGACATAAACTATAATTTGTGCTGAATAATTGTGTTGTAAGCCCAGGTGCGTGCCTCCTTCCCGACGTTGCTCCATCCCAGCTTTTCACGGTACACCAGATAATTGCGGTAAAATAACCACTTTTTAGGAGTGGTAGCCGTCTTTGACGCCCGCTTGCACCGGGCTCCATGAACCTAGGGGATTGGAACTTAGACTGCTGAAATCTACGTTTAATGCTGAAAATTTCATACAAAGGTTGTCTTGGTCTAACTCCAGCCATTTCGTCGCATTTCAATGTTGAAATGTGTGCATCATCCAAAAATTGTGAAAAATTCACTAAAACCCTTGTTTTGGGGAGGTTCAAGGTCATTCAAAGTCATCAATGTTGATAAATTTAAAAAGCCTGTCAACAGTGCTTGTTATAATAATCAGCATGTTCATGCCTATCTGCAACCGTTTTCACGCTACACGAGGTAATTGTGGTAAAATAACCACTTTTTAGGGGAGTAGCTGTCTTTGACGCCCGCCTGTGCCGGCCTCCTTGAACCTAGAGGGTCGGGACTTGGACTGCTGAAATCTACGTTGAATGCTGAAAATTTCATACACAGGTTGTTTTGGTCTATCTCCAGCCATTCCGTCGCAGTTCAGTGTTGAAATGTGCGCTACGTCCAAAAATTGCGAAAAATTCACTAAAAACCTCTTTTTGAGAGCTTCAAGGTCGTTCAAGGTCATCGATGTTGATAAATCCAAAAAGCCTGTCACCAGTGCTTGTTACGATAAGCAGCATGTATGTACCTATCTGCAGCCGTTTTCACGCTACACAAGATAATTGCGGTAAAATAACCACTTTTTAGGGGGGTAGTTGTCTTTGATGCCTACCGGTGCCGGCCTCCTTGAACCTAGAGGGTCAGGACTTGGACTGCTGAAATCTACGTTTAATGCTGAAAATTTTGTACGCTGGTTGTTTTGGTCTATCTTCAGCCATTTCGTTGCAATTCAGTGTAGAAATGTGCAATGCATTCAAAAATTACGAAAAAAAAATCACTAAAAACCCCTTTTTGGGGGGTTCAAGGTTGTTCAAGGTCATCGATGTTGATAAATCTCAAAAGCCCGTCACTAGTGCTTGTTATGAATTATGATAAGCAGCATGTCTGTACCTATCTGCAACCGTTTTCACGCTACACGAGATAATTGCGGTAAAATATTCACTTTTTGGTGGGGTAGCTGTCTTTGACACCCGCCTGCACCGGCCTCCTTGAACATAGGGGCTAGAGGGTCGGGACTTGGACTGCTAAAATCTAGGTTGAATGCTGAAAATTTGTCTTGCTCTATCTCCAGCCATTTCGTCGCAATTCAGTGTTGAAATGTGCGCTGCATCCAAAAATTGCAATATATTCACTAAAAACCTTTTTTTGAGGGGTTCAAGGTCGTTCAAGGTCATCGATGTTGATAAATCCAAAAGCAGCATGTATGTTCCTATCTGCAACCATTCTCACATTATTCGAGCTAATAATGGCAAAATGACGTGTTTTTAAAGGGGTACCCCTCTTTGACGCCCTCGTTCGAGGAGAACCCTTGCACGGAGTGGCATGGAATTTTGTCACGATAAACTAGACACCTTTGGGCAGCCCACAGTAAAGATTTCGTGATCCTAGCTTGCACCGTTTTGATACAGATCACGAGTGTGACAGATGGACAGACAGACGGTCAGACGCCCAGACGATGGCTAAGACGCGCGAAGCATTCTGCTGTCGCTCGTAAAAACAACTTGTGCAAAATCAGTTATAACTGAAAATGTAAATCACATGTAGTTAAGTGAATAAGAAAGATCGACACGGTGCTTAATATAAAACTAATAGATGTTACCATTTAAAACTTTCAAAATGTAATTGAAAACTGTAATGTAATTTGAAATTACAAATTACATAACCGTGTAATTGAATTACCAATTACAAATTACATTAAAACGAAATGTAATTGAATTACAAACTACAATTGTAATTTGTAATTGAATTACGTAATTGAATTACATGTAATTTCATTACTGCCCAGCTCTGTCTCTCTCCATGCAAGATTCTTTGTACACCATCAGTATGGGTTTTGTTTATCTGTTTTAGGTTTCTCTCTTGAGTGTACCTGCCTGCCATTCGTTATGTCTGTCTGTCTGTCTGACTGTGTTGTAGTCTGGCTCTATGGCTGGTTTCTGTGTTGATACTGTCCTATACCCACTGGACACTGTGAAGACAAGGCTTCAAAGTTCTGTTGGGTTTATGCACTCCGGTCGTTTTCGTGGCATCTATAGGGGACTCGGGTCTGTGGCTGTCGGCTCTGTACCTGGGGGTGATTATTTCATCATATGTTTTGTATAAATGTGCTGCTGCTGATTGCACCAATGCACCACATATCTGCTGTTCACGGTTTTCACAGTGCACATATTTATTGCATTTTGCTGATTTTTTTCAAATCAAACAGTTACAGTCAAAATAGCATTGCCATCAACCTTTCCATGTGTAAGGGCCATAAAAGGCAATATCAATTCCAAAAAAATCCATTCCCTCACATTTGTCAGAGGGTTGTGGGTTATAGCATCAGTTTTGTTAAAGCAGATAGCATTTATGTCTGGAATGGTGGTAGGTACAAATCAGCTGCTATTTGTGTGGAGGTGGTTATTATGTGGTTATTATCACTGCTAGTATTTCTATGCCACATAGCAGGTCCTTTGCTTGTTTGCTTTAAGAAATGTATTCTAAAGTTCGAATAGTTATAATTTTTGAATTAAGCCAAGTACCACAATAAAATTTGCTGGGTATGTCTTGTACAACATAAATTTAGTGAAAAATCTGCTGTAGTTCGAGAGTATTGTGTTTTTAGTGCACTCTATAAATGCAGTGTTTCAACTTTAGGTCCTTTGCAGTTATGGAGATAGAAATAGTTACTGAGAAAAAACATTATTTATAATTATTTTCCTGCCCTTCTTACTCAGTTTGATACTGCAAGCAAACGTTGACATTTGTTGAATTGTACCAGAGTTTTGCTGTTTTTAGTAAGTTTTTATAGTTCATGATTTGCAGCTGCTCTGTTTTTCACAACGTATGAATCAGTAAAAGACCTGATGGGGTTCATTGGTCTCTCGTCATCTCAGTTTAACGTAACAAGCCTTGTTGCGGCCTCATGCTGCGGAGAAACGGTTAGTGGTATTAGTAGCACTAGTAGTAGTAGTAGTCGTAGCAGTTGTAATCATAGCTGGTGTAGTGCTAAAGAGGGTCCATTTGCTTTTAACAGTTTTAGCTGCTTTAGGCTGCGTTCACATAAACATGAGTACGAGTCTGGCACTGTACGGGTTCCCGGTATGAGTTCCGGCAAACACGAGTTTGCATGTATTTCAATGGCGGTGGCGGCCGTTCACATATATACGAGTATGCGTTACATGTAAATTTCACTCGTATGAGTAGTTTCTGTGCAGGTCATGTTTTTGTCCAACTCGTAGAAAGTAAACTACTTGTAAATGGCATTAATATAATTTCTAAAACTAGTGGCACACATTTGACATCAGAACTGACATCATCGTAAAACTGTTCATCATTAGAGATGTGCAGTTTGTAAAAATAGTAACTTTGTAGTGGAATATTGTTGTTTTAATAGCGAAGCATCTCATCAATTTGATTTTATTCAATATGGCCTACATGCGTTTAGTTGTGTGCTTGTACAAGTCACCGTGAACGCTCCACTCATACAATTGAAGCTTCTACGGGCCATAAACGGAAACCTGGACATGTACTCATACTCGTACTCGTATCTATGTGAACGAAACCTTAAGGTCGTATTTTTTCCTCAAGCAAACACTGAGACATAAGCTATAGATAAACGCCGATATTGCATGGTCTAAAAATATGCTATAAAAGCAGAGATAGAAGATGAATTGAGAGGAATATTCGAATTTGCAACAAGGTTGGAAATTATGATTTTAATTTTTTTGCAGTTAAGTGCTTGCCCGAGTGCCATTCTTGGGTGTTTGAAATTGTTTTTGTCCACCAGATGGCATGCCTGGTACGAGTGCCCACGGAGGTGGTCAAACAGAGGGCGATGACATCACACGGCGTTTCCTCGTTCGACGTACTTCTACGAACTGTTCGCACTGAGGTATTGTTAGATCTCCATAGCAGTAGTAATCTAATCTAAAAACAATTTATATAGCGCCAGCCATAGTCACAGTGTCAACTGTGAATCAAAGTGCTGTATTGGCCGTGACCTGTCCTAGGTGCTGTAGGCTAAAGTAATCAGCAGCAGCAGTGGTAGAAGTTTCCAGTGCAAGTCATTTTCTATACCTTAGTGTATAGAGCATCACTTATTAGGAGTAAGAGCACTGAATTTTTGGGTTGTAGTCTAATTCTAGTTATAATTTGTGCACTAATACAGAAAGTTGTTTATTGAGAAATTGTTAAAAAGTCGAGTGTTGTCAAGTAATTGTGATGGTAAATAATAGTGTTTTTGTAATTGTGTGTGTGTATATGTCTGGTAGGGTTTTATTGGTCTGTATCGTGGCTATTTGGTGACACTATCACGAGAGCTACCATTTGCACTGCTTCAGTTTCCACTGTGGGAATATCTCAAGGTACCACAATTAGACGTTTTGAATGTACCGTAAAACTGCCAATACAAGCCGGGTCTCTAATACAAGCGGGGGTCTGAAACTGATGTTTTAATAGAAGCCGCGTCTCAATAAAATCTGGCTCCCTAACATAAGCGAGGTCTCCAATATAAGCTGGACGTCCAAGTAGTTGTTGTTGTAAGTGTACTAGCAATTGTAGTAGTAGTAGTGATTAGTTGTATGTGCAGTAGTAGTATACACTCGCTCTAGATTGTATTGTAATAATACTGTTGTGCACACTAACCATAGATAAAGTATTACCCTGGTATAACAGGTTGACAATGTTTTAATAGAAGCTGTATCTCAAATAAAAGCCAGGTCTCCAGTACAAGCCAGGGGTCTAAGTGAAATGTTCTAATAGAAGCCAGACGCTTCTATTAGCAGTTTTGTGGTATTTCAAATTATGTCTTTTTCATGGCTTGTTTAATCGGTGTGCAGTGCTAAGTCATTTAGTGAACTTTCATTGAAAAGTCACCTGTCGTACTGCATCAGTGTTACCTGACTTGGTGACATATTGGTTATTATGTTGACTTGCGATTGAGATGTCGTAGGTTTGACTCGTGGTCCTGTCACTATCAAGTGGATGGGTGACTGTCTGCAGATAGGTAAAACATCTTGGTATATAGCCAACCACCCAGGTTAACTCCACCTTCCATCCCTTTGTATTTGGAAAACTAACAAAATGGCACTGTTTTGTAACTTATTTGTGGAATCACCCTCGTAAATCGAGTTCCAGGCTGTCTGGCTGGAGTTAAGTTGGATGGAGTGATTTCACCTGGATCAGGTGGCAGTTGACACCATGATTCCATATGGCAGGTGGTGCTTCCTAGCTCAGAGATGGGTTACTATTAGCAGCTATTTTTAACCTTTATATTTATTCTGTTGTTCGGATTAAGTACTCAATGATACAGTCTTCTCCAATTGTGCAGGGCATTAGCTGATGGTGTAGTACATGTAGTTGCACCAGTGTGTATTAGTTGTAGTAGTAGTTGTTATTGATTAGTAGTAATTATTGCTATGTAGTTGAAGGGGTCGCTGGATCAGAGTGCAGTAGTTGTTGTTGTTTAGTTGAAGTGGTCACTAATTCAGCTGTCACCAGTTAGTCCGTGGCAGTCGTCTGTTTGTGGTGCATTTGCTGGTGGGTTTTCCGCTGCTGTAACTACCCCGCTCGACGTCGCTAAAACACGCATCATGCTCGCACCGGTATACCTCCATTAATTTCAGAAATAATACTTTGTGGCATACTTTGTCCTCCTATATCTCACCACAGTACTGCAGTGCTATAGCTGCCTGTAGTCTCACTGCAGTCAAGCGAGATGGTTGAAACATTTCTTGCATCTGTTTATCACACACACATACCACGCAGAACACGTCATCGGTCAGTCAACATGGTCTAGAATTTATTAGGTTAGCAATTCTAGCAAAACTTGCCCTAGTGAGCAAATACAGAAGAGTGCCAACCAGAACAGACTTCCATCTGACATCTGTCAGTCTTAGGTCCCGTTTTTTCATGCACATTTGATGGCCGGCCGATCAAATTGATCTCTGATCAACTTTGGTACTTGATCTGAGATCATCTCAATAACCGTTTTTCCATCGCCAATTAGCGATTGATCGTCCATCAAATCTCCCATCAAGTTGATGGCCGAATATTGGCGGATCAAGTCAGATAATTGACGATTAAACGTGGCGATCTGCAGTTGGTTGCTTATTCGCACCAGAAACATCGCTTCACGTCGCCGGTCAGAACAGCAATTCACGCATTAAAATGAAGTTCCAGGCATGGCGATCAGTCACTACTGATCCATTCATATTGTGCATGGTGTTTTGTAAAGAAATAAAATGGATAGACGCTCCCGTATAGATTTGCGATAGAACGTATTTTTGACAGCAGACGATATCGTTGCTATCACGACGTTTACTGGCTACGGCGTCCACTCGCAGCGCATGCTGGGTAATTTAGCGCAACACTGCAAATTAAGGTCACTGTCAGCCAATCAGATTGGCATAAAGTAGGCTCAGTTGACGGCGGATCAGCTAATCACCGATCACGTAATTGGAGATCGAAAATCCATGGAAAAACGAAACACAGTTGGTCGACGATCAATTCTGAACATCAAGTTGATCGGAGATCAGTAAATCGGAGATCAAATTTGATTTGATTGGCGATGGAAAAACCGGACCTTAGGCAGCGTATGAAGACTTCCCTGCTTCGTCATTCGTATGCAAGCCCATAGCAAGACTTCTACAATGGGGGTTCAGTTCCACTTCCCTGGGCCCTCCATTAATCCAGCTACGGAATCTGGGGGGCATTGTTAGACCCCCAGTGGGGTCCGGGGCAAATCTCCAGTCACTCATGCATTTTGGTGCACTTCGAACTTTTGCATCTAGTGGTCACGTTGTGGCAAAAATGGGTTTGAGGCCAGCATTTTCAATGCCAAGGCCAGTGGTTCTCGATGGTCTCAGCTGATGTGGGTGGGGAGTTCAGTTGAATTCATCAATTTCCCGCTTGGCTATTGGTCTTGTACATGGATCTACATATTTGAGACTTCACTGACATGGTCCTAGAAATAATGTATGTTTTTCAGGCCATGTGACAACCCTCTATGATGAGGATGATATATATTGATACATAAGGTGTATACAAACATGCTCTGTAGGCTGCAAGTGATCTGGCAAGTGGCAGCGTTTTACTGGCTCTGTCAACAGTGTTCCGACAGAAAGGCTTACGTGGGCAAGTGATTCCTTTCACAAAATAATTTTAGTTTGCCTTAGACATTGTAAATTTAGACCACTACTTTAAGATAATTAATTAAATAAATGGCACTTGTTGCTTCATATTTAATTGGAATCGGAAGTAAGTAAAATGGCAAACAGTGCAATGACAATGTCGTGGGTTCAAATTTCAATTTAAATCTCTCGCTAAAATTCTGAAAATAGATAAATGGTATGACGTCACAATAACGACTAAGGATATCTGTCTTAACAGTCAACTTTTGTTCACATATTTTGAATTAGCATTCTTTCGGCCATATTTGCTAATAATTTTGTTGAACTTTGTTGTTATGTGACTGTGTTATGATAGATAGAACACAACACCATAAATATATGCTGCACTGTGTTCTGTTTCAGCCTATTTGCTGGTGTATTGCCTCGTACTCTGTGGATTGCACTTGGCGGATCAATATTTCTCGGAGTCTATGACGCCTCACAGCTATTAATATGGACATTATTTCCACAGTGACAGTGCAGAATAATTTAGGAATAACTTTAGCGAATTTAGACCAGTTGTTTTAATAAGATTTTTTTGTTTATTGTGTGTCAGTTTTTATTGTTTGTTTTTGCACAGCTGTTAATATAACGTTGATGGTGACGTGGATTAGTACTGGTAATTTATGGTTACGAAGTTTTCTGCAACTGTACCACCTTAATGACAGCATTTTAGTGTGTTCTAGCTCAAGAATTAACAAGCGCAGAAAAATCCCACAGGGCAGCAGTAATGAGCGTACCAATTATCAGCTCAAAAAAAAGTCTCAGGACTGGGTTAGGGCTAGCATTAGATGATGACTGCATAATGTGCCACCACAGAGCTTATATATTTTCTGTATATCACAGAAAACCAAAATTGGCGTAAACATTCTCCACGGCTGGGGCAATTTTCAAGGTGCGTCAATTTTCAGCTTAAAAGGATGGGGTTAGGACCAGCTATTTAGCGTATGGCTGCATAATTTTCTACCACTGGGCATTTCTATTTACGCTCATTGACTTGCATGGCATTAAGTAAATAATTCATTTAATGCTCAAACAATGGACATCAAACAACAGTGAAAGAATCACAGTCGAGTCTCTAAAGGGTGGGTCAAAATATTTGACTTTTTGAGTGTGAGATAACGAGTGATAGACAGGTTTGTGATAAGTCAAAAATTTTATAATTTTGTCTAGAAAAACTGTAGAACTAGCATATCGTTGTGTTGAAATATTTTCTGAGTTATTTTTGCAAATCTTTCTTCACCACCCGTACCCTTGAAATTATGCCAAATTTGACATCAACACAAATTTGTGACAAAATTCATACAAATTGCAAAATTCTACCACCAACCAGGGTCATTAAATTATCAACGCTAAAAATAATCCAGTGTTTTTGGCCCACTCTGTACAACTACAAAGTAGATGGTGTCTATATATGAAAGTCAGTGGCAAAGTTATAGCTGTCGCTTTCTGTGGTCGATCCAAGTCCTGATAAACCAGCTGTAAGTACTGTAGATAACTCGCCAGCAAGCACATCTGTCAAGCAAACAATAACAGGTATTAATAGTTCAAATGCAAACAAGATGGTGGTTACAACTCCATTGACTATTATACCTACGCCAACATGTGACAACTACAGAACCAAAAAGTGCATTTTGGGGGCGTATTTCACCCCACTTTGATGCTGACCCTTGATCTTTTGACCCCAAAATTTGATGCAGTCATCCTTTTCCCAAAGTCCATTAGTGGTGGAAGTTTGGTCAAATTCTGTCAACAAATACCCAAGATACCCAAGATATCTTGCTAACAATGTTTGTTCAGGAATCGCGCACGGACGCACGAATACTCCGGAAACATAATGCCTCCGGCCACTACATTAGTGGAGGCATAAAAAGGCCCATAGGCTGTTGACAGGAAAACCATCAGAGAGCTATGGTGCATCACCTGCCATATCGGATCACACAGCACAGCCACTACACACCCCACATTAACCCTAGCTAGACTGGCCAGTACTCGATTTACGCACCCCAGAGGGATGAAAGGCTGAGTGAGTTGTCATTAAACCAAACTTTAGCTGAAAAGTCTGTTCATTGATCCATTTGCTCTCCAGACCACAGAATGTACAAAAATTTACAAGTTCATATGTTTAGATGTTGCAAAACATCAACTATAATTAAATATTCCATTACTGGTGGAATATGAAACTATAATTGGAGTCAGTTTGAGCGGATTTTATTCGGTTGGTTTTTAGCAGTTTTAGATGGGTTTACCCAATAAAACCCACCCAGTTTTGGGTTATTTCTTTAGAGCTGTTGAAGCGTTAATTTTTTAAACACATTAACGCACTGCGTTAATTTTTTAAATGCACTAATTAACACGTTATTAACGCACCCAGGCCCATCGAGAGGGAGACTAGAGGGGTAAGTTACCCCGGACCCTGCGACGTTCGTGGGGCTTCGCCTGTGGAATATAGAAAGTTAGAAACATATTTTAACGTATAATCAACAATAGCTGACGTCATAGCTAACACAAAAATCTATTAGCCTGCTGTCGGAATAATTATTTATCTACAGTAGCAACGGAACGGCAACTACAGTTTAGCTACATGAATTCATTTGATTGTCAAATAAGTTTAAAAAACCGCAGTTTAACGGAATATTGGAACTTTTGCTTCACAGAATTTAGTAAATTAACATAAATTTACGTATGTGCATTAATTTTTTTAACGCACGTCAATTTATTAATCCAATAAGACGTTAATTAATGTGTTATTTGACAGCTCTAATTTTTTTGGCTACGGGACATCTCAACCCTGAACAAAACACAGGGTGACCACTTGTCCGGAAACCTGTAAATGTCAGGGAATTTGAAACATGTCAGGGAAAAAATCTTGTCAGGGAAAAGTGTCCCAAAACTGTTCATTACTTTGCTTGCAGACTTGTACTCCCATACTTTAAAATTTGCGGTGCCAGTAAGCCGCTTTTGTTTGCCTTTATTGTTTAAACTGCACTAAATTTGGTCAGTTAATTCTCTGAAAAATTATTAAAATTGTTGCCAATAGACGTCATATCGCTACTGTTGCGAGGGGCGACTCCGTCCATGTTCCCTTAAAATGTCTGGAAAAGTCGGGGAATTTGATCATGACTGGAGAGTGGCCACCCTGAATACAAACACTAATATACTCCATGAGAAATGTGCATCTGTATTTTCCACCAAAACTCCCATGTTTCTACTAATACATGTTTACCAGCACTGCTGCACTGTTTCTCACTTTGCTGAAGTGCACCTTTCACTACAACTAATACTACCGGTACTACAACAACTACTACTGCTACCACTACTGCCGCAACAACAACTACTACTGCTGCCACAGGTTTACCGGCTCTTGACTTATCGGAAGTACATCTTTTGCTGTCAGTTACACTACGACAACTACTACTAGTCTAGTACTACTACAACCAAAATCTACTACTGGTAAGCAATCCTACAAATACTACAACAATGGCTAATTACTATAAAGCTTTACCTGCTCTTCTGCGCTGTTTCTTGACTTTCTTGAAGTCCATCTTTTGCTGTCGGTTCATCTGCAGGTTACCAGGTGGCAGCACAGGCTTCGTACTTGCTACATTAGTCTTCTGTTTCGGCAACTTCTTTGTCTTGTCCAAATCCACTGTTAGTGAACCCTGAGAGTGACAAACGACAAGCACAACTATGACTCTTGTCTGATGCCACTGGCCTCTGACCTACTCAACTGAAAAACGGCACCCTGGTTACCTCTAGACTTGGGAACGTTTACACTGATTCCGATTTTTTGATGCTTTTTCGGCTTTTACGTTTGGTGCCTGTAGCACCGTACAAGACGGAGTAATGAACAGATAGGGAAGACTTGTACTGCTCTTATATTCCATTCATGGGACTTGTGCCTGCCACTGGGATGACAGGAAACAAAAAAAACAAATAAACCATAACTGAATCAATCAGTAAGTAACTAATTAAGTGAAGAAACAAATAAACTTGGCGACTCAACACTGCTTATGTCTGACAACAGCAGCATGACCATGACCTTCTGCATTCAAAGCCACGACCTGCTTTTTAAAACATTTTGCTTACTTGTACATTTTCTGCTGCCTGTGCCTAGTGACATCATCACCGACGTCATTGGCATTTGGTTAGTGATTTGGATAGAGTTACTTCTTTGTAATATAAAGAACACTGTGTCTACGAGAATGGGATGCTTAACTTCCTCTGACCACAGTCTTTGATTTGGAATCTGCATAAGACACTAACATTTCATAAGAGTGTAGAGTTTCCTGATTCTGCCGGTGAAAGAATCGTGAAAATCTGTTAATATTTGATGAACTTAGGATGCATAAAATGGGGTCATTTTGGGGCCATTATTGCAAAGAATTTATTAATGCCCTTGGTACTCTGGCAGAGAACTTTAACTCGAAGACCAAGGCCAAGGCTTTGTTATCGCGACACTGCTCTTTGACCTCGAGATGACACCTTGAGGACAACGCCAAGTCCTTGAGAAGAACTACATCTCTTACTTGAAGAGGCACAACCATTAGTAAATAGCAGTAAGTCTAACCTGGGCAGCATCTTCTTCCATTTCTTCGCTATCATCTTCTTCATCATCATCATCATCATCATCAGAATCTTCAGCTGTCATCTCAGTCTCTGTAACCTCATTGCTCACCTTGTCATCACCATCATCATCTATGAGCCCAGCTGTAGGACCGGTTGTAGGAAACACAACATCTGTCACGCTCATGCTCTTCAGACCTCAAACCAACCAACAAACCAATCGGCCAAAATCAACAACACTGACTGTCCATATTTCACACAGAACACAGCCCAATCTCAGTGTTACAGAGTGGCCGTAAACCTGGGATACTCAGGCAATTATATGAGCCTAGAAAACTTTTGAAAAATGCAGGGAATTACTGGAGAATTATGTGAAACCTCAGGGAAAAATTGAAACAAACAACATGGGTGTCCAGAGTACAAAAATACTCTCAAGATACATTTGCAGCCAGGGAGGGGTGCTCTGCCCCAGACGAGTGCTCCCCCAAATTACCATTATTACAATTACTGTTTGCTGTGAAAACCTATGGAAAAGTAAGCTTACGACTCCTGAAAAACCTAAAACAAACTCTTGAGAATTTTTTCTCTCCTATTCTGTGGCCACCTAGTGCATTGAGCAGCAGCAGTACGTGGATACCTTGTAGTGCTTTCTGTTCATCACTCAGAAGGGAATTGATGTCAAAAGCTGAACTCATTTGACTGACAATCTCAGCTGACACGTGCGATGAACGAGTATATGTCTCCGGCGGCTCTGTGTAGTACATTATACGACCACTACAACAACAACAACAGTTGTAGTAGTAGATGAGTAGTAGTTGTACTATTAGCATTAGTAGTAGTAGTGGACAGATGTGCTGAATGCGTGTATGGCTCAATAACCAGACCACATCATACCAGAATAACTAGGTTATGCTACAGTGCCTGATTCACAAAAGCTTGTAAGTGAATCTTATAATATTTTAAGACTGTAAGAAAAAAACAGATGAAAATCTGGAAATACAGTGATCACACGAAAACTTGTGAATAAATTGACCCTGTACAAGACTGCGTTGACTACTCTGTACCAGTTTCACAGCACTGCATACAAGTCAAGTTCAAAGTAAAAATATCCGAAAACTAGTCCAAATATCAAAAATCCTAGAGGATAAAATTTTGGTATTGTCCTGCAGCATAACGTTCATGACAATTTTGTTATTTAGTATGACCCATTGGTTGCTTCCATGTTGGCAGTGTGTATGGAAAAGGTGGACAGACAGACAAACAGACAGGCATGGCCTGTAATGCGGCTTATTAGCAACAGTACTCACACATTCCAGTCCTGTAATACAAGTTTAGCAGCCTTGTTGACATCAGGACGGCCACCCTTACGTAGCATGCCTCGCCGCTTGGCCAACAGGGCTAGAAAGTCGTTAACATTGGAGAACTCGGCCAGGCAATAGTGAGCCATCAACTACAACAACAACAGTAACTACTACTACTACTAACTACCACTACAACTACACCATGGGCCATACTTTACTTTTGTCAATATCTTTGCTGATTATTGACCAATTTTCAAATTTTTTTCACTGGCACACTCTGCAGACAATTTGCAATAATGTGGTTATTATATATCCCACCACACAGGAAATGCATTTCTACACTACCTTGTAAAATATAAATTAAGCAAAAACTAACGATAATAACAAAAATTTAGGTAAATGAAAAAACACCAACATCGCGATGTTGACACTAGACTGTCTAGTGTCATGCAGACCATTCACTGCAATGTTGGTCTGAAGTGTTTTTTTCAATTTTACCAAAATGTTTATTTGTTATTATCGTTATGTATTCATATATCATTGACATTTCACTAGGTAGTGTAAAAATGCATTTACATTTACAGCATTTATATTTACATATGTAATAATCATGTTATTGCAAATGTCTGCAGAGTGTGCCAGTGAAAGAGTTTTGAAAATCGATCAGTAATTGGCGAAGATATGGACAAAGGTAAAGTGCCACGTTTTTTTGGCCCACCCTGTACAACTGCAAGTGTCAAAAGTAGATATGCATAGGGTGTTGGTGTTCTCATCAAAAACTACCTCAAACATTGCTGCTGCTGCTGCAAACCAAATGCATTACCGTCACCTAATCCAAAAAATCACAGTTTGAAAAAAATTACAGAAAGTACTCTCCAAACACCTGTTGGGTCAACGTGTTGATTTGTTTCAAACCAGTGATGAAATGGTAGGAGAGAGGGACAAGACTAAAAATTTTCTCCCAAAAATACAAAATTTGGGGCCTAAAATCCACATGTTTAACACAAAAGCATATAACAAATCAGTTCCACTATTAGCTATTAGCTCTCACATCTTAATTTTGACACTGAAAGTGAAAGAAATTGTGACGGAATTTGTACCTGTTGTTTAGTGCATCGGGCAACAACGGCTGTCACTGGAGCTACAGGGTCTTCGAGTGACTCCACCTGTAGATATTGACAGTCTAAAATAAAATATCAACAATCACTGGTACAGGTACAAAATACCAGTTGATTCATGCGCCACTGTCGAATTCAGCACATGACAAAGACTCATGCAAATTAGGCAAACCATATTTGAACAAATCGATATGCAAGGTTTTGACATAATGACATGCCTTTGTACCACTAAATCATTGCCAACTGATCAACACACAAAAACCTATTCCAGTTGTTTTGACCCACCATGTTATGTAACAAAGAGCCATAGCCAAACCATAAAGCCCACAGAGTGGAGCTGATTTCCATTTCCTTGGCCCTCAGGCAGATACCAGTTTACACTGCAAGACCAGATAAATAGGGCTAATGCATCTTGCAGTGTGCTTCTTTACATTCCAGATTTCGATGATAGACTGGTGGTACTCATTGCACATACCCACAGAGGGATGGCTTG
>Ga0209671_1002496_pt1 | contig 16901 bp, 13 predicted proteins | sample WorMetHERISLAND2_2_FD_187401 | JGI IMG/M metagenome (GOLD analysis project Ga0209671, IMG submission 187401) | Marine gutless worms symbiont microbial communities from Max Planck institute for Marine Microbiology, Germany - Olavius geniculatus... | ecosystem: Host-associated > Annelida >...
GTTGTCCGCTATGCATCATTCAATGTGGTTTGCACTGATGCTGCAAATCATTTCTATTTAACAGTCTATGATGTCATAAATTACAATGACGTCATATCCGCAACAAACCCATATATGTTCGTAGAAAATGTACTTTTTACTGATATATAGATTTTGAAAAAAATTCTAGTCTAATACATTGATTCTCATTACTTATTGATCAACCCTCGTATTTTAGTACTTTTGTGCCGAAATATTTTCTTAAATTTATTCGGTTATTAACTATAGATGTAGGAAAAACATGCTCCAGAGTGGACCAATAGGCACTGTTTATTGTGTTCATGTGATTTTAATTTTGGTTGTAGTTGTCTGTTGCACTAATCTTTTTTGCGGGCAGTCTAAAATAACTTTCAGCTTTAGAATATGTTTTCTGTTTTTTTAGTTCTATCATTTCTTATGTAGAAAGTGACCGTTTTGGTTGGGACTTTGGTGCAATATCACAAATTAACAGCAAAAGCTGGGAGTATTATGGGCCCAGTGTTTAAACCAATATTTCTGGGCATCTAATTCGCACATTTTAAGTTTTCTTTGTTTACTCTTCGTGTTGGCATTCTGTTTAATCATTTGCTCGCTTTTGATGCTTTTTAATTTACTTACTGACCCATTGTTTATACTGTTATTAGTGAACACTAATTTGTAAACAGAGTCTTAGCGGTTACTTACTGCTGCTACCTTCTTCAGAAATCATTCCAAACAGCAATTTCCAGTATTTCATTAACTTAAAAAATGTGTGTATGTGATTTGCTCATGACATAGTGCTAACTATATAAGTGTTTTTTGATGGTGTTTACTTGGACTAAAGGATGAAGTTGAACAATTTATGTAGCTTATTATTTATTTTTGTATATTTGACCCGTCAGAGTACACGTACTAAATGCTTGTCGATGGTGGTGGTCTATGATGCGTGTGGTAGACAAATCGTGTGGTTGGAGCTATGCAATTGTATTCTGTGGAGCGTAAAGTCAGTCAGCCAATTGAGGGTCATGCGGCTGCTTTCTCGCAGTTCTCAGTTCCCGGCAATGCCACTCCTTCGACTCTGTTCTGCTTTGCCGTGCGTGGAGCCCAAGGCGGCAAGGTCTGCCATTCGTATTGTTTTTGCCATCGGCTATTGTAGTACTGAATGCGTTATGGTAACATATGCCAACAGCTGGTTTGATTAGTTTATTAGTCTGCCCAGAAGCAATAGCTGGCAGAGCGGGCTTAAGTTTTACTGCAGATGTTTTATTCATTTAGTTTTTATTTCAACGCAAAATCTCCCAGATGCGTCGTCCGATCGGCTCAAAATTTTGCATGCTGGTCAGTACTAGGTTGAATTTTATAATGCTGGTCCAAAATTTTGGGGGCTTACCCCCAAAAATTTTAGGGGCCAAAAACATGCAAAATTTTGCCCGATTTTGGACGACTTCGAAGTTCGGCGGCAAATATCTTTGGAACGGATGAAGATATTCAAAGTCAAACAAATATTTTATCTACCGCAATTCCTTTCACGTTAGGTGAAACAAGTCCGGTGAACTTTGGTCCAGTAACCTTGGAGATCTCGATGTGAAGTCGTACCCACCTAAAGCGTTTTTTTCGGAAGACCATATTGCGGCCCATAGGGGGTGCTGCGCCCCCAAATTTTTACACGCGCTAGAGAATGACCAAGTCTTACTTAGTTAGGGGGTGTAGCCCAAAGAAACTTTGGCACTTGACGTGGTGCTGTCCAGGCATGATAAATTGGGTACAGGTTTTGGGGGGCACCGCCCCCTTAAAATTCGGGAGGGCAAAAAACGTCCAAAATTTAGTACGTTTATGATAACTTTTAACTTTGACCACAAATATCTCTGGACTGGATAGAGATATCGACAAGCGGTAAACAGCGTTATCAACCGCAATCTCTCCCACGTTGAACAAAAAAATTTGGTATACTTTGGTTTACTAAAACCTGAGATCATTTGGTTAATGTTTACCTACCCTAAGTCGTCAGTGCGCATTCTGTGTATGCTAATGCATTTGACTTAAGCCCATGTGACTTTGCCACTGGGGGAATTTCACCGATGTGAATTTTTCCCCCAGTTGGACTTAGGGTGCCGGGTGGACTAACGTTGGGCTTTGCCCCAAATTTCTAGATTGTTTATGTTTTGTCACAGATTTTTTCAACATCAGATCTCCGAGGTCCCACGGTCGATCAGCGTGAAATTTTGCACAGTGCTCAGCTTTAGGCCAAGTTTTATAATGCTGGTCCAAAATTTCGGGGGCTTACCCCCCCCCCAAAAAAAAATTGTAAGGGCCAAAAACGTGCAAAATTTGGCCTGATTTTTGACGACTTCAAAGTTAGGCGGTGAATACCTCCGAAACGGATGAAGATATTTAAAATTCGTCAATTATTTGAGCTACAGCGATTCCTTCCGTGTTAGGCGAAACAAGTCCTGTGAACTTTGTTTCAGCAACCTTGGAGATGTGAAATTGTACCCAGCTAAAGCGCCACTTATGTACAAAATTTCAGGGAGCCCGCACCCCAAAAAATTGGGAGGGGAAAAGCTTCATAAATTTGGCGCGATTTCGCACAACTTTTGAGTTTTACCGCGAATGTCTCAGACATCAACTGAGATATCAAAAATCTGAAACAGACTTGATCGAGGGCGATCAGTGGAGGGTTTAGCTAAAAATTGTTGATTTTGGTCTACTAACAAAAAAGTTATGGGCATGAATGTTGATTTACCCTAAGTCGACAATGCACGTTCTGCGTATGCTAATGCATTTGAATTTAAACACGTGACTTTGCTACATAAGAAATTTTACTCCCCCCCTCCTAATTTTTCCCCCCAATCAGACTTAGGGCGCTGGGCGGACTCACGTTGGGCTTTGCCCTAAATTTCTAGTTTAGTAGGTCTCCAGGCCACCTTGGTACTGGATAGGCATAATGAGTACTCACAGTGGTAATAGTCACCTTGATGTGAGAAAACTATATAGCATTGTTCCTTTCTTCCTTAACTGCTGGCCTACTGACCCATTTGGTTAAATGGGCTTATTTGTGTTAGCTGTTAACGCTGCAATCAGCTGCAGTACTGGTGGAAAAGCAATTCTGTTTTTTTTTTTGCAAAATGACTTTAATCAGCCTCCTTATTGTTTTAGTTTTGTTTGTGCCATTGGCACACACACATACATAATACAGCAGATGAAGGCTATATGTATGGTTGTGTTGTTGATAGCTACATGTGATAGAGGTCGGTCAACCACCACAAGGCAATCAGCCATTTGCCAAGAAAGCTGTCGATGTCTTTTTTCCACCAGAAGCTCAGAATGACTTTCCCGTTGCCATGCAGGTCAGCATGTTTTTTTAATGTTACATATTACTGTAGCTTCAGTGCTAGAAATGTGCTATTTCTAGCACGTGCTATTTCTAGCACTTAGACATTATTGTGCTGCTATCTGGTGAAGATTCCAATGTTAAAAAGTTTCTAGATCTTTGTCTGAATGCATCATTCCAGATCTTGATTGCCACCAAAATCTAATCAATTAGTTTTTGCAACATGCCACCTTACCTTACCTTACCTCCGGGTTGGGCAAGCTCTTACACCTGCCCAGCGCTGAGGTCGTATTAGTTCGGTCCAATGCGCGTCCCCGAATGTAACCATAAGGTTACAGGTAACGGCTATAAAGCCGTGAACGACTGAAGCCATAAATAAACGGCTGTAAAGTCGTAGTCGGCTGTGAAGCCGAAACCAGCACAACAGCACTGGTAACGTGTAACAAATCTGCTGTCACAAGTTTGGTCAGCTCTTAGTTAGCTCCTACCCTCCAGATTTTAGAAATCTTTCGGGTCATCGGTGCAAAGCCCCACCACCAGGACAAGGTGGCTGACCACGGTGGGGGCACCATGCCACACAATTTCATTAGTGCCCTGCCTGCTAAATGGTAAAAAAACCATAATCGGCAAAAGATTTCAGATCACCACCAAAATGTAACGCATCGTTCTGTTGACCAATCTAGTTGATGCTGTGTTGTGCAGGTCGGGCCTAAGTACGATGTGATCTATGTGATCACCAAGTACGGCTACATTCACCTCTATGACATCGAGACTGCCACCTGCATCTACATGAACCGGATCAGTGGAGACACCATCTTTGTCACGGCCCCACATGACTCTTCGTCTGGCATTATTGGCGTCAACCGCAAGGGACAGGTAACGTTTGCATTCCCAGTGAGATTGTTTATCGTGCTACTTTGTTCTAATTGGTCACATAGTGCAGCATTGAAAACCCCCCCAGGGTTTTAAAGCCCCACCTGGGGTGGTATGCATAACAACGTCGTAGATTAGTTTGGACGTAGGTCTACGTCGCGACTAATTATTTCCAAACTAGATAGTTACATCCGACAGCATGCAAAACACTGTTTTAGTGGGCGACTAACTACTACCGACGTAGTTGACGTCGGGTAGTTTGACTCTGGAATTTCCTGGCTAAACACACTCTGCCTCAGCCGGCCTGCAGCTAAAAATAGATATGGCTTGACTTGTTGTCTGCTGCAGTCTCGAGCGTGCTCGAGCTACAGCTCCATGGGCTAAGTAAGAATGCGCGATGCGAATAAGTGAAATTTATCGAATGTTAAATGTTTTATTCAGCAACTTTTAATACTGCAATCAGTTTCAATGGTGTAATTGACTCGCCAGAAGTCCTTTACGATGCATGACGTGATTGCAGCTTATCCTTAGCGACGTTAGTTTACATTGACAACGACGGACTAAATATTTACGACAGGTCGCTGGAGCGACTAGAGTTAGTTCGGATGTAGGCGTCTGACTAGTGCCACGTCGTCGTTATTCATACTGACTTAGCACTACGTCCAACGTAATTCGATTTTAGTTTGGAAGTAAAGTTACGACGTTGTTATGCATACCGCCCCTGTTGAGTTTTGTTGGGTTTTTGGTTTAACTTGGGTTTTCAATATGGTCCAAATTGATGGGGTTTTTGGTTTCAGATATTCTGCATTATAAGAATGAGCACTGCTGGATACTATCCACATCAAGTGTCTAATGCCCATTTGTGTCTGTGTTGATTAACCTTGTATTTAAAGGCTGTTATTAAGAGAAGATTTGCTCAGTGAAGGCAGCTGTCTGTAAGGGTGCTATGAAACTGTTTGAATATCGTATGCATTTATCAGTGATCTGACATCAACAGTGGAATTTTTGATTACACTTTTAGTACATGACAGATGGAGTTGTGGTGACAGTTATTTTGAGTAATGCGACTATTCTGTTTGCTAAATATACATACTCATCGGCCTGTTTTGTAGCATAGCTTTGTAATCATTATGTGAAGGTTATCAAGTCAACTGTGCCATGGTGTTATCAAATTCAGGCCCATAGCCAAAGGGGGTGGGGTTCAATGGATTGGCTTGAACCTCCTTTTTCATTAGCCAGAACCAAGAACTATTGCATAAAAACTAGAGAAAACACTCGGAGAGCGCAGGTACCTCCGCCAAGGCAAAGCTATTCGTCAAGTGGCGTCACCATCTTCGTTTTGCCAGCGGTTCCCTTATGCCCTCTTTAATGCAGTGGTAACGAAAATTTCAAAGTGATCCAGGATTCCTTCCGGATCCCCCCAAAATTGAATCACTGGTAGTTTGTGCCATTTCCGACATTCCGTCAAAATTTCAAAAATATCCGTCCATAACTTTTTAAGTTATCTTGCTAACACACTGACAAACAGACAAACAAAAACCGGCAAAAACATAACCTCCTTGGCGGAGGTAATGATGTAAAATGTCACTATCAGATATGACTTTTGAGTCTGAAATGCATACAAATGTGTGCAAATGGGGTTTCGTCCTGGACTTCACTGGGGGAGCTTACAGCTCTCCCGAGACCTCTTAGCTTGTTTAATGGAGAGCCACATCACAGCCTGGGTGATGGAATCAGACTAAGCTTTGGAAAAGACTTCCGGCTGTGAGCTTGGACCCGTGATTATTAGTGATGTGTAGAATGCACGATTGATATGTCAGGTATTGTCAGTGAGCGTGGAAGAGGACAACATAATTCAGTACATCACCGGCACACTGCAGAACCCCGACCTCGCTCTGCGCATCGCATCACGTAACAACCTTCCCGGAGCCGAAGACCTGTTTGTGCGCAAGTTCAACACTCTGTTTCAGAACGGGCAGTACGGAGAGGCTGCCAAGGTCGCTGCCGGAGCCCCCAAGGTCTTATTGCTGTTCTACTTGTCTGTTCACTTTTACTTATTTCATGGCATCACTGAGAGCATTAGCAGGGTTGGCTATCTTGACCGAAGCTATCATAACATGATTTGTCTCCCTGTCTCTCACGTGCTCCCTGCTAAACCTGTTAGACAGAACGAGATTTTGATCAGGACATCTGTAATTCTGTATGACTCCAGGTAACATTGTTTTAGACTGGATTTGCAGGTCCTCCATGGGATGGAGAGATTTGCAGTCAGAACCAGAATTCAAATCATGTGTTTTTGCCAGAACAACCACGTAATTTAAATGTTTACAAATCTGCTTAACTTTGATTATTTTGTGCATAGAAAAAAAGTATTACACGCACGGAGATGTATGATTTTGAAAATGTTCAGCCAATTGCAGTATTTGTCAGATTTCCTTGAGATTTGTGATTTCTCCGATCGTATCATCGTGTGATAGCATTTTGATGTTGGCTGCAGGGAATCCTGCGAACTCCTCAGACGATCCAGAGGTTCCAGCAAGTGCCAGCCCAGCAAGGCCAGACATCTCCACTGCTGGCATACTTTGGTATCTTACTGGATCAAGGTCAGCTCAACAAGTACGAGTCGTTGGAGCTGTGCCGTCCTGTTCTGCAGCAGGGACGCAAGCAGCTGCTCGAGAAATGGCTCAAGGAGGACAAGGTCTGTTCCTCCAGGCAGTTTGGTGGAATAAATTATGGATGCCATAACACGGGTTTGGTCTAGTTACATGTGAAAGCAGCTACTGCTTTCAGTGCATCTTAGCCATCACAATTCTGTCCATCTGTCTGTCACACAGGTGGATCAGTCAAAAATGGTGCAAGCTAGGATCACCAATTTTTCACTGTCGGCTGCCTGGAAGACTCTAGTTTCAGGAACTGTAAAGCTTTTCCATAAATTCGAAGGGGGTCACCTCAAACGAGGGCGCTAAATGAGAGTGGGGTGGGCAAAATTTGCAATTTTTGGCCAATAAGTCTCTGTATCTCAGTAACTGCGAGATAGGGCCTAGGTTACTATTAATCACTAATAGGAAGTCGTACACTGCATCAAATTCAATGACCTTGAATGACTTGAACGCTAAAATATGGGGTTTAATGGATTTTTTTGGCGATTTCGGGCTGTGACACAAGTTTATATCATTCAGACGGTGGCGCCACACTACTATTGTTATGTGATCCAGATAGAGAATTTGGTATTTGTATATTAACTTAGCGTGAACACCCCAATTTTCAGCCAAAACTACTGAACCGGAACTTCTATATGCTTTCGCGTGTCTCGTGAGCATTGGCTCAAATTTCTTGTTTTTTTGTGGCATATTGGTTAGGGAATCAAACTTACATCGAAGCAGTTGTGTGTTTGAGTCGCAGTTGTGTTGCTCTCCAGGCAAGTTGTTTACATGCGGTGAAATTTTGATGCTGGAACTATAGCTGTAGCAAGGCATCACACCATATCCAGTTTCTTGTAGAATTGTTCTCAGTACTCACTCACCACATCGATCTGTGTCTGTGTCAGTTGGCATATGGCTGTGATGTTGATATATAGCTTTGTGCATTGTACAGTTGGAGTGCAGTGAGGAACTGGGTGATCTGGTAAAAGTAGCTGATCCAACGCTGGCTCTGTCTGTCTACCTGCGAGCCAACGTACCCGCCAAGGTATCAGCCGTGATTTGATCATAGACTTATCAATTCATCTGGCTTACATTTCAGAAACCACCAGCAGTTCAACAATTTTCTTATTAGTTTATGTCATTAGCTGTCTTTTTGACCATTAGTTATGTGTTCCATTTCTTAGTTTTACCAATGCAGTATTGTAATTTTGATTTCATTTCTTTCTACCTGCTGTTATTTTGTATTATTCTGGTTTTCACAGGTTTAACTCGAGATAACCGTTACCACCTTTAATCCACCATCATTATACTGCCATTTTTTAAATTGAAGTGATTGATTGAGGGAATAAACTGATCGATTGTTGAGCATGGATTATGTCATTGTAGCTCAGGTTTGCATCAAAGTCTTAACTGTCATTTCTATGTTATAACTCAGAAACTAGGAATGTAGTAAAACCAAAATTGATGTGAACGTTTCCAGTGTGCCAATTTTTAGTCTAGTAGGTCAAAGTGTTACAAGTTTGCAGAGCTCTGATAATTTGATACGTAGTACGTCAGCACTTGGGCAGCGTATAATTTTCCAGCTTGATGATGTGATCACGTTCTAACATGCACGTGGTGTCAATGATTTGCAGGTGATCCAGTGCTTTGCTGAAACCGGTCAGTTTCAGAAGATCATCCTCTACGCTAAGAAGGTTGGTTACACGCCGGACTACGTGTTCTTGCTACGGAGCATAATGCGCATTAACCCGGAGCAAGGAGCTCAGTTTGCTCAGATGCTCGTCGCAGAGGATGAACCTCTCTCTGACATCAACCAGGTGATTCTGTGATTTTTTACCTGTATGCTTTCTTTCTTTTTTTGATTATCAGTCATTTTAGCCTGTTAAGAATTTAAAGCAAATTTTAATCGATTGAGTTTTTTTAGCGATTAATTACTTAACTTTTCTATGCCTAAAGAAGGCGTCAAAATTACCCCTCCTGCAGTTTTTTAAAGAATCATTTTTGTCTTGCGCCAATACCACCAGTATATTTTGTTTATCTGTTCCTAAGCATCATAGACATTTTCTGGCATATTACACACTACTCTTCCCTTGACAGGTCAGGTTTTACAAGTTCTGTAACATCGGATAATATCGGATAATGAATTAGTTCCTCGGTAATGCTGTTGATGCTAAAATTTATAACGAACAGCATTTTTTTCAATTCTTGTGTTCATTTGTTGTTTATCTGACTAGTTAATGTGTTTCGGCAATAAAAAAGCTTAAATATATTTTAACTTTAGACAAAAGACAAAAACGGTTAATTTTTACGTTATGCGCTGTATAAATTCATGTTTTACTTACTTATTTACTTTGCTAACTTACTTACTTACTTACATAAAAAAATTATAGGAGGCAGTTATGAAATCGTTTTCTTTAAGTCCTTTGGACTGATGCATAAAATACCCTAAAGTATAGAGCAAATGTGACTGTAGGTGGAGTTTGACCCCCTTTTAGGCTGGCAAAGCTGCCGAAAAAGCTTAGGCATAGGAGGGTTAATTAATAAATGTACAAAACATCAGTTTATACGCTTGTTAACAGCGAAACGCAATGACTGACACTTCGAAAACAGCAAAAATCATAAAAAGATAATATCACTCACTCACTGTCACATTGCCTAACTGTCAATGTGATGTTGAATAATATCAACTTTTTTATGATTTTTGCTGTTTTCGAAGTGTCAGTCATTGCGTTCCGCTGTTAACTAGCATGTGAACTGATGTTTTGAACATTTATATTGGCTGTTTTATTACTAAACATATGTTTTATCGTAGGTGGCGAATAATAGTGTATCTGTTTTGCACGGCTATGAAGATGCAAAGCCTCAAAGATTTTGGGGTCAGGACATCGACCTTTTAGGGTCATGTGATGTCATCACGTGACCATTGGACTCAGCATGGGCTTTTTCCTGTTGGTGGTCAACGATGACCATGCGTCTACTTTGCACAGTTATGGAGATATAAAGCCTCAAAATTGTGTTTAGCCCATGTTAAGGGCCAAAAGTTTACTGCGCATGCCCGGTGTCACATAACCTGTAGGTGGGGGGGGGTTAAAAGTGACTCCATATTTGGAGTTCCTGATTCCATATTGCCTATACATTATACAACTTCTATGGGGCTACAATGATGATTAAGGGCCGTTTGTAGGTGAAATTTTTATACAGGGGGCTGTTTTTGAAGGCTAAAATAATCACTGCGTATGCACAGTGTCACGTGACCTGTAGACAGGGGGTCAAATATAACCACATATTTGGAATTTTTATGGCCATGTTGTCTATTCACTGTACGACTTTTATGGGCCAACGATGACGATTAAGAGACGTTTGTAGGTGAGACTTTTATACTGGAGCATTTTTGGGAAAAAATTTCTAAGTCTGTTTTTAGGCCCAATTTTCGACTTTAGGGGATTTTTCAGGGGTTGGATATTAACTTTGAATTTTGGTTCCGTAAAAGGTTTGACCCTTGCGTGAGGCTGCATCATTCGAGCCATTGCGCGTGAAAATCCGCCGATTGATTTGACCAATAGGTTGGCCATTAAAGAGGTATATTTAACTCAGAAAAATTTTCGTTACATTTCACCCCTTTGCCAAGAAGCCGCCAATGGACGTTTTGCACAAAATTTTGCAAAGCGGGTCATCTCGCGGACGTAGTCACCTGTTTCAAATTTTTTATCGATCAGTTGAGGGGTCTCGGATCTGCGAAGGGTCGAATTTTGCCATTTTGTCATTTTTACATTCTCCATTCACTTAGCCTGTTGCCGTTAACACAGGTCTGCGCTACCGCACGCCTGTGATTAATTTTTGCAGTCCTGTTTTTAACACTGAAGTCTATGCTGGTCTTAGCATGATACAATGTTACAGGACACAGTTTCATTGAAGTTTTAGCACTGATGCATTCTGGGACAGGGTTGAATGTATCAAAGTTTGAGGTTATCTTGGAATTAGATATCATATACTCTATCCACATTGACTGACAAGTGAAGGCCATTCAAGTATGGTCTGGTTTATATCAAAAGCTGGTGCAAAATTTTTGACAACAACCAGTGTAATTTGCTTTCTGTGCATTTGTTCCTTACTCATCAGCAGTAGCCTTACTTTACCTTACCTCCGGGGTGGACAGGCTCTTACACTTGCCCAGTGCTGAGGTCGTATCATCTCGGCTCAATGCGCGTCCCTGAATGTAACCAGAAGGTTACAGGTAGTGGCCATAAAGCCGTAACGACTGTGAAGCCGTAAATAGACGGCTGTAAAGCCGTAAGTAGATGGCTATAAAGCCGTAGTCAGCTGTGAAGCCAAAACCAGCACAAGAGCATTGGTATCATGTAGCAATCTGCCTACACGAATTTGGTCAGCGTTTAGTTGCCCCTCGCCTCCAGATTTTAGAAATCTTTCGGGTCATCGGTGCTAAGCCCCACCACCACGGCAAGGTGGCTGACCTCGGTGGGGATCAGCAGTAGCAGTTATGAGAGAAATTCCAGTAGTAATAGATTGTTTGTGTTGTGGTGGCAGATCGTGGACGTGTTCATGGAGACTAACATGATTCAGCCATGCACGGCATTTCTTCTGGATGCTCTGAAGAACAATCGCTCGGCCGAGGGACCGCTGCAGACCAGACTGCTGGAGATGAACCTCATGTATGCACCACAGGTTTGCAGCACAAAGAGCCTATTAGTAGTATTTTGTACGATAAAATGACCAATGTTTTGTGCCAGTAAGTGGAGACCAGACTGTTGGAGATGAACCTGATGTACGCACTGGAGGTCAGCAGAATCAACGTCTTAGCTACAGCTACAAGTAGTGATGCATCTTGGTTCAGCCACCCACATCTTAGCTTACTTCAAGATCTTGTAGCCTCCAAAGGCTGTAATAGCTCAAACATTAGGCCCATTAAACAAAAAAAGGTAGTAGTAGCATACTTGCAGCAGCAGCAGCATTAGCAGTTGTTGTTGTTGTTCTTGTTGATTGTTCATAACATAATTACGTGGTCATAGATAAAATATACCATAGATAAATATAATGGACTCAGCAAAAACTTTGAATCTAAAAAGTGCCATGCCCACTCCGCATATGCACGATAAATATTTAATATATCTCGACTTATAAGCATCCTTAATTTGGTTTGCACAACAAAAAGTCCTAAGGTTACAGCCACATGATCCAAAAGTTCATGATATGCTATTTTAAAAAATAAATTAGCAAAAACAGTCTGGTTTGCTAGCAGACGATAATGACGTTCATGATGTTATTATCATCTGCAGCGATCATATAAGCTGCGTTTTTTGATGCCTACCTAACAATAACGCGTTAGGCATGCCTGCTGATGGCACAGCAGACAAAAACTTGGAAAAAGTTTTTTTTGTTGTAGTGAGGCAATATACTAGTAAATTTGTTTTTTGTGCTCTGGCTTGCGCACGAAATTAGCGTATTTATAGTACTTATCTATGAACTAACACTAAACTAACGTGTTAGGCGTCAAAAATGCAGCTATAGGTTAGTGGACCATACCCATTAAAACAGTGTTTTTCAACCTTTTTGCTGCAGCGGAACCCTAGGTAAGTGTCAAGATCACCCACGGAACCCTATGCAATGATTCATGAGTCCAGTGGCGTAGGTGAAGTGGAGGTTTCAGAGTGTCTTGGGACCAATGTTTCCAGCGGAGTCAAGAAACAGAAAATTTCTGTATGTCTGGGGGCAAAACCTCCAAAAGCTGACGATAAAACAACTGGCAACAAATGTTAAATTTGACCATAATAGATAATATTATTTAGCAATTTTCTTTCACCACTCGACAGCTGTGTGTTATTGTACTCAACCAAAAACACCCTCCGCTGTGGTCACCAACCTCAAAAAAATTATCATTGGATCTTTTACGTTTTACATGATGCCCTCGGGCAGCTAAGGGGGTTTGCTGCATGAGGCTTTTTGTATCTTTCAAACAAAACTTTTCAGGAATTGAAATTCTTTCAATACATAAACAAACGATTTATTAACACTAACACTAATATGTTAGTGTTCATTGTTCAATGCAAATATGTTAAGACTGTTAACAAGAAAAATATTCAAAACTCTTTGCAAAAGTAGACATCTAGAAGCGCTAATTTAGAAGTAAGTTTTTGGTGATTATTACTTCTGGGGCATTGTCTGATGTAATTTTGCATGCTAAGTTATTTTTTGTCTTCTTTACTGACCAGACGCGGAACCCTTGGGTTCCACGGAACCCCGGTTGAAAATCACTGCATTAAAATATTCCTGATAAATATTTAATGAAACAGACTTCAAGTGGCTTCAACTCATTGCATTAGGCCAATGGTGAGTCAACAGTTTACTTATTTATTTGGTCTGTGTTACGTGGTGGTGTTATGACTGATTTAGTGATTGTCCATTTTGCTGTTGACTTGTGAGTGCAGGTAGCAGACGCAATACTCGGTAATCAGATGTTCACTCACTACGACCGAGCGCACATCGCTCAGCTCTGTGAGAAGGCCGGACTGCTGCAGCGCGTGAGTAACAGTGATCTCATGCTTTTGCGAGTGTTTGACAGAGACTACAGAATTTTTCTAGCAATTTCTCGTGATATTGCAATACCCTGACCTTACCTGTGAAGTGAGTGAATGCATAAAGCAGTCACCCAGCGCTGAGGCCACTACGTGGGCCCAGTGTGCAACCTCGACAGACCTCAAGATCGATAAAACTTCCTAGAAGCTTGAGCTTTAGTAGCTTGCAGGGTACAAGATACAAAGGCCTAACATGGCTGGTTGCTGCATATGGGTCCAGTTGTTTCCATATATGGGCAGTAGAGCGCTATACCTTTGAGATGGTTTGTGGCTTAATGGATAGGATGTTGGATCTGCTATTGAGAGGTTGTGAGTCTCTATCAGTTGGTTACTAGTAACTTGGTTGGATGACTGCCTTCAGACAGGTAAACCGTCGTGTATATAACCAACCACCAAGCTGAAGGTAAAAAGGTAAAGGTCGTCAATTTGTATAGCGCATCGTCGTGAACACGCCTCTAATGCGCTTTCGTCACTAACCAGAGATGCCTGCCGCACGGCCACCGTGTGCAGCCTGCAGACACAGGCTGTCGCAGCGGCCGGCTAGGCAACCCCAGTCAGCTGTACCAAGGCCCCACCTTCCGTAACCCAGGTAAATGAGTTACTACTCATTTAACCGACCCCGGAGGGATGACAGGCTGAGTTGGCCTTGTTGGTTGACTGATAGCGGACGCTTAACCCACAAAGTGGTCAAACGGCCATCCGTCAGTCCAGCGCAGGATAGGGAAAGTTCGCCGGCCAGGACCGACGTTCTAACCACTATGCTACGCCACCAACTCGGCTTTTCGCCCCTTCAGGGTAGTAAATCGAGTGCTGGTCCATCTGGCTGGTCTTGAGGTTGAGAACGTGCACCTGTGTCTGGTGGCAGGTGTCTTCCCATGTGGCAGGTGATGCTTGGTAGCTTTGAGATGGGTTGCCGTTTGGAGCTATAGGCAGCTTCAAACATTTATATCTGCTGCCTTACATTCAGTATGATGCGTGCAGGCACTGGAGCACTACACGGACTTGTACGACATAAAACGTGCCGTGGTTCATACTCACCTGCTGAACCCTGAGTGGCTGGTGAACTACTTTGGCTCTCTGTCGGTTGAGGACTCGCTGGAGTGCATCAAAGCTATGCTGCAGGCCAACATTCGCCAGAACCTGCAAGTCTGTGTCCAGATCGCTACCAAGTACCACGAACAACTCACCACGCAGTCGCTTATCGAGATCTTTGAGTCGTTCAAGAGCTTTGAAGGTCTGCTGCTTTCTTCTGCATTTATTTGTTGTTAGACCACTGGCTGAAATAAAATGAACAAGCATGGAACGAACATGTCCACTTCAGATAGTGGTTAGCAGTTAGCACACTTGTTTTTCATCTTCCACTCAGTCAGTCAATGAAGTAGTCTGCAGTTTGGCAGTTGCTACTCTCACTCACTTAGAGTAAAATCCCTGTGAACGAGTTGCTAGTACACTCATCATCATCATCATTTCTGGCAAGCACCACTAAGAGTGCGTAGCGCTGAACATAGACATTAATCTCCAGAGTGGACGGTTCTGAGCCAAGTCAACTGTACACTAGGCATATTTAAATCCAGGCGTAAAGTTGAATTTTTCACTTCAGTCGACTTCACTTAGAACATGTCAATCACATCGATGCCATTGCGGCGATTCTGATTCATGATGACATTATGACAGTTGCCACTAATTTTTTTTACGTTAGTTTGTAGATTAGCTGTGTAGATTGATTAGCTTACATCACTATGTCAGCTTCATCATATGAGGTTTTTTGTTTGTTTTTAGTCAGTTTTATTTGTTTTTCTGCAGTGAGATGTTGATATTGTGTGGCAGGCTTGTTCTACTTCCTCGGATCAATTGTCAACTTCAGTCAGGACCCGGAGGTTCATTTCAAGTACATCCAGGCAGCGTGTAAGACTGGGCAGATGAAGGAAGTGGAGAGAATCTGCCGGGAAAGCAGCTGCTACAACCCCGAGCGAGTCAAGAACTTCCTCAAGGTCTTGCTTATGCTGGCGTTATTGAGTCATAAAACTGATTGATGAAAAATATTATATGATCTATGTTCGGTATATTTTTCAGTGTTGGTTCAGCTTTCGGGCTGAGCAGTACTAAATGGCAATGGTGAATGTGGTACTGTAGCTGCCAGTTTAGGTGAATCTGTGGTTTAAGCAGATTGGGTTTGTCTAAAGATCATTGGACACCTGGTCCTCCAGTCTGTCCTCTGCAGAAAGGCAACTTTTCATGACTATATATTCCGTTAGTGGCATCAAGAGGTTGTAAACTGACACTTTGAGTTTGAACCGTATCGCAGCCAGTTGAAGGTGAAATTTGATTACATTTCCTAAGGATTATTAGCAGTGTGATAAGGAATAATCTCTGGTTTTGGGGAGGTATAGTATATGTTGGATGCTAGGCAATGGTAATCCTCACTACTGGAATGGCAAAGTTGTCTATAAAGTGCCATCAGTGTGCAGATTTGCATTTCCACTGTTTTTTCAAACAGCCTATGTGTCTGCTTTAAGTCATTGTGATAGGAATTAATTAGAGCTGTCACAATTGATGCATTAATTAATGCGTTAATAAATTAACGCGCATTAAAAAAATTAACACACTTTAAGAGAATTAACGCACATACGTAAATTTATGTTAATTTACTCAATTTTGTGAAGCAGAAGTTGAAATATTTCATTAAACTGCGGTTATTTGACAATCGAATGAATTCAAGTAACTAAGCTGTAGTTTTCGTTCCATCACTACTGTAAATAAATAGTTATTTCACTTTTCAATGACATGCTAATAGATTTCTATGCTACCTATGACGTCAGTTATTGTTGATTATTTGTGTAAAAATGTGTTTCTAACTTTCTATATTAGACAGGCAGGGCCCCTCAAACGTCGTGAGGCCTGTGATAACTTATCCCCCTACTCTCCCTCTCGACGGGACTGGGTGCGTTAATTTACCCGTTAATTAATGCATTAAAAAATTAACGCCTTGACAGCTCTAGAATTGATGTTTCTTTGTTCAGGATTGGCAGCAACAGAGTGAAATCGATAAACACACTGGATGATAGACAACTTTATTATTACCTATTCAGACGCTGGACGTCGTGTATAATCTGATCCTTACCGCATGTTGTAGGAGGCGAAACTGACAGATCAGTTGCCATTGATCATAGTCTGTGATCGCTTTGACTACGTCCACGATCTTGTCCTTTATCTGTACCGCAACAACTTGCAGAAGTACATTGAAATCTATGTCCAGAAGGTAATGTAAAAAATCACATCTGGTTACTTTTTATTTGCGCTGTAATTAGCAGAGCTGTAAATAGAAAACGATGCTCAAGTTTTTTGCAGTAAGCTATTATTCTCTTTGGAAGATAAAAGTTTTTTTAGTAGTTAGTTTACATATTATACATCTGAAATAAATCAAACAGAAATTTTATTTTTTACTCAAAACAGTATTTGTTGTGATAC
>Ga0209671_1002498_pt1 | contig 16899 bp, 14 predicted proteins | sample WorMetHERISLAND2_2_FD_187401 | JGI IMG/M metagenome (GOLD analysis project Ga0209671, IMG submission 187401) | Marine gutless worms symbiont microbial communities from Max Planck institute for Marine Microbiology, Germany - Olavius geniculatus... | ecosystem: Host-associated > Annelida >...
GATATACACGTTGGACATTTTTTTGCTTTCTCTGTCCCACATTAAAAAATTTTTTAAACTTTTTTTTCTTTTTTGCCCAAATTTTTTGACATTTTTCCCGAATTTTCTTCATGTTTTGCCTGAATCTGGGGGAGGGGAGCTCCTACGCCCATGCAACCAATACATCAGGCAATCAATCAAACAAACAATGAACAAATAATTCACTAAACATAAATAAATATATTATCGCTGTCAAATTAACACATTAACTTAACACACACAAAAATTAACACATGTTAAAAAAATTAACGCACATTAAAAAATTAATGCGCGTTGAAAAATTAACGCACATATGTAAATTTACTTAATTCTGTGAAGCAAGAGTTGTACTATTCCACTAAGCTACGTTTATTCAGAGACCAAATAATATTCAAGCAATTAAAAATTGTTTAGTTGCCGTTCCATCACTACTGTCACTGTCCTGCGAAACAGCCACAAGTTTGTCGGTCATCATTCCAGTCACCCTTTCGATGTAGTCAACCTGCAACTTCAGCAATACTAATAATGATGCGATATTAATGCATTGACGCATGCGTTAAAAAATTAATGCAATGCATTAACATGTTTAAAAAATTAACAACTCTAAAATGCATCAGTTAACAGATATTCAAGAAACAATAAGTAAATAAATCAACAAATAAATAAGCAAGTTAACGTATCAGTCAACAGCTTAGTCAATTTATCAATCACAGTTATTGCTAACAGTGTACAGAAAGCAGATTCCAAAAAAAAACAGAATAAACAACAAACAATTTAACATAAAACAGTAATCGGAATGAGATAAAAGCCTAAATACCTGCAGAAATGGATGGACGCAATGTACGGCCACATGGTCGACAAAGAAACCGCTTCATGTTGCTGATGCTGTTTTGCTTCTTTGTTTCCAACTCATTCCGACCCACACAAGATGCTGTGTCAATAAACTAGCAGACATTAATCGTTGCTAATTATCACAGTTTTCATCAAACGTGTTTAACAAACTAGCAACATTACTGGTAATAACAGTGGTCTAGCTATCCTAGCAGACGGATAACAACTTTAACAAGCATGCACTGAATAAGTATCAACGATGCTGCAATAAATAACAAAGTTGAACATTTTGGTAGAATTGAAAAAAACACTTCAGACCAACATTGCAGTAAATGGTCTGTATGACAATAAACTGTGTGGGTGTAACACAGTCTAGTGTCATACGGATCATTCACTGCAATGTTGGTCTGAAGTGTTTTTCTATTTACCTAAATTTTTGTTATAATCGTTAGTTTTTGCTTAGATTTATATTTCATAAGGTAGTGTAGAAACAAATTCACCGTGTGGTGGAATATATAATAATCACATTATTGCAAATTGTCTGCAGAGTGTGCCAGTGAAAGAATTTTGAAAATCGGTCAATAATTGGCGAAGACATGGACAAAAGCAAAGTGACACGTTATTTTATGGCCCACGGTGTAGGTTCATTCACATTTATCAATGCTAAGAAAGACTTTCCTTTGAAGATTGCTGAGATAACCGCACGTCCTTCTGCATGTCTTACTAAAATTAAATTTAAAAAAAAACAATGTAAGAGATATTCATAAATTACATTACTGATGCAGCTGTCATCACATGCCACATTACAAGCCTTGTCCATCTGTCCTTCTACGCGTGCACTTTTCAGCTCAATTAGTAAGCGTGTGCCATTTTCAAAATTTGATTTCGGTTTGGTTTTCGGTTCGGTTTAAAAAAAAACGCAGTTTTTGTTTAGTGTGTGGTATGAAAAGCTGCCAAACAGAAGATTTCGAATTTGCACTGTTACCGTCGTCCACAGTAGCCGTCTTTTACTCTGCATATGACATCAGAAATAATGCCGAGTACTTCGTGTGCTGACTGCTGTAATAGTGCAACTAATCGTTGGTCGAAGTGTTTCGTAACTAAGCCTAGAGAAAGCTATTTTGACTGACAAAATAAGTGTAAAAACCGTCTAAAAACTGGCAGTTTGGTTTCTTTAAAAACGAACCGCAGAAACCAAGTTTTCAGTTTTCAAAATTTAACGTCGGTTCGGTTCCGTTTTTAGAAAACTGAAAACCAAAATTTTCAACGAATTCCACACACCTCTATCAGTTAAGTCTGCTGCTGCTACAACTACTACCACTACTAACAAATATGTCATACAGTAAAAGACGTCCAGACAGAGCTGACAGTGTAACATTGTGCCATAGCAACAACTACAACAGCTATGGCTCTGACTACTACAAAAACAACAACTACTACTACTACCACTACTACTACTGATGAATATGTCGTACAGTGAAAGAGGTCCAGGCAGAGCTGGCATCGTAGCATGGTGCCGTAGCGACAACTACAACAGCTGCAGCAGACACCGTTGTAGTTGTCTGACGTCTTCAACCGATTCTCTGCTCTTAACTCTAGCATTGCAGACAGCTCCAAAGCCTCTATGTCCTTCAGTGTATCAACCTACAGTGCAAACAATGCTCTATATTACTACTACTACGACTACTACTATTACTACTACGATACCGCTATTACAGCTATAGTAGTTGTCTAATGTCTTAGACAGGTTTCCTGTACGTAACTGACTCCAAGGCTTCACAGTCCTTTAGATCATCAACTTTAAACAGTGCAAACAATGCACAACATTACTACAACTATTACTATTCCTGTACCTTATTAATTTAATTGGCCAACTTATCTGGTGTGAATCCAGCAAGGGTGAGTCTTGTTCTTGTTATGACTAAATTAACCAATATGTCCAACTGCCCAGTTTAACCCAGTTTTCCATCCTTTTAGTAAGGGTAAGGCTGCATTCACATAAACACGAGTACAAGTCCGGCACTGTACGGGTTCCCGTATACAAGTTCCGGCAAACACAAGTTTGCGTGTATTTCAACGGTGGCCGTTCACATAGATACGAGTACTGGTTACCTGTAAATTTCACTCGTACGAGTAGTTTCCATGCCGATCGTGTTTTTATCCAACTCGTAGAAAGTAAACTGCTTGTAAATAGCACTAATATAATTTATAAAAGCTGTGGCGCATATTTGATGTCAAAACTAACGTCATTGTAAAACTGCTCATCGTTAGAGGTGTGCGGTTAGTAAAAATGCTAACTTTGTAATGGAATATTGTTGTTTTAATGGCGAAGCATTTCCTCGATTCAATTTCACTGCGAATTTTCAATATGGCTGACATGCGTTGAGTTATGTGCTTGTACAAGTGACCATGACCATGAACGTTCCACTCATACGGGTGAAGCTTCTACGGGCCACAAACGGAAACCTGGACTTGTACTCGTACTCGCATCTATGTGAACGCAGCCTAAATCGAGTACTGGCCTATCTGGCTGGGTTGAGGCAAAGCATGCTCACCTGTGCCAGATGATTTCATACGACAAGTGATGCTCTGTAAGTCTGAAGTCAGTAAGACCATTTATATCTTTAACTACAGATGGCATCAAAAAATGACTCAAGTTCAGGCACTATTGTCTGCTCTGTCAATCATGTTTATTTCTGTGCTCATCAATGAAATGATTTATTACAATTTCTTAGCAGCAGTATATTGTTTCACAGGCCTAAGCAAGAGTTCAGTATACAAACTAAGCAATAATTAATAATTAAAATAATGCGATAACAAAATACTAAATAAGTACTCAAACATAAATGCTAATCAGGCATTCAGCATGCTGCTGCAGAAAACACACAAATGCATTTCCAGTTCCAAAGACTGGACCAAACATTTACTGCACACGCTCAAGTTTTTTTGTCAGCAAGTCACTAATCCTAAACTAATCCACATTTAGAACACTGCTAGACAGTTGAGCTGATTCCCAGAACATACTATTGGCAACTGTGATGGCAGAATATCCAAAGGCCAGATGCCCTAAGGTCACCTAACGAAGAGTGTCAAAAAACACCCAAACTGACAACAAAAAACAAGAAAGCCAATTCTACAAAAGCATACCAGTATCAATAAACAGTAAGAAAAAATGACCAGGGACATCACTTAGTCTTAGTGGATGGAGGGAGGGGGTCTACAGACCCCCAAGGATTTATGATCTTAATTTTTTCCCCGTAAATCGTGCCTTTGAAATAGTGTTACTGCTGCAAAAACAATATGTTACGTAGACTAAGACCCCCCAATGATGATTTACTGAAATGATGTCACTGAAAACGGCAAATTACCGTAACACTGTCAGGACGTGCAGAGTTCAGGTTTGCTGGAGATTCGTCGTTCAGTAATGTTGCGATGTCACTGCGAGGGCACAGAGCCTTGAGAATAAAAAAACCACAATACAATACATCAACAATATGCATACTTTCTTTTAAACAAAAAAACCCCGACAATATAGCTGCTGTTATTGCAAAAAGAACTTCAAAAATAGCAAATTGCAGCAAAAAATGGTTGGATAAACAAACACAATGCTTCCAGCATTACTGATAGTGGTGACAAGAAGCACGAAACATGTCATTGTATCAGTTAAACAACAAGAAATTTGAGCTAATGCTCACGTGACGCATGAAAGCCTATAGCAGTTCCAGTTCAGTAGTTTAGCTGAAAATTGGGGTGTTCACACTAAGTTAACATACAAATACCAAATTCCCTATCTGGATCGCATACCGATAGTTCTGTGGTGCTACCTTGTGAATGATATAGTCTTGTGTTGCAGTCCGAAATCGCCAAAAAAATCCATAAACCCCCTATTTTGGCATTCAAGGTCATTGAATTTGGTGCCAATTGAGAGCCAGTGTACGACTTCCTATTAGCGATTAATAGTAACCTAGGCTTTATCTCGCACCGTTACTGAGATACAGGGACTTATTGGCCAAAAATCGCAAATTTTGCCCACCCCCCTCTCATTTAGCGCTCTTGTTCGAGGTGACCCCCTTCAAATTTATGGAAAAGCTTTACGGTTCCTGAAACTAGAATCTTTCAGGCAGCCGACGATGAAGATTTCGTAATCCTAGCTTGCATCATTTTTGACTGATCCACCCGTGTGTCAGACAGACAAACAGACCGACGGACGGACAGACAGAATTGTGATGCCTAAGACGCACTGAAAGCAGTAGCTGCTTTCGCGTGTAAAAAAGGTATTCTAAGAATAAAGTGACTTTGCCAAGATTATGTCATCATGGCAGAGTCACAGACACTGTAAAGTTCCACCCAGTTTGTCTGATAAATGCAAAAAAAGACTGCACCACGCAGTTGGCAACTTTAGACGATATAGATCACACAATACAAATACCTCGAGCAGTTTGCAAGGATTCTGCTTTGAAATGAAGAGCTTCTTTGCAGTTTCCTTCCACTGCATCGCGGAGCTGATCTTGGCCTCTAGCTGCGGCAGCAGGTCCAAGCTCACAGGAATCTTATGAGACTTCTCAACCATAGCATGGAGCTCCTTCAGCGATGGACTATCAATGCGATCCTGCAATCAAACACAGTTACCACACATTTACAACAAAGTTCGTATGCAGTGCATTTGATATGCTATTAAATAACCAACATTATTCCACACTGACACTCTTACTAGTAGAGCCTGTGTCTACTGTACTGTCTGCTGTGGGATAGCGTGTTGATATCCCAAGGGTGCAGTCAACAGTGACCAACGGAATGACCAGATAAGCCAACCGACTGACTGCAGGCCAGTGCGAAACAAGGAAGCCACTGCGAACAACATAATTATGCTGACATGCGTTAACGTCTGAGATAAATAGTGGCTTGTAACAGATAAAGCTGGCTTAGTAACATAATTGTCGAGACACTAGGAAAGATCCGGAATTAGGAGTTCAACTCCCAGTCGGATTGGTGACTATCAAGAGGTTACTACTTCAATGATTGACAGTCTGTGAACAAAGATAAAGCATCTTGGTACATAACCAACACCAGGTTTACTCAGCCTGCCATCCCTATGGGGTAAGAAAACGGACCAGCCCGCCTAACTGAATTTAAGACCGAGTGCATTCACCTGTTTACATGGCAGGCAACACCATGCGATTCCATGAGGTAGGTGGTGCTCCATAGCTATGTGATAGGTTTTCCGTAAAACGCTATACCTTACCTTACGCTACCTTCGGGGTGGATGCCACCTGAAGGCAGCATCCAGCACTCAAACCACCAGGTGGGCCCACTGCACATTGCTGTAAAGCCAAAAGCCATAGCAATCTAAAAAGCTGTACACACCCTTTTAACTTTTTTTGACCCATTGCAAATAGACCAAAGAAAAAGTCGTGTGCAGTATCTAAGTCAGACCAGTATCAGTCGAGCACTGGCTGTCCATCTGTCAGCCTCATCGAGTGCCTCTGTCAGTTTCTGAGCCCATGGCAGCTGCAGTGTGAACGTCTTAGATTCTTCTATCATTTCTCTCAACTTTACCAGCTCAGCATATGGTCTACACACAGATGTACACCGTGGGCCATAAAAACGTGGCACTTCACTTTTGTCTATATCTTCACCAGTTATTGACCGATTTTCAAATTTTTTCACTGGCACACTCTGCGGACAATCTGCAATAATGCAATTATTATATATCCCACCACATAGTAAATGCATCTCTACACTACCTTGTGAAGTATAAATGTAAGCAAAAACTAACGACAATAACAAAAATTTAGGTGAATGAGAAAACACTTCAGACCAACATTGCGATAAATGATCCGTATGACACTAGACTGTGTTAGACCCACACAGTTTAGTATCATACAAACCATATACTGCAATGTTGGTCTGAAGTGCTTTTTCCAATTTTATCAAAATGCTTGTTTGTTATTATCATTATGTATGCATATTTCATTGATATTTCGCAAGGTAGTGTAGATGCGCATTTACGGTAAGGTGTGATATGTAATAATCACGTTATCGCAAATTGTCCGCAAAGTGTGACAGTGAAAAAATTTTGAAAATCGATCAATAACTGGCAAAAATATAGACAAAAGTAAAGTGCCACGTTTTTTGGCCCACCCTGTATATTGCACAGATCACTTATATCAAAGGTGAATCAGGCACCTGACATAGCCAGAGTTGACACACCTGGATAGATACCCCAAAAGTGAGTCTGATTGAGTAAACCCAATAAAAACATGTTAAAAACCCGCTCTCAAATGCCCTTGACCTTGATTCATCCCACATCCAACTGGACACATTGGGATGCACTCCGACGCCATCCGTCAAGAGCTGCCAGCTCTGCTTCTTCCCAGGCAAATGCCATCTTTTGTAGGTCTTTGTTGACTGTGCTCCTCCAGTTGTCCATGGCTGACCCAAGACCCTGAAGCCCACCAAAACTAAATCAAGTTTCAGTTTTTTGTTCTACTAATACTGAAATATCTTATGATATAAAAGTTTTTGCAACATATAAACAAACATACGACTTTGCAAAATTGTGGATATTTTATGCTCTGACACCTGGTGAGCAGTCGTTCTAAAAAGGCAGCACGGTTGTCGAAACATCAACAAACGATTTAAATTAAAAGTAGTATTTTAATGAAATTATACAAATTATTTGATAAGCATACTTGTTCGAGAGAAGACGAGCAGCTTTGAGTTCGTAGTGCTGACAAGTTGATATCAGTTTACGAAGTTCACTGATAGCATGCCCACATGACAAATGTAACTTGCCCAGTCCCAGACCCGACTCTATTAACCGCCGCACGTCCTGCAATGTCGCTGCTGTACCTGGGGCTATCTTCCGCTCAATGCTACTCAGCCATTCGAGCTGCTGCTTGGCCTGTAGGCAAAACACATGGATCTCATAAGACCTATAAATCATACAACGGATTAATGTGAGTTGTTTTTAACGGCACATAAATACAATGTAGGCTGGCTAGTCAATAACAAGAAATTTGAGCTAATGCTCACGAGACGTGCGAAAGCCTATAGCAGTTCCGGTTCAGTAGTTTAGCTGAAAATTGCGGTGTTCACGCTAAGTTAATATACAAATACCAAATTCTCTATCTGGATCGCATAACGATAGTTCCGTGTCGCCACCTTGTGAATGACATAGACTTGTGTCGCAGCCCAAAATCGCCAAAAAATCCATAAAACCTCCTATTTTGGCATTCAAGGTCATCAAATTCGGCGCCAATCGAAAGCCAGTGTACGACTTCCTATTAGTGATTAATAGTAACCTAGGCCCTATCTCGCACCATTACTGAGATACAGTGACTTATTGGCCAAAAATCGCAAATTTTGCCCACCCCCTCTCATTTAGCGCCCTCGTTCGGGGTGACCCCCTTCGAATTTATAGAAAAGCTTTTCGGTTCCTGAAACTAGAGTTTTCCAAGCAGCCGACGGTGAAGATTTGGTTATCCTAGCTTAGACCGTTTTTGACTGATCTACCCATGTGACAAGACAGACCAACAGACGGACAGACGGACGGACAGAATTGCGATGGCTAAGATGCGCTGAAAGCAGTAGCTGCTTTCGTGCGTAAAAATCATACATCGTAAGTGCTAATCAAAAACCGCATTAATGATTATAAAAAAATTCAGGCTACTGAACATAAGACAAACATTAACAGCAATAATGCATTGAAAGCTGACATCACCAAAAACTATAAACAAAAGGCACTGCAAAGTTCACCTCAGTGTGCTATATTGTCATCACGATTGCGTGAAAAAGCACCAACTGGGTTACTTTTGGTATCCGTTGGTGGCCAATAATTTGGTCCAACTACTTTTTGAACCACTGGCAGCCATTGGGCTACATGCGAAAAACAAAAAAAACGAACTAGGCTTCTTTTCGCCAGTGTTTGGTGCCATGAGTTCCGAAAAATCCGGCAACCCTGACTGTAATATACCTGCCATTTGGCAGAAAAATAAAAAAAAACTAGAAATTTGACGCAAAGCCCTACGTGAGTTCGCCCAGCGCCCTATGTCCGATTGGGGGAAAAAGTAGAGGAGGGAATTTCCCTGGCAGCAAAGTTACGTGGCCCGAACTCAAATGCATTGGCATACGCAGAACGTGCATTGTTGACTTAGGATGGGTCAACATGAGCGTTTATAACTTTGTTCATAGCGGACCCAAAGTTCAAAATTTTTTTTGTTCAACACCAAAAAGATCGCTCTCGTTAACACCATTGACTCCTTGTCGCTATCTTCATCCGTTCCAGAGATACTTGCGCTCAAACTTAAATGTTTTCCTAAATAACACCAAATTTTGGACGTTTTTGCCCTCCCAAATTGTAAGGGGGTGGTGCCCCCAAACCTTGCACTCAATTTATCATGCCTGGATAGCGGCACATCACGAGATGAAGTTTTGTTGGGCTACACCCCCTAAATCTAAATTATACGCACTCCTTTTCTACATTTTAAGCCAATTTTTGACCCCCCTTTAAAAAAATTTTAAAGTGAACCCCCGCCCCCCGTGGGGTTTGCACTAGATAGACTTTGTCATTCTCTAGTGTGTGGGAAAATTTTGGGGTGCAGCACCCTCTAGGGGCCAAAATATGCCATTCTGAAAAAGTCGATTTAGGTGGGTATGACTTCACCGCTAAATCTCCGTGATTACTGGACCAAAGTTCACCAAACTTCTTTGACCCAACGCGGGAGGAATCGCGGTACAAAACCTCCTAGTCCAATTTTGAACACCTTCATCTGTTCCGAAGATATTCGCCACCAAACTTCAAAGTCGTCTGAAATCGGGCCAAATTTTGCACGTTTTTGGCCCCAAAATATTTTTGAGGAGGGCCCAGCAAATTTTGGACTGGCATTATAAAATTCGGCCTAGTACTGATCAGCGTGCAAAATTTCGCGCCAATCGACCGACGAATCTCGGAGATCTCGCGTTGACAAAAAAATTTAAAAAAAAAAACATCTGCAGTAAAACATAAGCCCGCTCCAAAAGCTATCGCTTCTGGGCGGACTACAACACAGTTGTTCCTTACCCGATGAAGCTCACTAAACTGTGGCAAGTCAATCTTAGCAGCGACGTTAGACTCGAGTAATTCACGAATGCGGTCAGCACACAGCTGATCTGCCGACAGAACCAATGAAACTTCTGTCTGGAACTGATCCACATCATCAAGAATGGACTGTACATAAGACAAGACCATTGTCATTGCCATCTCAGCATATCAAAATAATCCATCAAATACACTATAACAAGAAGCTCAGCTGTCACTAGTACAGCCGATCGTACTCACCGTCAGTGGCCTTCAAGGTCAACCAAGGTCGATGATTTTCATTTTATTTGAAAGCCAATATCGCACCATTTCCAAGATATGGCCACCTATAGCTTGAAACATTCCATTCCATGGTGCGCTATGACCCTTCAAGGTCATCCAAGGTCATCGATTTATATGTCATTTGAAAGCCAGTATTCAACTTCCTACTAGTGATCAACTTAAGTATGGTAGGCTAAAAATACTGAACTTTTGCTGTGATTGAATATACTCCATGAAGTACACACCAATTTGAATAATACTTTCCACAGCAACTACTCCCAAGGATAGCCCAAATCCAAGCTCGCCATATAAAAAAGCATTCCTGACAGTTACAGTGTGATACAGAATGTCACTTTAACAGTAAAATTTTTATTAAAAATTAATGGTGTACATTTTTATGACAGCTATTAAACAAAATTCATAATTTGCATCTATAAAAAAAGAAATAAGGCATGAGCTGGATGCAAAATAAGAAAATTTGTACAGCACAAAACGTTCATGGGAAACCCACAGAATCTTAGCACTGACAGTGTCTGAAAATTACAACACTTGGTTCATTAATTATTCCAAAAACGAACAAACAAACATATTTTTTAAAAGGCCAATTTATCGGAATTTACCCGTAAAGCATCTTCGTCATTGACTACGCAGCAAAGTGATGGAATCTCTGCCAGTAAGCTACGAAGCTGCTTCTCTGTCGGTTTGACGAAACTGGCATTAACATTGTTCACATTGTCAATACTGTGTTACAGTCAAACAACAAACAACGCTTTCACATATCAATATAACGGTAATCGCAGGATCAAAATTACTATATATAATGCACATATATCTTAGACATAAACTGGTTGCTAACCCAGTTTGTTCTCAATTTTCTGATTCTGAAAGGTGACAAACTCCCCATTTTCAAGCTCCAAATTATTGCGCAAAATTTCAGTGAAATCCACTTATAACTGTATGAGTAACTGAAGATAAGAAAAAAACAGGCAGATGGATTGAAACACTCCAAGAGGACACAGACAATTATTTTACTTGCTTCCAGTAACAAAGGTAACATGACAGTAACTGCAAAATTTGGAGTAGCAAAATATACATAAATACATAAATATACATAAATAAATATACATAAATATACATAAAAGCAAGTGAAAAAGATAAATCTTACCAGGTGGCATTACATTAAAAACATTGCTGAGAAATTTGAAATACAAAAGGAGCCTAATAAGCAGAGATGTCAAATTAATGCGTTAATTAACACGTGAATGCGTGAATAAATTAACACACATGAAAAAAATTAATGCACATGCGTAAATGTATTTAATTTACTGAATTCTGTGAAGCAAAAGTTCCAATATTCCGTTAAACTGCAGTTATTTGACAATCGGATGAATTCGAGTAACCAAACTGTAGTTACCGTTCCATCACTACTGACAATAAATACTATTTAGATGACAGGCTAATAGATTTCTATGCCAGTGATGACGTCAGTTATTGTTCAAAAATGTGTTTTTATTTGCTTTCTAACTTTCTATATTTTACAGGCGGGGCCCCCAAACGTCGCAGGGCCCTGGGGAACTTCCCCCCTACTCTCCCTCTCGACAGGCCTGGGTGCGTTAATAATGCGCTAATTAATGGATTAAAAAATTTTTTTTTAAAATTAACACTTTGACAGCTCTACTAATATGAGAAGCAGATATCACAGTGTGTATTGTACCTATCCGCAAAGTAGCTCCGTACAATGTTGGCAGACTGATCAACAATGTCAATAACCCGAGACAACTTAGCGTAGGCCGGGCTGTCAAAGTACTCAAGCTTTCTGCCTTCACTCGCCAGTGACCTCAGCGTATCAACATCTGAACATTTACAACAATGCCGATGGTTTATTCTATCTGCTACAGACTTCAGTAAAAAAATATGTAAAAAGTTCCAACAAAAACCCACAGGCTGGGAAACCATAGACCTGCGAGTCGGGTCGATTAAGTCGACTCAAGTCGACTTGGGCCTTCCAAGTCGGGTCAAGTTGGTCTGTAGCAGCGTCACCGTCGAAATTTTCTGGCGCCGTCGGTTTCATTACAAGTCATTTCAAGTCGACTTGGGAAGTCGACTTCACTAGAAATCTTCCACCTTAGCAGTTCCCTCAAACGTAGCTCTCGATGAGTTCGGGCAAATACGGCAATTTGTAACATATTTTAGTAACTCTATATAAAATAACGGTATACCGATTAGGTAGAACGTAGGCCTATTATCAAGTTTCAACTCTTTACACAGTTCTAATTGTTAGATACATAGAGGTTTTTGTGTGAAGTACTGTTCATCACAACTTCTGAACGTCTCAAGTCGTTTTAAGTCGACTCAAGTCGACATGCCACTGTCAAGTCAAGTCAAGTCGAGTCAGATGTGCTCAAGTCGACCGCCGTTGACTTGGGGTCATTTTAGTCTCAAGTCGGGTCACGTTTCTGTACCTCAGCGACTCGCAGGTCTAGGAAACCACAGAGGCGAAAAAGCAGTAAAGGAACGTGCCACTTTTTTGAATAAAGGACACACAATGCTGTTCGCCCCCTCATTTCATCATAAATAAATTTCATCACAAATAAATTCTGCAGTTGAACTCTGTACCTTTGCTTGACTGATAAAAGTAACAATTATCCTAGCAAAGTGCACCGTGCAAGTATAATTCGACCAAATTTGTATTTACTTACAATCTCAGCTTCAGGGGGCTTTGCCCTCTAATCCCACCAACAGCTGACTTAATCCCCAGACCTGTTATAAGCTCATGCTCCATACTTGCTGTGTGCCCCCACTTTCAATCACCAATGGTGAGGTACAGACTGCACAAATTTAATATAAACCTGCAACTTTTGTTGGTTCAGTTGCTGTGTATCCTTCCCAGAAACCATTTCAGTTCTTTGATAGACGTTGCTACAGCAAACGAGTTGGCACGGATGCGGGAACGTTAATACGATCCTTGTTTGCTTTATTCGAAAAGGATAATATAAGTCAATGAATTCATGAAGCTTATCAACGTACCGGTTTTCTGTCCGGTGTCGGAGACAGTACAAGCAGTGTTGACTCGACGGGACCAAGCTGTGAACGCCGTAATGTTGTCTTTGAGTTGACTGAGTAGGGTCAGAAGCTCATTGAGTGTGTGACGATATCTGAGACAATGCCGGGAAGCATTGCAGCCACACAGCTCATCCGCATGATATGGACACACCACACGACCTACATACCACAGAGACACACACTCACAGACAGACAGACAGACAGACACAGGGTTCCTACAGGTTTTCTGTGGCAAAATTCCCCGACTTTTCCAGTCATGAAATGACAATTTCCCTGACATTATTGAAACAGTAACCTATCGCACAAATGTCATAAATGGTATTCAGAAACAGACATTGGGTGAGGTAAGAACTTAAATAGTAATTTAATAGCCAGTTGTGTCCGAAATATATGTGCCAAAAATTATTGAAATCTGATAATTATGCTTCAATTTACGGTCAATAATGTTGGGGATGTTTTTTCACATTTTTTGTAGATCTCAATGCATATTTCTGTTGCTTTTTCTTTCCCAAGGTAGTGCAGAAGCAGACATTGGGTAAGATGAACAACTGAATGGCTATTTAATGGCAAGTTGTGTCAGGAATATTCACACCAAAAGTTATGACAATCTGATAATTTTTGTTCACATTAGAATCATAAATGTCCAGAATGTTCTTTGAGACACAGTGTAGCAGTAATGACATCAAACCTTTGCTACGGTCGCCTCTCACTATAGCAGGCCAGAATATTATTACATAACACCACTATGAAAATGTTGAGGAAACTGAACCTTCGTACCATCACTGCAGTCACAGGTGACAGCTGATAGGAAGCAGGTTGTCTTGCAGATATCACATTGTCTCTCGTCGTCAGGCAGTAACTCAAACGCTGCACGCTCCGCCTCCGTTACACCCTACGCTCACAATCAATCACGTACGTGTGACATTTGTAGACATTTTTTTCTGTCTTACACAAAATGTGAAGCAGAATGCCAGCTCACTGGCATTCTAAGACAAAGTGACATCACTGAACTGAACTGACATGGTTTTAGTTTTTAACGAACTGGCAAAAGGATAAAAGGAGCAAGCAGGCTGACGCATGTCAGCATAGTTGTTGTTGTTGTTGTTGTAGCCCACAGCTCCCCTTGTCATCAAACTTTGCCATCGAGCTTGAGAAAATCAGCCACCACGTCTGGATCGTCCCATAGGTCTTGAGTTGTCAGTTGTGTTGGGCAGGCAGGGCACTGGAACAAATGTTCAACGGAGTGTGGTGCCACTCCACAGTCCGGGTAAACATCTGTTACGCCTGCGGTGATGCAGGCCTTGTAAGAGTCATGTAGGCCACCAACGCCATTAGACGGTGCCTACTATATTGCATTACTACTTGCCCACTGGTTAGTTCGTCAAAAACAAAACCGTGTCAGACCAGTTAAGTTAAATTAGGTTTAGCTACATCATTCCGTATGCACCTTTAGATGTATTTTAAGATGATCTGAATCAGCTGGACTGGACAGGAAATTGCCTCTGCATATAAGCAAAAACATTATTTTACATTGCACGAAGAAGCCAGCTAAGTTGGCTTACTCTGCCACAGTTTACAAAAAGTTAATGTCGCCAAAGACTTCTAAGACACTGCATGCACAATTTGTATACAAGTGCCGAAACAGAATTTTCAGCTATGCCTCCTAAACATAGTCCTACCGGTAAAGAAATAAATTCAGTCCTCAAATGTAAACTAGGCTGTTTACGAGATAGCATGGCCCACTGTTCCAGAGCCACTATAAGTTAAAAAACAAAGCAAACTTTTGAAAACTGTTTGGACCAGTAATTCTTACTGGACGGATGTTCATGCTGTTGGCTCAATAATAACATCAGACCACAAAACAAATTCCTAAAAATAACATCAAACTGATTAACTCATGTCAAAATGCACCTTCTCATGTAGTCGCTTTCGAGCCTTTTTTTCTTCATCGACCATGGTGAGCAGGTCTTTGTAGACGGCTTGCATCTGATGCGAACTGAGTGTGCCGGCCGGCAGTCCGGCCATCTTACAGACGAGCTCGTCGTGTGAGAACACGCACTGTCGCTTCAACAGCCGATAGTGTTCCACGCTCGCACGACCCATTGGCAACTGACACACACAAGCACAACAAAGATACTGTATAGCTTTGTATAGGAAACCCATCACACAGCTACAAAGCATCACCTGCCATATGCGATCACACAGTGTTACCTGCCACCCAACACAGGTGAACGTGCCCTGCCTTAACCCCAGCCGGATAGGTCGCTACTCGATTTACCTACCCCAGAGGGATGGTAAGCCGAGTTGACCTAGGCGGCTGGTTACATACCAAGATGGTTTACCTGCCCACAGACAGTCACTCATCCAAGTACTAATCCAGCCTGGCTTAGAGCAACTTTGTTGACCAGACACACCACCACCAAAGCACAGCTGATGCAACGGGAGGGAAGCACACGACAGCCATGCATGTATGAAGTGAGTGAGTGAGTGAGTAGGGTTTAACGTCCCACCCGACACAGTATAGGTCATTTCGGGGATGGTCTTTTCAGGCAGAATGCACACAAACACAACTAGAAATTTGGGGCAAAGCCCAACGTGAGTCCGCCCGGCGCCCTAAGTCCGATTGGGGGAAATTAGGGGGGTAAAATTTTCCCGGCATCAAAGTCACGTGGCCCGAACTCAAATGCACTGGTATACGCCGAACGCGCATTGGCGACTTAGGGTAGGTCAACACGAGCGCTTATAACTTTGTTCGTAGTGGACCAAATTTCACAATATTTTTGTCGCTATCTTCATCGGTTCTAGAGATATTTGCGCTCAAACTCGAAAGTTATCGTAAATCGCACCGATTTTTGCACGTTTTTTGCCCTCCCAAATTTTAAGGGGGGCGGTGCCCCCAAAATTTGTGCTTGCACTAACACCCCCACCTAGAGACACGTCAAGTGCCAAAGTTTCATCAGGCTACACCCCTAACTCCGAAGTTATAATGGCTCATTTATTCCATTTTAAGCCAATTTTTGACCCCCCTTTGAAAAAAATTGTAAGGGGGCCCCCATCCCCGGTGGGGAGTGCGCTAGTAAGACTTGGTCATTCTCTAGCGCGTGTAAAAATTTGGGGGCGCAGCACCCCCTAGGGGCCGAAATATGGTTTTCCTTCCAGGTAATGCGACTTAGGGTAGGTCAAAATGAGCCATTATAACTTGGTTCGTAGAAGACCAAAGTTTACACAATTTTTTTTGTTCAACGCGGAATTAACCGTGTTTGATAACGCCGTTTACTGCTTGTCGATATCTCTATCCAGTTTAGAGATATTTGCGCTCAAACTCGAAAGTTGTTGTAAATTGCACCGATTTTTGGACGTTTTTTGCCCTCCCAAATTTTAAGGGGGCGGTGCCCCCAAAAGTTGTACTTGCCTTAACACCCACACCTAGAGACACGTCAAGTGCCAAAGTTTCATCGGGCTACATCCCCTAACTTCGAAGTTATAATGGCTCATTTATTCCATTTTAAGCCAATTTTTGACCCCCTTTGCAAAAAGTCGTAAGGGGAGCCCCCGTCCCAGCTGGGGGGTGCACTAGTAAGACTTGGTCATTCTCTAGCGCGTGTAAAAATTTGGGGGCACATCACCCCTAGGGGCCGAAATATGGT
>Ga0209671_1002499_pt1 | contig 16897 bp, 12 predicted proteins | sample WorMetHERISLAND2_2_FD_187401 | JGI IMG/M metagenome (GOLD analysis project Ga0209671, IMG submission 187401) | Marine gutless worms symbiont microbial communities from Max Planck institute for Marine Microbiology, Germany - Olavius geniculatus... | ecosystem: Host-associated > Annelida >...
GTCGGCAGCTTGTTGATGTCACTCTGTTCCAAGCCACGAGAAACTTCACCCATGTTCTCAATGAGGTTCAGCAGATGCTGACGAAACAACAGCAAATACAACAAAAAATAAACACAACAGTTAGGTAGTCAACAGCATTCTCTCTCATACCTCTGTGACCGACGTGAGCAATGCTCATTCGGGGGAAAGTCGTCACACATCAGTCTCCCTCGTTTATATTTAGCAATCCACTTTGCAACTGCAAACTCCTCTGATGTCTCCTTCCTATCACAAAAAATTCTCACAGCATCGTTCCTTTTAAACATAATTTACTTTATTACAGTTTGTGCTTTCTCTGTTTCCAAGGTTTAGCGCCAGCATTGAGTGCAAACACAGCTCACATATATGAGCAGAGGGCCAACACTCCACATACACTGTTGCTACCTACATACCCAGCTTATAGGTAGGTACCAAATTACGTTGCATGATGACAGAGGCATATGGGTGTAAACAACCTGCCCAGACTGCAGTGCAGTGGACTGGCCAGAAGTTGAACCGGCGATCTCATCATCACTAGTCCGATGTGCTACTGTTAGACTACCAAGCCGCACATAACGGAACAGAACTGGCTGCTACTGCCAGAAAGCTCAAAAAATCAAAAACAAGTAAACTACAGTGCCTGCTGCTGTATCTCGCAATTTAACATTCTCAAACATATCGTATGGTTGCATTTTGTCAATCTGTTTTATTAAAGAGAGATGATGATGATGACGATGACGATGACAAGTTACTATTATCCAAGGGTCGTCCTGTAAGTAAGTTACAAAGTTGACCTTGGCAGCTGGCTACAGACTGCGATGGTTTACCCATCTGCAGAAGGTCACCCACCCTAGACACAATGTTGATTTTACATTGATCAGAACTAACATGTTAACCCCTACGCTGATTCAAATAAAAGCGGCACCTCATAGTTAGCACCGTCGCCGGCGTTGAGGTCGGCGAAGTGAATGTGCCATCTGTGATGAAGCGTGTTTCCACCGCGCCGACGCCTGGATCTCTACAACATCACAGCATCATCACTGCTGGGTTCAAGGCATCTTCAACGCCAAGGCTGAATAGTCGATGAAGTTAGTGTTTGCACATCACACTTACAGCTAAAAACAGCCACAAGTGTGCTAATAAAGCTATGCTCCAGCAAACAGTTCAATTTATAGTTCATGCCAAAACAAGTACGGTAATTCGCGGTTGCACAGTGGTGCCGGCAGCGAGTTCCATGCGAACGATCCTGCAACAGCGAAGCTGCAAGGAGAAAAGTTCGAAGCCAAGATCAGTGGTCTTCAAGGCCAAGGCTACTAAGTAAGTAAGCAAAGTAAGTACGACAATAATTTATGCTGCATCCCAAAAGCCAGCGTAATCTTACTCAAGCCATAACAAACCACGAGTTATCTCAAGGCTACTTGTAACAGTCAGAACAAGAGAAAGTCAACATTGTTTCAGTGTTACTTCAAGACTGTTGACTAGAAATCAAGGCACCAAGGCCAAAGACAGTGGTCAGATCTGTCACCACCCTCTCAAATTTTAATTAAAAACCTCCAAATAGTGACTTTTAAATTCCGTTTTAATTAAATCTGTGTTCAAATAAACGTTTGGCTGATTTTGACTTGCATACTACGAGATGGCCTAATTTTATCTGTATACTGATAAGGCATAAACTGATGATGACAATGACGATGCAAAGTAATAAAATGCGACAAAAGTCGACAAGGGTTTGCAATCTCCGAGCAATTCTACTCATCAGTAATATCAGCTGCATAATAACTGTTAGTTGTTACAACATAATGAGCAATGAACACCTCAAGACTCAAGATATACAGAAACAAAAACACCAAAAATGTCAAATTCCTTTGCAAGGCACAGCATGATGCTGATACCTGTTTTCTTAGCCCTGCAAGACTATGGATATGAAAATAATGCATTGCATGGGTTGACTATTTACATGCCAGCTTTTGCTGGCACTCATTGCACATTCCCACACAAAAATGTTCATGCCAGAAGGAGGACGATAGTTGGTCGTGCAGTGGTGCTGGCAGCGAGTTCCACGTGGACAGTCTTCAGTGAGTGAGTGAGTGAGTAGGATTTATCGTCCCACTCGACACAGTATAGGTCATTTCAGGGACAGCCTTTTCAGGCAGAATGCACACAAACACAATAATGGAACAGTAAGTTTAACCTTTACAAAAACACAAAACACAAAATACAAAAAACAAGCTAAACCTAAAACTGTAAGAACTCCCATTATACGCGTGCTACAGTCTTCAAGGCCAAAGCTGCTAAATAAGTGAGTAAAGTAAGTATGGCAATAATTTATACTGTGCCTCAAAAGCCAGCTTAATTTTATTAAACTGTAATAAACAATGAAAATGCTCAAACAAACACATTTTCAATGCAGTTACTGCAAGACTAGTTAAAACAGTCAAAACACGAGAAAGTGAACATTGTGTCAGTGCTACTTCAAGACTGGTGACTAGAAATCAAAGCATTAATGAAAAGATAAAGGCCAAAGCCAGTGGTCTTCAGAGATAAGATCAAAGCCAGACCTTTTTCGGACCAAGTCCATGAATTTTTTGTCCTCAAGGTCAAGGACAGTCCTCTATGACCCCATCCTTGCATCATTATGGACGAATCAGGGTTTCAAATCAACAGAAACAAGTGCCAGGATCAGGGAAACTGCCGACAAGTTGATTTCAGATCTGATGTTGTGTATTTAACACTTTATTTTCTAACTATTCCTGAAAAGAAGTGGTCGTATGCTTTTCCGCTAGTGCCAAAAGTTCCGGACCAGTATACCATACCAGCCTGCACCATCAAACTTAGAGAAGTGCCTGAAAACCAACAGCAGTGATAGCTGTTTCAACCTTTATAAACCACTTCGCCGCAAAAAACAAAGACAATATCGACACAGTGAGAAAACATAGTGCAGACCTCAGCAGTATTGTCCTCGCTGTCAGATGTCACCAAGTCGTTGAAGAAACGTTGAAAAACCGAGTGCCCTGCCAGCGTCACAGACCACACAACACTGATCTTGACAAGAAGCCCAGCTGTTGTTAGGACAGCCGACCATACTAGTGGTCAGTGACATTTAAGGTGATCCAAGGTCAATGATTTCCATCTAATCTGACAGACCATATGCCACATCCTACTAGTGATTAATAGTAACCTTGACCCTATCTTGCACCATTTCCGAGATATTGCCACTTATAGCTTGAAGCATTCCATTTCATAGTGCGTTATGAACCTTCAAGGTCATCCTAGGTCGATATACATGTCATTCGAAAGTCAGTATGCAAATTCCTGTTAGTGATCAGTAGCAAACTAGGCCCTATCTTAGACCGTTTAACGACAGTACAACCGTAACAGATGGATGGACAGACATACGACAACCATCACAACAGCTCAACCATTACTAAAGTACAGTCAACTAAAAACTCGACCTGGCCAGACTGACAAAGCTACACCGAAGGCATGTATAATGTGACAGAAATAAACTAAACTAAACTTGCTAAAGTGCAGATTTTTTTTTCTGAAACATTAAAACAAAGGACACGATATTTCATCCCTGGTTTCATACAGTAAGTCTAGAATGCATCATATCCAAACCTAGTGATTTATCGACTTTCAATCTGCACAATTTAAAAAAAGATATCTTCTACAGTTATAGACAATACCAATCTGTTAATGTGTTTATCACGAAATGAAATAAAACAAAGCAAACTGTGAATTATTACTGTACATTATGACCTGCGCAATGCAACGGGATTGAACTCACCTCACAGTCAGACACTTCAGGTTGTTCACTGTGTAGAAAAAATGGTTAAAGGTAGTGTATAGCTCTTTACAGGAAACCCATCTCAAGAGCTACGAAGCATCACCTGCCGTATGGGATCACAGTGCTACCTGCCACCCAACACAGGTGAATGTGCCCCACCTTAACCCCAGCCAGTTAGGCTGGTACTCGATTTACCTACCCCTGAGGGACGGAAGGCTGAGTTGACCCAGGCGACTGGTTACATACCAAGATGGTTTATCTATCCTCAGGCAGTCACCCACCTAAGTACTAACACAGCCCAATGTAAAGCAACTTCGTCGATTGGAAAAAATGCATTACCACTACGTCCCTCTACCAACACTTGCAAAGCAAGTACACACCTGAAATGGCATTTCAGTTCCTTTCTGTCACTTAGTACAATCCTTAGACAAAACAAACTGTGCTGCAATTTCAGTAGTTTCATTTCTGCTGCTTTGTATACGTGCACACAAACTATCGCAATACAACACGAAGACATGGTTTCTTCGGGATGTATTTATTTCGACAATGTTCTGCAAACCGACACCAGATCAGTGTGCTTCGCTGTGATTTCAACACGTACGACCGTCAATTTTCTCTGCTTGCTAGTCCAACAGACTGGAACTCACAGCCAGATGAACTTAGAAATACGGTGTGCAATGATGACAGCTTCAAACAGTTTTTTAAACTATCTATCGTGACTAGCACACTAGAAGTGTTTAACCATATGTGCTATACAGATTCATTTTTACTTGCTTTCATGTTAGAACAGATGAACCGAATCTACGAACGTACAGTGTGGAGAGTGGCGTGGACCGCCGGTGGTCATGCGAGCAGTGCGTCTTGGAGGTGTTGTTGTCCGGGTGCTGGAAGAAGACGACTGAGTGCTTGCATCTGTCACACGGCAGACATACCACACCACGACAACATCAGCACATTATCGGACGTACTGTGGCTTCACGGCAAGACAGTCTGGATATTGGATTTACACGTATGATCAACAGGTTGCGAGTTCCAACTTCAGGTGGAGTTGGGTCACTATAATCAACCATCAAGGTCAACTCAACCTTCTATCCCTCCAGAGTAGGTAAATCAGGTACCAGTCTGCCTGACTGAGATTAAGTGAGTGAGTAGGGTTTAAAGTCCCACCCGACACAGTATAGGTCACTTCGGGGACGGCCTTTTCAGGCAGAATGCACACAAACACAATAATGGAACGGTAAGTTTAAACTTTACAATAAACAGAAAGTTTAACCTTTACAAAAAGACAAAACACAAAAATACAAAATGAGGTTGACCTAAAATTGTAAGAACTCCATTATACGCGTGCATATGTAATTAACATAATGGTAGACTGAGATTAAGGCAGGGTGCATCGTTTCATCTCTGTTGGACAGCACGTAACATGGTGTGACCCCATTTGGCAGGCAATGCTCTGTGGCTGGGTTATCACTAAGAGCCATAGACAGCTTTTAACCATCATGCCACGCTATTCCCATCCTAGACTTGCCAACACTGCAAACTGAAAATCAGAGAGGAAATATTTTAATACCAACCAAAAATAGCAAAACACTGTAAAAACACATGCTGTTAAACTGCATTTACAGGTAACCATGATATCTGCATAATTATAATTAATCAATGTTCAGCATTATTTTAATTACTAACTATTTCCTTAATGGCAACCATTTCTTTTCCAATCGGTTAAATCGATATATTGTCGATGTCGCCAAATTCATCATGAAATGGAAATGGGATCCAGTTTCATAATTCCCCAAAGTTTCTAACTTCATCCTTCTGAACAACATAAACGTTGTACTAGACTGCCCAGCTGTCCAGAAAGTCACAGCCATAAGCCTTCAAACCACCACGCTTGTTGTTTTATTTACAACTGAACATTATCATCTTTACAGGTTGATGGCTTGGCGTAGAGTTAAGGCATTTCATCCGATCAATGAAGTTACTCTACGCCGCGTTGGGTTAGTACTTTGATGGGTGACTGCCTGTGGGCAGGTAAACCATCTTGATATTTAAACAGCCACTTAGGTCAACTCAGCCTTCCATCCTTCCGGGGTAGGTAAATCGAGTACCAGCCTATCTGGCTGGGGTTAAAGCGGTCATATCATATGTGTTCACCTGTATCAGGTTACACTGTGTGATCCCATCTGGCAGGTGACGCTCCGTAGCTCTGAGATGGGCTTCCCGTTATGAACTATATCACCACCTTTAACCCTTTTAACCGTTTACAATTTCAGTATTAGCAGCTGATTTTCAATACTAGCACCAACATTTGTATTTCTGAACAATGAAAAAAACTAAATATTCGTATTTGGCCAAACAGCAAAAATAACTGTAATTTAATGCATCCCTGTTCGCTAGTAATCACTCTAACGTGAACAAAGTGATTACTTGCATAATCCACAACATTTGCGGACAACAAACTAATAATTAACGGCAAGATACTGACACCATTACAAACGTATATATCATAACGTACCATTTGTAGCAGCTGATGTAGGCCTACTATCATCCTCCAATTCCTAGCAAACACAACCCAGCAACAAGCAAACTGAACAAAACAGTACTGGAAAAATGATAAACAAAAGTTATAGGTTAAATTGCCAATAGTCAACAGCACTCTCTCAGCCTGTGACCAATGCGAGCTGTGCACATTTCCATTTCCAATGGCTTTGAGCCAGCAGTTGAGTGCAAACACGGCTCAGATATATGGGTGGAGAGCCAGTCGTTTCCCTCAAACTGTCGTGCCCTTTCCTGGCAGTTGGACTGGTAACAAATTGTACTGCTTGGTGAGAGGCACATGTGTGTGAACAACTTGCCAAAGGTCATTTAAATGGCAGTGCACTGGCATGGAATCAAACTGGGAACATCTGGGTCACCAGTTCGACGTGCTACTGCTACAGAACCAAGCCGCACTACTCAAAGATGATAATTGTGTACAAAACAGTCTGTGGACACCACTGCGAAATTCAGATAAAGCTATTGTACACAAGATTGAAGAAGGTCAAAATTCCACTTGCTTTGATCTGTTCTGTATCTGCTGCACAACATAGTCCATGAGTTGTACAGCGCAAGTCCGTATCAAATTGAACAAATCCACAACATCTCATGACAAGATGTTGTACGGCTTGTTCTATGACCTGTTGTACAACAGATCCGGAACAAATTGAAGTAGTGGAGTCCAGGCCTGACAAATAATGTACACTCAACGTTCCTAGGTGGCCGGGTGTCGGACCGATTTGGATGCTTCACGTAGTACACTGCCTTTTTACGCGCAACAGCAGCTACTGCTGTAGCACGTCTTAGCCATCGCAATTCTATCTGTCCATCTGTCTGTCCGTCACACAGCTGGATCAAAAAAATTTGCGATTTCCAGCTGATACGGCGTTGGCAGAGCGAGACAGGTCACATCTTCTATTGAAAATACTCTAATTAGATACTCTATGCCAGAGCACGAAAAAAAAATGTACTATTATATTGCCTCAATACAGCGAAAAAGAACTTTTTCAAAATTAAAACTATTAGCTAAAAGTATTAGAACTATTAAAAATATTATTACCATCAGCATATTTGTGATATGTTTATCTATGGTACACTGAACATGTTCAGGGTTGTTAGGTCATCCAAAACGCAGCTTTGGTGGAACTGAGTTTAAAGCAAGAGTTTTATCAAGTCATATTAACCCATCACAGTAAACCGCAATCCGATGGTTTGTTGTTAACGTTTCAGCGACCGCCGCCGCCTTCTTCCAACGAATTCAGCAGTGTTTACTTTATACCAAAACGTCACCAAAAAAACACAAATCGATAAACAGAATGACCACTTTCCAAGTCTCACGAAATTCCAACTTACAAGTGACTTTTCAGATAGGGCAAGCAAAGATCGTCAATATACCGACAAGATTTTTTCCCTGATAATTCCCTGATATTTCCGGGTTTTCCAGACTCGGAACAAAAGTTGTAATTGACAAATTCATACAACTTATTAGTCACCATTTCAACCTACGAGGCTATTTGAAGACGAAGAGGCTTATCTGGTATATATGAATGGGAGCAAACATTACCCGCTGTATCATTAATGAAATCAGTGGCTGGAAGTAGGTGAAATTCCCTGGCTCAGCTGTAGCCCCTGCACACACAACATTATACAGATATTACATATTATAACATTAATTTTAATACAACTCCAACTTGGTGAGTTTTATTAGGTTTGGCATTCCTTTGGGTAAAACCTGGGTTTTCTAAAAAAGTCGAAGTTGACAAGTTTTGGGGTTTTAGCTGGTCTCAAAGTCACCAGAATGAGCACTGATAAACATCTTCCATATCAAATAACTAGCTTCCCAGAGTAAAAAGAATCCCCCCAAAATTGCCAATTACCAGATTTAAAAGTTTGCAGCAGTTAACCATAATAAAATAGTTTGTTATCAGGAATGAAACAAAACACTAAAACTAGATTACATTTGTGGTCGGTTTTAAGCGGCTTTACCAAAAAATGACCCCTCATGTCTGCTACATTCTGTTTCTCTGACTGTCTTAAGATGCATTTTCTGGCAAAATGTACTCTGTGTTTCTTGCATATGTTCCCGGATGTCTAAAGTCTGCAGAAAAAGAATGGATCACTGTAAGGAAACTCACTTGCAGCTGCGCTGGTCGACCCAGAGCGAGCACGAGCGTGCCATGGAATGCGACTGTGTGGTCTGTAGCGGGGCACTGGACGACCCTGCTCTCTGCATCTTACCATGTACTCCAACACTTCATGGTCCACCAGACCTTACACACCACCACAACATAATGTTAAGTACTTCAGTGGCTACCTGTAAGCCAGCCGATTCACATGCAGCTGAGATTCATCCTCCGCAAGACTGTAACTGCATTGTCGGCACTGAACCAGCCTACCTACAAAAACTCTGTTCCTGTCACGGAAGTTGTGCAGCGCCAGCGACTACGTTCTGCCACTGATAGCGACCTCTGTGTCCCGCATGTTGCAACGGACCAATCTGGCCGACGAGCTTTTGCTGTGGCTGGTCCATAGCCGTGGAACCCGTTGCGGCTACCAGCACCAACACGTCAAACAGCTTTAAACGAGCATTGAAGACGTTTCTGCCACGAGTGACGTCTTGTTGCAAATAACAGCACTTACGACAAGAGAGCTATAGAAAAAGTCTATTTAGCGGCAACAGCAGCAGCAGCAGCACTAGCAGCAGTACTGAAGTAAATGCTTCAAATGGCTTTCAGTAAAAGATGTTAAATCAACAGCATGAGTGCTAATGCTTACTATCAGGAGCTGGACCGCTGTAGCCCGGAGGCGGCTGAGGAACATCGACACCATCATGCAATGCCTGAATACCACACCACAGCAGCAGGTCTTAAAGATGCGTCATACAATGCAACAGAAATGAACGAAAATGTCAGTTTGGTTCAATTGCTTTTAACAAGTGTACTAAGCGACCAAACAAAATTAAACTGAAATAAGTGAGCGCAGTTCTACTTGCGGCAATAGCTATGAATATGAAAAGCTGCTGAGACAAGGACCAGAATAATTTGGTAAAAGGTGAAATTGCTGATCGATACTGCTATCTGGTGAATTATAATCATCTTTTTTTCATACGTCAGAAGCAACTGCATGTTTGATCTGGTGGTTTGACCTCAAATATCCTCTCCCTCAAGAGGAAGGTCATTTCAATGCCATAGATGTCACCGTCAAATAACACTTAAGTCCGCTGAACAGCTTAAGCAGGATACACAAATGTGACAAGCTACACGACAGAGAAAGATGAAGAAATAAGTGAAATCGCTTGCACTGCAAAAGTGATTCCACTAAAAAGAGAAATATGTGAATCACGCAAGAGACGTTCATAGATACCTTGTGGAGCTGCCACTGGTAGCTGGTGAAGTGGCTGATTCGGTCATTCATCCTTATCTCATAAGCACTGTCATCACGCTCTAAAACACACATCCACATGTACATCAACCAATGGCAATTTTCCATGGAAATCAAACCTTGTTCAACTGATTGGCCCTAGATTTTTGCACTCTTTTTAATGACTTATATACAAATCAAATTTAAGTTTTTGCACCGTGTGTGTTAAGGACAGCACAATAATTCCAGAAGTCTCCCATATCTCACAATGGTAAAGAATCTTTCAATCATATCTTGGATCCAGATGCTGCACCATGAATATCTAATCACCTCTAAGTTCTGCCAAGTCTAACCTTGCCTGAAAATTTCAGCCAAATCCAGGTATGTAACTTTGTGTAATTCTGCTAAAAAATGGATAAATCACAGTATCACACACGACATACAGGCATGCTTAGTTTTTCTTCCTATCTTTTATCTAGTTTCAGTTATCGTGTAATGTTTCATATAACAGTTAAAAGTTTCCATTGCAATTTCTCTTATTTCAGTTCCTTTTAGAGCAGTTTAAATAATAAAAGTATTAATAGTAATGGCCACAACAATGTTTGAGGTTCTGTTATCATAGCAGTTAGGGATGCTAGTTATATGCGAATATGTGATTGCATATTTTGCCAAAACCCGGATATCGCACAGTTTCCTGCATATAATAACATTTTCACAATCGCATATCCAAAAATTTGCATGTATTTGCATGTATGCCACGAATTTCCGCATACGTGATCGCATTTTTTCAGCATTTTCTTGCCCAACGTTGTTTTAAGACCGTTAAATATTTTTGGCAACAAACAATTACCGGTCTTTGCAATTATACGTTGAATAAATTAAGTCAAAAATGTCAAAACTGTGCAGAACAGGCCTATAAATGATCATGATTATGATTCTCCCTCACTCGAAGTTGCATATGCCAGTAATATGTGGAAAAAAAATGCCGCATATAAGCGCATATTTTGCCTCAAAAAGTTCCGCATATTTTTTTGCAAAATTCTCCACTATACACCAGCATCCCTAAGCAGTGCACTGCCACTGCGAGAGTTCACAGTAGTTCACTTTATTGAGAGCAGCACGGGCCTGCCAAGTGGCCGCTGACCTTTAAACCAGGCCAATCAGCTTGAGCTTCAGTTCTGTCTAAACTGGCAGCTACGTTGCTATACTCATCATCGTCACTTATTACTACTCAGCCGAAAAGCTGATACTCATTATACCATCCCACGAGGATAGAAGGCTGAATTGACCTAACCGATTAGCTTCGTACCAAAATGGTTTACCTGCCCACAGGCAGTCACCCATCTAAGTACTAACCGGGCTTGCCATAAAGTAACTTCATTGATTTGACTCGACGCATAACAGGCCTAATGATGTTGCACTGGCCATATGCCACAAACTCAGTGGTCTATCCGCCTATAGGCTCAACGACCACAGAGAGTATGGCATTTCACACACCACCAACCCAAGGTAAAGATAAGGAAAGCATGCGAGGTGACCATTCTCCAGACAGTACAAAATTCCCTGGCAAATTTCCTGACATCATTCTTATGATTTACGGCACACCCGACCATTTTAACTGGTACTGAACTGTCGATTGACACAATTTTTCTGAAAGTTTTCGGGCAATTTTCGCTGTCAAGATTTCCCCCCCCTGACATTTCCCTGATTTTGACGGAAATCCCTGACATTTCCCTAACAGCTGTAAAATTCTCTGCCGTTTCCCCGTTGGTGATCAGACTGATGACGTACCATTGGCATGTGGTCGGTGTGGTCGCATTCGTGGTGTAGATCCAGCTGCTGCAGCACTGGCACCAGTCTCAGCCTGGATGTTGTCACCATCATCATCATCAGCTGTAAGCAGATCTACCAGAGACAGTTGGTCCACGCTCGGCTAAAACACCAACCAACAGTTGTTGTTGTCATAGCCCACCAAATCCTCTTTTCTCAAAACTCATCGTCAACGTTGAGGAAGTGATGCTTGACGATGCTGAAGACGACACACAAAGAGTGAGTGATACAAAGTAGTTTGCAGCCATTGTGCAGGATAGACTGTCATCGGGTACAGACGTCGACACGCCATGCCAAGGCTTGTTGTTGATGTTCTTTAAAATTAGGTCGCCGGAAGACAATTTCTTTAGTCTTAATTAAGTTAAGTATCATTTTGTTGACCAGAGCCCAATCCTTAACATCTTGAAACTCTTGATCAAGACCCACATCAGAGTCGGCCGAGACAACAAGGGTTGTATCATCAGCAAACTTAAACAATAAGTTTAACTTAGATAAAGGGTGCAAACCGCTTTCCATGATGGCATACAACATTGGCCCAGCACATTTAGACATCAAGGCCCATACACAGAAACTCCAGTCAGTTTTATTCCGTTAAGACCCATTGATAACCCACCCCCCTACAAATTTAGTCCAATTATGGTTTCTTGTGCGATTAATAATGATATATTTTGTTATGGCTGGGATTCCAACCCCTCAAACCTAGAAATTTGGAAATTTCTGAAGCTGTACTTATTTAATGTGGATGGCATCTAGCATCTAATGACTTACATTCACAAAAATCCTAAAACCCATCAAGCTGTGCCTTATAAAAATATTTCTAAACAATTTCCAAAAAGAAAATTTTTTCAAAATGCTTCCATGCAGGATTTTCAATAGCCCTGATTCTTTTCACGTCAGCCAGCTAACAGACACTGTAATCAGGCAGAGCAAAGCAAATAAACCAAAACTGCCTGGGCTACAACAAAGATTAGGCAAAATATATCAAAAACCTGGAACGATCAGATTTAGATAAAAGTGTCCTCACGCTTCTGAAGAATCACTAGTCATTTGCCAGCACCCACTGACGGAGAAAACAAGTAATATGAGTTAATGCTCATGAGATGCACAAGAGCTTATGGCAGTTCCTGTTCACAGCTAATATCGGTTTACCTCCATCCATTTCATCGCACTTTACTCTTCTGCAGCCCAAGAATCGCACAAAATCACAAAAATCCTCTACTTTCTAGGTTCAAGGTCATGCAAGGTCATCGATGTTGATACCATTAACAAGCACGTCACCATTGCTTGTACAGCCAAATTTTGCCAAAAAAACAGGTCATTCAATGCCATCTTACCTTAGGTTACCGCTAAGATAGGGTACCCACAACTTTAAACCTTCCTATAAAAATAAGTTCCATTTCATAAACTCTAACACCTATTCCTAAAAATACCCAGTCCTTTCTTCTTCAGACGCCATCAACATCGTAGTAATCAGTGTGGTAGTTATTAAGATATAGCCAAAAAAGGAACCTTAACCTTTTCTTATCCCTTTTTCTATAACTACATTGAGGCCCCCAATTACATAAAGGTGCCCCTGTAATCAATCGCTAATGATCGAGCTCATATTTTTCATTAAGTTTCCATAAAAGTATATATCACCACAATCCCTATATGCCGCATAAATGAATGCGATATTTGGTATTTCTGGCTGTTTGTTCGAACTCATGTACTTTGACGAAATGTGCAATTTTTTTTCTGAAAGGGGCCACACCTCATATTGACCTACTTAGTCAAAATTCACATTTTCCACTAAGTCTTGATATGCGAATCCGGTACTGTTGGGAATCGTATTGAATAAGGGTTCCAGCAGTCCAAACCGTTTCCAAATCCATTCAGTAGTTTAGCTAAAAATTGGGGTGTTCACACTAAGTAATATATAGAAATACCAAAATTTCCATATCGATCGCATAACGAGTTAGTTGCGTAGCACCGCCTTGCGAATGCTGTAAAGTTACGCTTACACCAGGTCTATGGGTCAGGCTTGCATTTGCCCCTCTCTCCCCCTCGTTTGGGGAGACCCCCTCACCAAGTGGCATAAAATGTTGTCACAAAATACTAGAGACATTAAGCTATGATGCGATGAAAACCTGAAGTCTCTGTCTCACCTGGTCTTGAAACGGTACCGGGTTGTGACAGACAGACAGACGGACGAACAGACAGAATTACCATAGCTAATATGTGCTATAGCTATGCTAGCTCTCGCACGTAAAAACTTTAAAAATGAAAGAATTTCTAACTTTGACCTTAGATCGGATACTTGGCATACCATCATTTAATTCATCAATCTCTACATCTCTACACATCAACACATCAAATTTCATTCAAATCGAACAGCACACAAAAAACTTTTTGTGGACGAACTGACATACATGCAGATAGTAGACCAGATTTATTGGGTCAAGTCAGTGCAGGAGTACACCCAAATAGACTTAAGTTAGTACTTTGCTTACTGATGAAAGATGTACAGCTGACGGCTGGTGAGGATCTCTGCGACCTACAGAACTCATCAACCGACTGCGAGGACTTGGACCTCCTAGCAGTCACAACAACATCAAGTCTAGTCAAGACAAGCTTAAACATGTTATCAACAAGGCCAGAAATGTAATGAATGGCTCTATGTATAATGAGTGGTACATTACAAAGAACATCATAAGCCATATGTAAATGAAACGATTGAACATTTTTGGAAACAATTAGGCTCCATCAATGCAGTGAAGGGTAACCATGTCGAACAGTTGTGTTTCCAATGTTTAACAGGACCATCAATTAACTAAGGTTAATTAATCAATTCAGAAATGCGCAATTGCTAGACCTATGCAAAGCATCCATTACACTTAGTATGTGCCACCTGGGATCTCAAGCAAACAGAATCTTCAAACAATCCAACTCTACCAACGTTTTGAAATCCTTCTGCAGAACTTGCATCAACTCCCTGTCTCTGTGGGTGGTATACTGTTTAATTTTTTACAGTACAGCATAATACAATAAAAAACAAAAATCCAAAAATCTTGTAATTTGAAGACCAAGACCAAAAATATCTATGCCGATAATCAAAAGCAACAAAAAAAACATAATAAGGGCAAAAAAACAACACATTATGTTTTTTAAAAAGATTACGCAAACAGAGAGTAACTCTTTAAATGCTTTAGCTGACACATTTTACGAGTTCATAACATCATCAGCGAAAACATAATGACACAGAAATAACAGCAGGTCAACGAGATAAAGTTCAAGAACAGGATCAAGACCAAGACCACTGACCAAGACCGGTGGTCTTACTGACTAGCTAAGTTGGCAAATGTAAATCAACTTCAATTTTCAGACACGCTGCAAAAAATGAGTCCCAGTTTCAGGTAACTACAATCTGCGAAAGAGAGCCAATTTGAATAGCAGTTGAAAATTTGGGGCAAATATGCGCAATAAAATAACCCTTAATCAGAACGCTAACACTAACCATAACCTTTAACCTTAGTACTGGACAACAGATATGCAGATGAGATATGCCTTGCAATCTCACTGCCTTGCAAATTGCACTGACTCAAAACCCAAACTAAGTGAGTAGTTTTTGACAGCACATCAGTATTAGAAGCCATTTAATGCCATAAACAGTTAAAAGCATTTATAGCAAGAAGCCCAGCTGTCGCTAGAGAAGAAGCGCTACAGCCTTCACAGTTTTTGTTGCAGTATTGACCTTCAAGGTCATCCAAGGGCAATGATTTTCATGACAACTGAAAGAGAGAATGTCACTTCCTATTAGAGATTAATAGTAACCTTGGTCCTATCTCTAACCAATTCTGAGACATCGCCGGTTTTCCACTGAAAAATGCACATTTTTCCTACCCCTCCATTCAACCCCAAATTTGAAAATGTTCACCCCCCATTCTGTTCATCTGTTCATCGATTCATGTTCATCCCCCAAATTCTGTGTGCAGAGAGTCTCTACACAGGGCTGACTACTCACACAAAAAGTTTTCCCCTAAGAGCTAATGCTTAGCCACAATACATACATTACATACAGAGACAGACAGACAGACAATAATCGTGCAATAGATGCGCTCTACAGGATAGCTGTGGCAGCTATGGCATACCAAAAATGCAAAACCTCCAAAACTGAAATTCACTTATCTCAAACCATTATGGAAAGTATACTAAACCAAATTTATGATTATCAGCAATAAGTCATATGACGCACCACACGACATGCGAGCAGTTCTAGGCTGGCGCCTCCTGGTGGAAGTGTTGGAACTTCCATTTGCAGCACTGGGCTCAGTAGCATTATCCGAATACGCAGTAACCTGCAACCAGCAGCATACCAGTCATCAGCTGTGCCAAGGCTCACGCATCTCCCCCAAATCTCACACATTTTCAGTCAAATCACGCTTTTCCACCCGCCTAAAGTTTAATCTCATGCATTGTTATTTTTCTGTCTGTTACACGATGCCATAGTTTTCATAAGTACGGCAGCAGTGCTCAATACAAAATAATTTGCATAAAGTACCAACATTACTTCGAAGCGACAAAAAATTATTCTCACTAGGTGCAATTTTGCACCTAAAAATGAACAAAAATGTCTTGGCTTCCATTAAATAAGATAAGTTCAAAAAACTAGATGGTCGTTACCACTCCGTTAACTGTTATGCCTCCGCCAACATGTGACAACTCGAAGGCTAAAAAGTGCATTTTGGGGCATATTTGACCCCACTCTGACCTTGACCCCAAAATTGCATTCATCCTTGCCCCAAAGTCCCCTAGCAGTGGAAGTTTGGTCAAATTCCATCAACAGATACCCATTAGTATAGTGCTTAGTGCAGTGTGTAGTGCTTAGTGGCGCCATATGGCGAATAACCTTGCTAACAATGTTTGTTCTGGACAAACGCACGCATGCACGAACACTCTGGAAACATAATGCCTCTGACCACCACATTGGCAGAAGTATAAAAATGCATATACATAAACAAAAATTCCACAATGTTAATTATCATAAACGAGAAAATGTGACAAAATCTCATAACGTGAAAAGCATACTGTGGAAGATTGCTGCTGAACTTGGTTAGCTTCAGTACGCAAAGCAACATCCATTGCTGTGAGTGGAGCTGCAAACGTAAGGCGTGGAGGCCCGAGATAGACCCCTGAAACAAAGATATCACATAATGTCTTATAACGTGCAACAAATTCCAACATTTACACATCTGCTAACATCAAAATAAAAATAAAATTCTGAATTGAACAAGCATCACCTCAAAAGTAGTACTTCAATTACTTAAAATCTTAAGATCATTAATTAATCCATAGTAAACTAGAAATTTGGGGCAAAGTCCAACGTGAGTC
>Ga0209671_1002500_pt1 | contig 16894 bp, 16 predicted proteins | sample WorMetHERISLAND2_2_FD_187401 | JGI IMG/M metagenome (GOLD analysis project Ga0209671, IMG submission 187401) | Marine gutless worms symbiont microbial communities from Max Planck institute for Marine Microbiology, Germany - Olavius geniculatus... | ecosystem: Host-associated > Annelida >...
TCAGTAGGGCTGCCGCGGGTACCCGGGTACCCGCGGCAGCCCTACTGATGGGCACGGCCCAGTTTGCCTTTGACTCGGTGTTGCCCGTATGTGAAGTGAAGAGGTACAGTTTTCCCTAAAAACAATTTCTCAGTTTCCAGTGTCTGGTCAAGTATCAGACACCTGTCAACCTCCTGGCCAAGTTTTCCAGAAGACATGGTGGCAAGAAACAAAAAATCATATAAGATCCATAATATAATGTCACCACCAGATGAAATTTTCGAACTTGCAATGCACAGAAATGCATTTGCAGCTGAGACCCCAGACAACTTTGCTCAACATCCACACACTACTGGAGGAGCTAACAGTGCTCTCCAGACCACGCAGCTAGATTCATAGAGAACTGTGGTAAAAAGTTGAACCCTCCTCTGAAGTGAAAAAGTCTGGCTATGGGATGGGTCAGTGTGGATGAGAGGAACAGTATGTCTTAGTGGATCTGAGCATGTGAGGCTGCATAAAGATTGCCAAGGACAAAAGCAGTGTCTCTTCTTTCGTTGTGTACACTGCGTCCATTGTGTTACATGTGAAGTCTCAGTTCACAGGCTCGCTGCCAGATCTTGCCACAGACTGTGCAGCGGAAAGGCCAGTCGTTACCATGCTTCAGTTCAACGTGCTGGCGCAGCTCTGCCAGCGTCCCAAACTTCTCACCGTCCTTATTACACTTGAACCGAAACTCGCCTGCACAGAATACGCACACAGAGATTTTCCACATATATGAGGCTTAGCAACAGCCAGTCCAGTTCTTCCCTTGATGTTCAATCCTTTTCTTAAAGTATCAAGGGGAATTTGGTAAAATTTAGGACCTAAATTAAACTTGTTGCCGTCCTTACGACACTTGAAGCAACAATCACCTGTACACACACATGCACAGCAGTTAAAAGGTGGGCAATAGGCACAGCATCTCATAGGAAACCCTTTGGCATGCAGCATCCGTTGCATCACCTGCCATATGCATGGAATGACACAGTGTTACCTGAGCTACCAAACACGGGTGAACGTGCCCCATCTTAACCCTGGCCAGCCAAGCAGGCTGGTACTCCACTTACCTACCCTGGAGGGATAGAAAACTGAGTTGACTGTATGGAACACATGCACACACACAGAGATTTTCCATCTATAGCAGCCTTAACAACAGCCATTCATTCTCAGTCCTTTTCTTGAGGTACCAAAGAAAATTTTGTCCAACTTAAGACCTAATTTATATCAACTTTCTCTTCAAATTGCCATCGAATGTGTTTTTTTCAGGCCCCAAATGTCGCAAAAATGACAGCAGTTGGGTCTTACCCAAATACCACTGATGGAACCCTACTGTGCTCATCATACCCCTAGTTATTGGGAAAAGATTCCCCGAAAGAATGATATGAAATGGGAAAAGGGAAAAACAGAAAGGGAAAGAGGGAGAGGCAAGACTGAAGAAAAAAGAAAGAAAGGGCCAGGGAAACTTGTTGTAATGGCTAAAGGGAAGTAAGAATAGACATCCCCAATGGTTTTCATGACAATGTTGAGCAATAATGTATAATGTCTGAATGTGAGATCTATACAACAACATTACCTTCGAACACTTCAAGCGACTACTGAAGGCGTTTCTGTCTGTTTGAAGCTGTGGCACATTGTGACTTTTTTGCTTAAATTGTACCATATATAACCACTCTTACTCACTCACTCACTAAGGTCACTATGCTAATAATGACTGATTAAACACACAAGACAACAAAATGAGGGCATAAAACAGTAGATTGAATTTTCCAATTACGCAAAAGATAAAAACTAATAAAATTTTCATCAGCAGTCTTGGTAGACCTCCTTGCTGACAAACAATATCTACACACTGAAAAAAATGGTCACTGCAAGAACACCAGCCTACAGCATGTAAAAGTAGATGCTAACAGCAATAAACTCACAAGAGCGAATGACGTTCCCATGTCATTTTCGCCAGTGCAATCATCATCAGTTGCATCATCAGTTGACTGAAAGTTGTCATAAGCTGCAGTAACATCTACCTCCTGCTTCATCACACGAGACCTCTCCTTATCCACACCAACAACGTCCATCAATCTACAACACAAGTTTTTTTCATAAACTAATGAGAACAGTCCAACGTATTAAGTGACAATACAAGTCACAACAACAAAGTTAAACAAAAAAAACTTACAAGGTACTACATCTCACCGCGTCACTGAACTATAAATTAGTGATGTGCAATACCTGAAATAGGAGCTACGATAACGATACCGTCTCAGGTATCGAGTATCGTGATACTACCTCGATACCGGAAGTTCATATGAAACGTTGGTCCACAGGCTCGTTGAGAGGGGGGGAAGTTTATCCATGTTCTGCGACGTTTGGGGCCCCGCTACTGCTCAAAAATATATGTTTGCTATATGTTTGACAAGCTTTAATATGACGTGTTCTTTTATACTGCTGCCACACAGTGCGCAATAGTTGTCAACAACAGAGCGATTGCATTGTATCAAAAGTGGTATCGACATGATACTTGGCAGTATCGTGGCATCACGATATATCGAGACCTCTTCGATACTGGTATCAAAACGTTGGTACTCATGATACTTATCGAGGCATCAAAGTAGGGATGCTAATTTTCGAGAATTTTATTTCTCGATAGAAGAATTTCTTCCTCCCCCCCGGGACTCGACGAGTACTCGACCGACCTTAGCCCATCTGCAAAGGTGACGCCCGCCGCTGCTGCTGCTTGAACACCCCAGGCACCACACCACAGGTGTCAGCCTGCAGGCATGTACATTGCACCTCATGCTGCAGGCACTGAGCAGTGGGGGGGAGAGTGGAGAGTACACGCAACGGGTCACCTGCTGCATGGAGGACACAGACGGTAACGGGTGCTGGCAGCCATTATCAAGGCACTCACCATCAATTAAATGTCACTTAACAGAAGCAGATTCTTTCATTGTTCCCACAGTAGACTGCACAATGCTTATTGCAAAACTTGCTGTGCGCTTTCCTGCTGCTTAATGTAATCTGTTCATTTGAGTCACTGGTGAGTACATGTAACTGATTATTAAGTTTACAAAAATGGTATTTTTATTAAAGACAGCAGGTGCACAAAACATGGTGTGCAACTTAGTAGGCATTAGGCAGTGTCAGCATAGACCTGTGGCTCAGACCGAGGATGTGGGCCAGTAAACATTATGTGGGCGCTCCCAGTGAGCAGTCTTCACAGTGAGCACCTTGGCTGGTGGCCGCTTATCTTAGATCAGATCAATCTGAAACGTCTGTGGTTTTGAGTACATGCTCAGTCCAACAGACACCACGTATACCAGGTGTGCATGAGGGACTGGCGGTGGGGGGCAACCCTCTTCTTCTCACCCAACTCAATTAGTGTCATCGCAACTCACTGCTGAACAGAAGGCTCTATTGCATTCTCGGAATTCTCCACAGGTGAGAAATATAATTCTCGAGCTCGAGAATTTTTTCTTCGAGTCTCGAGTGAGTCGAGTCTCATTACATCCCTATATCGAAGGTATCGCACAACACTACTATTAGACTGGTCGTCAAAACTCGCCCACCATTGTCTAGTGAGAAAAAATATACTCAAGTTGAAACTTTCAACAATTGAAGTATGGCAAACATACAGTAACATAGTAAAATCGTTAATGTTATCTTCCATCCGTAAGGACGGAAAAATACATCACGAAACGGCTATCTTCCGTCCGTATAGATGGAAGACTGCGTATCTAGGCGCTATTTTTTGTCTGCAAAGTCTCGTTTGTGGTATATCTGGCAGAGTTGACAGTATGTGCTATTTGCATTCAATAATTCTAGCGGTAGATCGGTGATCTTGCTGTTAGCACTGGAAAATTGCTAGAGGTAGATCGGTAAGCACATTATTAGGTACATGGTAGAACTTATGTTCCTGGTAGTCATAGGACCATGCCACGACACTGTCACGTATTTAAATCAGGCTTATTCTGTATTATATCAGAGTCCATCTCAAGCCATATCTGTTTCTTTGTAACACAGACTTAAAAATATATTGTTTTTGAATAAATTTGGTAATTGATAACAAAGTGACTGATATTTCAGTCCCAACCACAGTTCTGGTAATGCAGTGAAGAAATATGGCTACATTCTTTCATTAATAATGTGATAAATGTAATTAGACAAAGTGGCGATCTACCACTAGTAATTTTCTCTTTACTAGTGTGAGATCGCCGATCTACCCCTAGCACTGTCCATTTGCATTTATGTATATTTACTAGTTATGTACTTTGCTTAGACTTATTTTGGTGTGTATTTTTACTGTGGTTGGTGCTGACTGTGTCATTGCAAAGTGTTATTGTGTGTTTCTTCTTGTGCAAAAAATAATTGAATGACACTGCAGCTGCAGAAAAATTTCTTTGCTAGTTGTGTCTTACTCAAACCAACTAAGTTTTTGCTTTATAGCTAATAGTAGTTGTGTGCATATGCTAGTTTACGGACGGAAGATAGCCGTTTCGTGACGTATTCTTCCGTCCGTACGGACGAAAGATAACACCAAGCTAGTAAAATGTACACTATTTGTGCTAACGGAAAATTGAGAAATTTGATTATTTGATGTCAAAGTTTCTAAATTTTCAATGAAATTTTATTACTGATTTATTACAAACATGACGTCATATGCGGTGCGCGTTATCAATTCAAGTTTGACTGTTTATTAGTTTATCTATGTATTTATTGATTTTTGCTCAGTACGTGAGGTTAGACTAGTATACGGGCAATTCTGAGCCAGCGGCTGGCATAGCATCATTCTTTTAGCAATCAGACACGAATATGCAAGGCTACCCAGTCAAAGACGCCAAAATATCACTAATTTGTGCATATAACAAATAATAAATCTACAGTCTGGAACTCAAAGTTATAACAAAATTGACATTTGTAAACAAACCCTATAAATAAACAAACTTCGTAGAATATGTAATAAACATAAAGTGAATACACTACCGGCTAACGTATAACATAGCTCACCGGTCACCATTAATCTGTGCCTGATCTGTGCTGTAATAAATTAACAATCTGCACTATAAATAATATAATTAAAAAAATAAAAATACATCGTATACAAATCTGCTTAATTATTTAAATTTATGTAATTTTTTAAATTGTTTCATTAATATAAATTATGTACGTGCTTTCAGAAACTTTTGTTTCGCAATTTATGTGCAGCTATGAAATGGACGTACCCAACTACTTATAAACTTAGACATCGTCACTCAGAGACAAGAAATGTCGCTACTGTTATAAAACTTTTGTTCGTTGTTACTAACGCTGATAAATTACACTGTCTGGAATATACGTTAAAGCCCACTGCTCAGGTGCATAAATAAATGAAACATCGTTGCATGACCAGCTTTTTTAAGGAATCAGAAACACTCGATGCAAACAAACAGTTTATAAAAAAAAATAAAAAAGATAAAATAAAAAATAACACTAACCCTTATGCTGACCCTAACCCTAATCTTAACATTAACCCAAACTTTAGCACTGTGGTGTGGTGCGTATCTGCAGAATGGATTTTCGGAATAGCGGACCTTGGAATAGCGGGCAGGTACATCTTCGACAGTGACGTTTGATGAACCTATGCGTACTTCTTGTTGTGTGTATAGACTCTTTGTTGTTGTTTTGGTGTCGCGAATTGTTCGTATCTAATCGTGTTTTTTGTCGTTTGGAGAGCAGTTTATTTAATTTTCAATACAGTTAGTGAAAATTGAAAATTGACGCTGCTTAATTTAATATAGGGTAAATTTATATATGTCACTCAATTTCTGTAGGGCCCAGCAACAGCGGCGGATCCGGAGGCGTGTCCGACAATTTAGCCGCTACGAGATTTTGGCTGCGATACGCTGCAAGCCACTACGATTTTTCCTCAGACGACAATCTATGTTAGCAGGCTTTTAGCGGCTAGCGCAGACGAACTTGACGTCATATTTTTCCACTAAAGGTGGCTGTTGCTGCTTGCAATAGGCGAGTTTCGAGTAAAAATAGTAATTAAGAAAACGATTTTCCATTATGTTATTTTATACTGTACGGTGACACATTTAGATCAGTGATTTTTCAATTTTCATAAACATTTATACGTTTAGAAGCTCGGATGTTGGCCTAAACTGTAACATAGCGTAAAATTTTACACTACACTGTGCTCGTAGCGGCTTGCCGTAGCCGAGTGTCCAGTAGCTTAGCAGCTACAAGCCGCTCATAGCCGCAAAGTCACCAGACGCACCTCAGGTGTGGGCGGGTGCCACCAAAATCTTGTAAACCTGCAGTTTAGGGTCCTAAAATAATCTAATCGGTTCGTCTTCAGGCGAAATCACATGATTACTTACCCGCAAATTTTCGATTTCACTCACGTTAAGCAATTGCTAAAGATGTCTAAAGTCCGAAAGTGAAGAAATATTTATGATCGTTTCATGCTTTTCTACTTATTTTGCAACAAATCATACATGTGCACACAATGCAATCTCCACGTCGCAGATTTTTACTTCAAGCGTTTATCGATCGAGAACGATTGTAACACTGATCGTACTGGATTTTAATTATTTTAATTGCAGTTGAATGCGATGACCAACCCTAAACCTAACTCTAACCCTATTCCTAACCCTAACCTTGAAACTAATTCTACAACCAAGTCTGAAGATCTAAACGTGGTCGTTCTCGGTTGTTAGATGACCGCATGTCTGATGTACATAATGTTTGATGTTATGTTACGTTATATCAGCAGATGTTTACGACTACCATGACAGTGCAGTGCGATATTTAGGTTGATTTTGTGTGAAGTTATGTTGAAATTGTTAAAAGTCTTTCTTACTGTTACAGAGATTTATGAAATGTCCAATAAGGTGTGATTACTACAACATTTACGAGTATGTAATCATGTTATTTTGTTCGTCTTTGGGCCATGGCCAAATTATCCACAAAATGTCAAATTAGCCACAACATTTTACCAGAATTCGCTACTGAGTTATTAGGTGGCATCACTCTTGCTAAAGAGGTTCCGTTTGGCTACATATTTCTCCGTAGCAAGGTCTGTTTTATGTCATCTGTGTGTGTGTCCCTACTTAAGTAATTAAATTGTCTGAAGGATTTACATGCATGTCCGGACTATCAGCTGTCTAAAGCAAGCAATGTTCATGTGGACTGCCACGCATCTGGAACTCGATTCTGTAGAAATGGTGCTTGACAGGACCGAGTGTGGATCCACCTACAAGAACATCCTTAAAGAATGCAAATGGAGTGTCCAATCATGAAATATTGTGTTCGATGGGATCCTTGACTCAAAGATTAAGGGGTGATATGGGTTGAACTCAGGCCAAAATATGCAGTTGAAAATTTCATCTGCCACCTGTCGAATACAAAGGAAAAGCAATTCCACTTTTTGCCAAACTACTTTGGTGCTTGTTCAGTTATGCAGCTGGAAATGGATACACAGACAATGTTAATACCCCAAGTCCAACACATAACTTCTTTGTTAATGTACACAGTGAGCTGAAATGTTGTAATTACTGCTGCATCCAGTTGTGGACTGTAATAAAATGAACCTGTGTTGTAGCTTGATGGAGATTGTTGGCATGGTAGAGCATGTGGTAAAACATGAGCTAGATGTTTCTGCAGCTGGTGACAACTTTCTGTCAACTGATGATGGCATTGATGATAAATGCACTGTTGACAATGACATGGGAACGTCATTACTGGTAGCTTTTGTGAGTTTATTGGTGCTAGCATCCACATGTTTACATCCATTGTTTCCTGTGACCATTTTCTTCTGCACGGCAGAAATGCTGTTCATCAGTAGGAAGGCTTACTTAGCTTATTTTTATAAGCAGTCTTGTAGTTGAGGGGGAACGTGGGAATGTTGTTCCCAAAAAAATATTTGGCAGAGACTGCTTTTCCCTAAATAATATCTGGACAAATGGGTATGGTGATACACTTAGCATTTTCTCAAATAGGCCTACAAAGAAGTGAAAAGTCTCGTTAATAGCTTTGTACCATTATGTGCCAGTTCTGCTGCTGTGGCGTGTACTTACAGGCTGAAATGTCATCAGACACCGGAGTGAAATTTGATCCTGGTGATATGGTGAACAGTTCACTGGCCATTAACAGCTGTAACAAAGGTAAATTTTGGTCTGCAGTTGAAAATATTCATTTTTTCATTGTGTTCAATTTGTTTTCTGCGTGTGGTTATTTGAACAAACTTGAACTAGACTGAAATTGATTTTACACGGAAAACTGAATCAGAACCGGAGTGAAACATGGAAATTGAATATTAAGTAGGTGATAAAAATGAGTGTTGGAACTACTAAAGAGAACATGCCTATGTGTGAACATGTTTGTGTGAGTTAGACAACACCAGTGAGATCGCAGAAGCATCCAATGTCAATGCAAAAACATCTCTGATAATCACTCGACTGAAGTCTGGTAGTTTGAAGCAGAAATCTCTAACGGCGCATAAACTACAGACAACGAGGAAGACTTTAAAACAGAATGAACCTACAAAAACAAGCGATAAAAGTCAGCTGGATGTCATGCATTTCAGAAAGCCAGCAAAGAGCATTTGGAGTGAGGTGGAAGGTGTTGTTTTGGAGATTGAGACGCCAGTTTCACCCGAGAAGTCAGAATCACAGACTTTCTTGATCCCAAAGTTGAGACGTCCACGGAAGCAGTACGTGTGTTTGGAGTGCGGTCGGGAGCTGAAGTCAAAGAGCAGTCTGGACATTCACATCAGAACTCACACTGGAGACCGTCCGTTCATCTGTCCGATCTGTGGCCGTGAGTTCCGCACTAACGGAAACCTCACACGACACCAGGTGACACGCATGCACTGGCACAAATTTCTTCTCAATACACTTTCATTTCTGTGATGTCTTTGTGGACTGATGTACAGGGTGGGGCCCAAAAAAGTAGCCCCCTAAAGTTTTTTGCTGTTTGCTGAGCAACCGTTGTGAATTTTAATTTGAAATTTTTCATATTTGTTTACTAAAACCTTCTACATCTAACTGTCAAGTGAAATGTGATTCTGTTGAAAAACAACGAAGTTACAGACTTTTTGACATGCCCATTGATCGCTTACCCATTTTTCAGCATTTTAAAAATGTTTCGGCTACAACACCAATTTAATAACATTGTTAAAACAACACAGTTAAATAATGATTAGATGCAAGAATTCCATTGTCACTGTGAATGTTTGAAGTGTCCACCGCCAGCTTCAACACAAGCCTTCAGTCACTTTGAGAAATCTTTCACAGCCTTTTCGATCGGTCCCTGTGGCAGGTTGCCCCAGATAACCTGAAGCGCTTCCTTGAGTTCAGCGCTTGTTTTTAGCTTTGTTTTAAGCTTGCAGTAAGCCTCCAATATTGCACCCCACACATGATAGTCCATTGGTTTATATTTGGCGAATTTGGAGGCCATTGGTCTTTTGTGATGAAATCTGGACAGCTGCCTTTCAGCCAGTTTTGTGCGCTGCGCGGCGCTGCGCGCTGTGTGTGCTGACGCGCCGTCCTGTTGGAAGATGAATCCGGTGAGCAGCTGGCATTGCCTCAAAGGAACGATAATTTAATGATAATTTCCAAACAGAATAAATTACTGTTTATCAGAACGTTACTGTTACATCATCGGCATTAACGTGGTAACCAGTTTTTGAAAATTAAATAGCATTTTTAGCTTAAACATTTTTAATGCTGAAAAATCGGTAAGCAGTCATGTTAAAAAGTCTAAAACTTTGTTGTTTTTCAACAGAATCCCATTTTACTTGGCATTTAGATGTAGAACGTTCCAGTAAATAATCCTGTAAATTTTCAGATTAAAATTCCAAATGGTTGCTGAGAAAACAGCGAAAAACTTTAGAGTGCTACTTTTTTGCCCCACCCTGTAGTTGGTTTTTTTACCATCATATTTACTGATATTCGGCAGAACAAGGTAGAATAAATTCGATCACCTGGCTGCAAGTCTGCTTCTGCACTACATTGTGATAAGTTTGTATGTTGAGTAAGTAAGCATTATTGTTTCAGTAGCAAGACTACTGCTAAATTACGGTTACGTCATGTTAAAAATTAAGTGTGCAATATGTTAATTTGTACAGCCTTTTATAGTTACTGATTTAGTATGATAGGGTAAAAAGTATTTTCGTTCTGTGGCTTAGTTTTAGCTTACATACTTTTTCTCAGAATTGCTGAACAACATACCTGGAGCAGAATGGAAAGAGACTGTTAATTCCCAGTCTCTGATTGAAAGCATAATTATGTAGTGTGACTGATTGGGGTGGTGGTGGGTCTATATGCTGCAATGGTTGGTGGCACGATGTAGCGGTAACACGTGAGTCCAAGTAGTGGAGTTACTCTACGACGAGTCCAGTTATTACTTAGATGTGTAAACCGTCTTGGCACGAAGCCAGCTAGTTAGGTTGACTCAGCCTTCTACTTTTTATGGGATGGTAAAATGAGTATCAGCTTTCAGGCTGAGTAGCAATGAATGGCGATTGTGAGTGTAGAAATGTGGCTGCCAGTTTTGGTGGATTTGAGGGCTCAGGTCGATTGGCCTGGTCCAAAGGTTGGCAGTCACCCAGCTCTTATGCTGTCTCTCCAAACGAACTGAGTAAACTTTTGCAGTACCAGTTTGTGTTATGATGGCAGCACTATAAACATTGTCGTGGCTGTTGCTATTGCTATAGTGCAGGTTCAGTTGTTTGCTAATGTTGGTAGTGGATGACTGCATAATGCGACATGCAGCATTGCAGCTCATGCTAACACTATCTTATGCCAGCTAACTTGACAGCTACTTTTGAGATCCTAAAAGCTTTTCTGTCCATGGTGGAATTTTTACAGAGTCTTTGTTGGCAGGTGATACACACAGAGGAGAAGCCGTACATCTGTCCCGAGTGCGGAAAAGCATTTACAGACCAGAGCAACCTTCGCCAGCACCGCCGAGCCCATGAGGACAGCTCGGAGTTGAACTGCACAGTGTGTCAGAAGCGACTGTCAACGCCGGCCAACCTACAGCGACACATGCATATTCACGACACTCGGCGGACGTTCACTTGCTCTGCATGTGGGCGTGGCTTCTCCACATCCGCCGATCTAACGAGGCACGAGCGACTGCACTGTGACGACAAGCCTTACATGTGCTCCGTCTGCAGGTGAACTATTTCTAAAGTAGTACTAAGCGGAAAACGGAACTGATATGAATTTATTTCAGTACAGTTCAGTTTATTTTATTTCAGTAAACTTATTATACGCAGTGTACTAATCAAGTTCAGTTCAGTCGGTTCATTTCTGTCATATTTAGGCATCGTACTGGTACTGTGTGTTTGCATGTTTATGCATCTCTTATTTTATCGCAGTATGGGTATGGTGCTATATTAGTTAAAACTGCTTTTTATGATTGCAGCAAGTCGTTCAGCCGTGCCTCACACCTGCGCATGCACAGCTACAGTCACAGTGGTGATCCGCCGTTCGACTGCAAGACCTGCGGCCGGAAATTTTCAGCCCGGTGCAATCTGCTGCGTCACATTCGACTTCACACGGGCGAGCGCCCGTACACTTGCGACGTGTGCGGGAACACCTTTGTCGACCAGAGCACCTTGCGTCAGCACTGTATGGTGCACATCGGGGACAAGCCGTTCCAGTGCTCGGTCTGCGACAAGCGGTTTCTCTTCCGCAAAAAGCTCCGGATCCACCAGCGAATACACACAGGTCGCTAGCACAACGACACTCTTGACACTTCCCCGAAAAACCTGCTAGTGCTAGGGAATTTGACTTCATTGGTTTTTGCTGGCTGTTTCGACCTGTTTTTGCCACTCATGTGGTTTTAGCCGGCAAAAACCACAGCGTGCAAGCCACCTTTGGCTTGCAGCTGCTGAATTTTCCACCAAAAAGCATATTATGACTGTTTCTCAAATGTCAGTCTGGAAAACTGTTTACTGTTTGAGGCAAACCGATGTTTATTACGAATGTGTGATATTTATGTCTGGTGGACAATGTTGGGATCATTTCGTGCAAAACTGGTTTATGACCCTCAGTACACTGTATCCCAATTAAGACTGTGATGAATGTCGTTCATTGTCTTCTCATGGCAAGAGGAACTACTAGTTGAAACATGCATTGCGAGTGGTGGCCAACATGGTGTGCATCGTTCCCCCCCCTGAAATAACCGTGTTTTCGCTTTGCAGTGATATCATCTAGCAGTGGCATTGTGGCAGGGATTGGGACAACTGGCCTTTACGCGAATTTTTGTGTGACAATTTTGTTTGAAAAATGCCAAAAAATGCTGGAAAGAAATTTGTTATTCTGAAGGAAATTTAGGTGCTTGTATTAGAATTTTGAGCACCCATTCGTATCTGTTCTGTCCGAAATTGGTAGAGCTGTTTGTGAGAAGGTTGCATATTTTTGCCTACCTTACCGCGATGCCACTGCCACCTAGTGACGAGTGACATTGGACTCTGTTGCTGCTGTGTTGCAGGTGAACGTCCGTACCAGTGTAAGGATTGTGGCCAGTCATACATGTGGCGCAGCAGCATGAAGCTTCATGCTCGCACTCACACCGGTTTGCTTATTTTCTCGTTCGACGAGTGCAGTGACAGAATTGAACTGAATTTGATCGAATACACTTTGTAGATCATGCGAAATGAACTTAACTGCAGCGATCTGTTGCAGTTCAGTTTATTTCAGTTGATTTGCTTTGGACAATGCAAAGCAACTACAGTACACACTTTTGATGCAACTGAACTGAACTTCGATATCTTTGTTAGTTTATCTCGGTTGCTCTGTACATGTTTTTACGCAACTTCTGCATTAATATATGGCAGTTGTTTATTGGTGGAGTCACCAGGGAACGATCTTGTTCACTAATTTATGTTTGCCGTTGATCGCATTATTGTCAGTGATATCTGCCACAGTTCTAGAAACAAAAGTACTCGTATTTCCAGTTTCAGTGATGTGAAAGTTATCACCGCAGAAATCAAATACTAGCTGCAGATATCTATCTTTAACTGTTATTGACACTATTAGCACAATGCAACCTAGTGTCAGTTGACTTTGGCTCCTTGATAGTTTGATGGCATAATGATTATGATATGATATTAGGTTACTAGGTACCTAGTGAATCTGGCTCCCAGTTGGGTCACTATGAAGTGGCTTCTACTTAGATGAATGACTGTGTGTTGACAGGTAAAGCATCTCAGTATATGATTTGCCACAAAGGTCAACTCAGCCTTTCATCTCTCTAGGATAGGTAGATCAAATACCAGTCTGTTTAGCTGCGGTTAAAGTGGTGCACGTTTACTTGTGTCAAGTGACATGTAACATTGTGTGATGCCATACGCAGAGCGATGTGTTTCCCATAAAGTAATGGTTAAGACTGAGTGTGTGTGTACAGGCGAGTGTTGCTTCAAGTGTCGTAAGGATGGCAACAAGTTTAATTTAGGTCCTCAATTTTACCAAATTCCCCTTGATACTTCAAGTAAAGGATTGAACATCAAGGGAAGAACTGGACTGGCTGTTGCTAAGCCTCGTATATGTGGAAAATCTGTGTGTGTGTATTCTGTGCAGGCGAGTGTCGGTTCAAGTGTAATAAGGACGGTGAGAAGTTTGGGACGCTGGCAGAGCTGCGCCAGCACGTTGAACTGAAGCATGGTAACGACTGGCCTTTCCGCTGCACAGTCTGTGGCAAGATCTGGCAGCGAGCCTGTGAACTGAGACTTCACATGACCAAGCACTCGGGGACTGGGACCCCCGAGTACTCGGACCGGTCGTACTTGTGCTCAGAATGTGGTCGGACTTTCAGTGATGCCACACAGTTGAGGACACACCAGCAGCGACTCCACACCGACGACCGACCGATGCACTTGTGTGCGCACTGCGACAAACGCTTTGTGCACGCTGGCAACCTGTACGAACATCTCAGACGATTCCACGCTCAGATCAGCTAACAACTGGAGTAACGGATGTGACACAATGCAACAGATGCAGTGTATGAGTACACAAGAGTAGACAAACAATGCTTTGTGCACTCTGGCAACCTCTATGAACACCTCCCATGCTGAGATCAGCTAACTCTCACTGCTCCTTTCATCGACACTAGGACTGCTTATCTACTGGGAAAACTGTCATAAGGGACTTTGACAGCTGCCGGGAACTTGAGTGAAACCCACAAAACTGTCAGACTGTTTCTAGTTGCTTCACATTTCGGACAACACTAGTAGTAATATTTTGTCTCACTTTCTTGTGGTTAAACTTAGTTTCCATCCAGCACGATGCACTTGGTGAAACATACACAGCACAAGAATAGGCACCACTTCTATCTTTGCTTTTCAGTCGTTGCATCACTTGCATCATCTGCGTCCATTGTGTACTTTACTTGCGTCGCCTTTCCGTCAGTTGCATCAAAAAGTATGCAAGGGATCTAGGCTGTAGGCCTCCACCGGTTGTTGCCTTCTTCTTAACAATGATTTCTGATGTAAGCTATCTGCAAGTATTTGTATTCCATTCTGTCTATTCAACTAGTCTATAGTATAGTGGTCTGCCTTAACAGATCAACAGAAATTGCTTATGTTAGTGACTGCAGATCAGTGACTGCAGTCTGCAGAGTACTCTGTAGGCAGACTTCTGTAAAAGGGGGTTCGACTCTAGCTGTTTTTAAAAATATATTTCGTGCATTTTTTCCTGCTTTTGGCTGATGGGAGGGAGGTTCGATCAATTTGATCAAAGCCATTGAATGACTGAGCCCCCGCTGGCTATGGGCTTCAGTTAATGGCACTGCAGATCATTGCCAATCAGCTCAGGCCACAGAAATAGCTCAAGCCAGTGATCTGTGGTGCCACAAACTGATTTGTGCCAGGGATGTCAAGAGTCACTGCGGGGCCTGGGGACAACATTCTCGCGGGGCCCGTGGCCCCCAAACGTTGCATGGCCCAGGGTAACTTACCTCCGTACCTCCCTTTTTCAACGGGCTGGATCCGCGGTCACTGAAATATCAATTTCTGGGATAGGATCTGATTTGATTTGCGGTGATCTGCGGTGTTGAGGCAGAATTTGCTGCAATAGCCATTGTTACAATGAAATATGAGGTTATGTTGCGTAAATAGTTGCATATTGCACAAGTTTGGCTTAACTTTTTACTGCCATTGTTGATGTAACATTTTTTTCTATGATATTTTTATTGGTGCATTCTGTACCATACATTGGTTCAGCGTACGTTGAGTTACAATATTGTTCTGCAAGTGGTTACTTATGGCCAGATGAAAAGCTTTATATTATCTCTGACTAAAATTTTTATTGAAAGTTGTGTTGAAAGTTGTTGTGTGAGTTTTCGGCCTAATGTTCATTAAATGTCTGTTAACCTCCCAGTTATTATGTAATTTTTGTGATAACAGTAATTCTACCCAATCGTGGGGAAACAGTGACACACCAGATGTTGCAGCAGCAATTTATCGTTTTACACCATTATTATTAAGCTTGTGTTACTGATATAGGGTGGTGGCCTGGCGTAGCGGTAATGCGCTTCATTCAAACAACAAAGTTACTCTACGCTGGGCTGGGTTAGTACTGCGATGGGTGACAGCTTACAGGCAGGTAAACCATCTCGGTATGTAACCAGTTGCCTAGGTCAACTCAGCCTTCCATCCTTCTGGGGTAGGTAAATCGAGTACCGGCCTATCTGGCTGGGGTTAAGGCAGGGCTGTTCACCTGTGTCAGGTGGCAGATAACATTGTGTGATTCCATATGGCAGGTGACGCTTCATAGCTGTGTGAGTTGTTCAGTCTTCTAAAGAGCTATATTCTGAAACTTTTTCTTTACTTTCATCTTTACATAAATATGGACATGCTAAATTAAACCAAACAAGCGAAAGTGTAAGCCGAATGTTGACATTCTATGCGCCGTATGCGGCCGTCCAGCTAGCTGTGTGTAACTCGAACCTTTTGACGTTCTTCAAATTGGCACTTCTGCCCTGACGATCGAACGTTCTCAACATTGTTCCCGCTTTTCTGCACCTTGTTTTAAAGTTAAAGAGTCCATACGAGACAGACATATATGGACGAACAAGACCCATAGTGCAGCCTTGTACACTGCGTCTCAAAAAAAACATCCCCGACATTTTCGACTGTAGCTTGAAAACCAATTATCAGATTTTGATAATTTTTGGTAAGAATATTTTTGACACAACTTACCACCATTCAGTTTCATTCAGCTGCAGTAAAATTGCTTGAAGTGTTGGTCCACTATGCGAAGTGCGAACACAGGCAAGGAGACGCTTTCTCCATTCATTGACAGCGGTATCGATAATGTTCTGCTCCAGACCAATCCAGGCTCTACGAGTTGCTTCTTGACTTTGCAAACATTCCTAAACTTCATCTGGTAGACACTGCTGTAAAACCTGCTGTTGGGCTCCACAGATTAGGATAGATGGAATTTATCGACGTTTTTTTTCATTCATTTAACACGTATTATGCTTGGTCTGATTTCTCCAGGCAATGCAAAAGCAGATGATGGTTGAGGTGAAAACTAAAACACTTATTTAATAGCCAGTGGTGTCAGAAATATTGCTGCCAAAAATTATTAAAATGTGCTAATCTTTATTCAAGTTACGATCGATAATGTCGAGGATGTTTTTTTCAGGTTTTCTGTTTATTCAACACATTTCGCTTGATCTGATTTCCCTAAGTAGTGCAGAAGCATACATTGGGTGAGGTGGAAAACTGAACGGTAGTTTGATGGCAAGTTGTCAGGAATATTCGTACCAAAAACTATCAAAATCTGATAATTATTGGTTTTAGTGTTACAGTCAAAGATGTCGGAGATGTTTTTTGAGACACAGTGTACTAATGTGGAATGGAAGAAGTGACTGGCCGTTGTTGTAT
>Ga0209671_1002502_pt1 | contig 16888 bp, 12 predicted proteins | sample WorMetHERISLAND2_2_FD_187401 | JGI IMG/M metagenome (GOLD analysis project Ga0209671, IMG submission 187401) | Marine gutless worms symbiont microbial communities from Max Planck institute for Marine Microbiology, Germany - Olavius geniculatus... | ecosystem: Host-associated > Annelida >...
AAAGTTTAGATGTGAGAGAAAAGCCCGAAAACTTATCTTTGTCGTGCGAAAGCTATGTAAACAACTAATCTAGCCAAGAATATTTAAGCTGATTTTTGATAACAGATGTGTTAATATAAAGTTTAAAATGTCAAAGGTTATGTTAAGGATTTCGTGCAGTGCAGTGTATAGCTAGGCGGACGGCCGCATTATTTGTCATCACCGAGTCGGCGTTTTAACTTGGGATTATGGATAACAAGTTATTGTGTAATCATCAGCTGGTTGTACTAGGGCTACTAGTGGAAAGAGACAACGGTGTCGGAGTCGGACTAGTAGTGCACAAGCGAGTGCGAAGACTGTGACAGGACACTTGTAGAGCCGCAGCCTGACTCACTCCTCGCATCAAGTCGCTGTGAAATGTGATTATTTGCCTCGAGTCAAGTCAACTCCACTGCCACAACGACGCGCAGGATTCTAGGACGCTTCGGTGCAATGTCGTGTGCTCGGCGACATGACGTTACGACAATAAAACTGTGTCGGTCGAATGAAAACAAGTAGAAGAAACGCGTGAAAAAAGACACGAGTTATTGTATTCATTTCTAAAGGTACTGTTATTATCTCCGCCAATGGAACGAAGTGAATTGCAGGAGATTATGAGATTGGTCGATCTGTCCGTCGTTGTGTGTGCACGAATTGGCGGAGATATGCACTCTAACGAGCGCTTCTAGTTTTTTTTATATTTGTCATTAAATTTTACTTTAACTACTTGTGACATTTCTTTGTACGAGAAATTAATTTACATGCAGTATACGTCGTAAGATTACCCGCCACCCGACAGGGTGAATACGTCCCGCCTTAGCCCCAGCCAGGAAGGCCGATATTCGATCAATGTATGGAAACAAAGCTGAGTTGACTTGAAGATAGAAACCATATTGTACCGATCTGCGGAATAACTGCAGTCAACCGGGACGTGGCATCAATCTGGACGTGCGACATGATGGCTTCAGCAGCAGCTGCTGCAGCAGCAGCAGCAGCAGCTACAGCAGCTGGTGACGGTGGAGCGGTGAAGATGTTGGCGACCACACAGCGCACCTGCTGAATGCTAATCACCGCACTGGCACTGACCACTGACCACGGACTGGACTGACTGACCACTCGGAACAAAGGCTTACAGACTGCAGAGACAATACAACTGCCCACCGACCGACACGGCTACTTTAACCCTCCTCAGTCCCACAGCTGGGCGGCGCTGGCTTGTTATGGGGAGGAGCAGCCTGATGCCACGCTCCGTTCGCTTCCGTCAGCGCTGATTAAAGTTGTTCGCGGGAGTGGAAAGTGTAAATTTATACTTTCGACGCCAAAGTGCATCAGAATGAGCAAATCACATATTAAATGTTGAAAGTTGAAAATTTTTTTGGATTGATACTGTACCGTATTTCCTATTCAGTGGGACGGCTTTACGACGAAACCCACGAAAAATAAAGGGATAGGAGAAGGATATGCCTAGACAGAAAAAATGGAAAAAAGTGAAAAAAGGAAGTGAAGGGAGGAAAGGTAGCAACAGTAGGCTTACCACCAGTTCACATACGTTATGGCGATTATTTCTTTCTGGGTTAAATGGTTAAATAGCCAGGCGCACTTAACTACAGTGATTGGACGTTCCGGCAGGCGGGCGATCGGTGCGCGTTCAATTTCGTACGAATCGATTCAGAACTCATCGAACCGTGCAAACAATTTAAGCGGGCCAACATTGCATGCTGCAAATCCTACCATCAGTCTGTCAGCAGGCATCGTGCATGTAATTGCCATGGTTGTGCTGCGGGTGACTGCAGAGAACAAAATACACGGAGAAAAATACGATGAGAGAATAGAACTTGAGCATAACGATCCATGGCATCAGATAATGCAAAGATTAATTGCAGAAAAAAAACAGTTTTATTTTGCCCAGCATATGATTTTGTCAGTTACTGATATGTGTTTTTTTCTTTTTCTTTTTGTTTGTGTTGTAAATATGTTGTGATTGCTACTATCTGTTGTGGTGAACGAAGATGGATATTATATATATTGACGAAAGACGGGCATTCTAAACAACAAATGTGAGGATACTAATTGTGACATACACATCAATGGCTTGGACTGCTTAAAATGGCCGAGCAATTTAATTGCTGACCAAATAATGATGGGATTAATTAATTATTATACATGTGCATTTCACACGGTGATAAAGCGACACTGTGACACGTTTCACGAACTAAGATGGGATTCTGTTAGGGCTTTGGGGGTGTAATATGGCTCTATTACAGCAACGACAATACAGCAGGCCTCTCAAATCAAATCAAATCTAAAATTTTGTTTTGCTTCAAACAGAAAGGTCATCCTTTCCTGTCCTATAGACATGCTGCTAAATTATCGAGCGCGACGAGCTCATAAATATGCATAACTGAAAGCAGCGCACGCTGCAGCGGCATGACGGGAAGGTTGGTCCTGAGGCTGGAGAGATTGTTACTAGACAGACAAAGTGATGCGGACTGCAGCCTGGAAGTGCATCGGCGCTGATTGTCTGTGGCCGCTGAATTAGATTTGCATCGCGGTTTAATTGGGCGACGTCGCTGCCGTAGGTTGACTACGAATGAGTGATGAACCGGTGGGCCATGGTTGCCCATACATGTACTGTACATAGTGGTGCCAAGGGACGTCGTCAGTCGCTGTAACAGTAGATCGACATCATCACTGTACAGCAAGCAAAGATTCACGTCGTCACTCAGTCTCATTTGTATACACGTGTCATTAGACGGCGTCGCCTAGTAGAATTCGATACAGGCACGTCTCACAGGCTTTCTGCTGCTGCTGCTGTTGCAAAGACGCAGCTCGCTTGTGTTCTTTTCTTCGATTTTTCAACAGCGAAAGAATGTAAGCGTAGGCCTATAATCTGTATCCACAGCTCCATAAAATTTAAGACGCCAAATTTTGGGACGTCATAGAATTTTGCGATATTTAAAAAAAAACTTTTACATTGGCGTTTTTCTCTCTCTCTTTCTTTCAACTTGAGGGTTGATTACGCTACAAATTGCGGTCGCTGAGCTTTTGAAGCAGTTCGGTCTATGACATAACGTTGCTAAACCAGGTTGTTTTCTATCTACTGTGGCACCTTTTATTCGTGCCAGAGATCGTGTTTGTGCTTTAACAACAAATCGGCAATAAAATGGTCGTTAAAAATCCTGCCATATCACCTCAAACACGTGGCTAATTTTTACCGTAAGCATGTTAATGCCAATTTATAAAATGCTTTCCCGACGTCGTATAGCAAACTGTTGTGGTAATATAAATATTCCAAAAAGTACTTTAATGCAAATTTTCTGCTTGATGTACCAGTAAAAAAATTAAAATCAGTGAAAATTTGATAAATACGACAAAAAACGTGTAATAAAAAAATTATTGCTAGATATAGAGTGAGTAATTTTGTGAATTTTGCGCGTAACGGCGTTTCAAATAGCATGCGGCTCCGCACGGTTTTTCTGCAACAGTTGAGTTTCTTACAAAATATGTTCTTTGTAGATACCGCGAAGCAGTGTTTGAATTGTGAAAAATTAGCTGCATGGGGGGTTGAATTTTTGACGGTCGAAACCCGACCAAAATTGTGATATAAATCATATATATATATACATATAGTATATAGCTGACCCCCCAGAACATAATTTGACAGTGTGTTGGGGGGTTGAGAAAACAGTAGAGGGGTTGAACCCCCCCGAATCGCTCCCCCGAACCCTCTCTCCCTCCGGCAATTCAAACATTGCCGTAAAGTAATTCGACGGCGATTACTCAGTGCATTGAGCATCCTAATTGCTGGCAGAATGCAGCCGGCAGCTGGCATGACAGTTTACTGCTCAAGCGCCGAACGATCTTCAAACTTCGTCGATCCAAACCCGTGCACCAGCTGTACCTCCGCGGCAACCCCCACCCACTACGACCACCCACGGCGCCCAGACTGCGCCGGAAACGGAAATGACATCATCACGTCGTCACGTGACCGCCAGTCATCGTCGTCGTCGTCGTCATCATCATCATCCAGCCAGTTGGTGGATGATGTCGTCGGTGCTGCTGGTGTGAGGTCTTTGCTCATCTCTCAACAGCATCAGTCCTCGCCAAGCTACGCCGATCGTGCCCCTGCAGTGACCGACTACAACGCACCGGCTAGCTCCGACCTCACCTCCGCCGCCGCACACAACGGGTGAAATAACTTGACATTTTTTCTATAGTTTTAAAACTTTTTTTCGGACGTTTCTCGTATATGTTCTTCGCCGTTTCTCAGTTTAGCTCAGTCATTCAACTAATTTTAATAGCAGGCACCGTGAGGCACAGATAATTTTAATTTTCTAAATTCCTTAGAAATATTTTCCTATTCAGTTATGCGTAAGCTTTTTGCAAATTTTTCTTTTGTACGTTTCCTTATACGATGACATTTTTTTTCTTGAATCTGATGATTCTCAAGTCGTTCCTAACTTTGACTTACAAACCAAGTGCCACTCACACGTTGTTGTTGATCTGTGTTCACCTGGTAGGTACTCATCTGGTAACGTGGAACGTCTTCCGTACCACGTCACCAGTCAGGCTCCGGTCGTTCGCTACCGGCCGGTGACGCCAGTTGTTTCCCAGCAGGTGCCCGAGGCGGGGGAACCCCTGGCGATGACGTCATCATCCCGGGGTGGTCCTCCGATCGTCTACAACCACCACCTGCATCACCATCATCACCATCACAACCAGGGCGCCGCGATCGGGTTCCAGATGACGTCGTTCTCGTCGCTGTACGTGGAGGGCGGGCTGCAGGAACTCGTGTACGGCGAGGGTGCGGCGTCGAGCGGGGTGCGGACGGCTGCGGCCATGTACCGGCGTGCAGCGGGGCACGGCAGCGCCGGGGCTCTGCACGCTGCACATCTGCACTACACCGCCACCACAGCAGCAGCAGCAGCAGCCGGCATCAAAAAAGAACCACGGGATCTCGGATATGACGTCACCGGTATGTGTCTGCATATTGTGCATTATATTTCAGAGTAAAATGGCAAACGTCCTATCTGTTTTCGATGTCGTTTTATGAAAATTGAAAACGACTTTTTACACGATGCATTTTTGTAACTTCTTATTATTTATAATAGCTTTGCAAAGTTTGTTAATAAATAACATGCTTGCTACATTTTTAAAGAAATAAATATTTAAGTAACATTTTGGAAAACTTTGTAACTTGAAGTATAGGATGTTTTTTGTTTTACGATCTAGACAATTGTAAGATATTTTGCCATTATGCCCTCAATATTATGCTTCAACTTCGTTTAAGTTCGTTCTACTGTGTAGTCTACAGCGTCAAAACCGCGACCGTAGAAATACGCGGACAGTTGGCGAAGAAATCTACCCTTAATAATGATGCGGCCGTTCACTTAGCTATGCAGCACTTAAAACTTATTTTGAATTTCTGTTGAATGCCTACTTTTACTGATGGTTTACATGCGTAGCACTGCGCTTTGTGTCATTGGGACGACTCGTATCAAACAGTGATGTCAGATATCTACAGTGTGAGGCATAAAACACACCAAAATTTATCGATTGTAACTTAAAAACCGATTATCAGATTTTAATAATTTTTGGTACGAATATTCCAGACGAAAGAAGCCGTCGAATGACCATTTATGTTTCCGCCTCACTGAACGTCTGCTTCTGCACTACCTGGGGAAAACAGGACAAGCAAAATATAACATTTTTATTCAATGCGATATCATTATTTGATTCAAATAACACACATTTAACACATTTTGTTTAAATTTCTAGCACTTTGGCTGACAGTTTATCCAATTGTCCACTTGTGCAACTGCTGACAGTAAATATTTAAAATATCGGCCATTTGTGTAAAAACAGATTACAGGTAGGGAGATGCATTCTCCATTCGTTGATAGCAGTGTTAATAATGTTTTACTTCAGACTTTAACCAGTAACTTTGAGTTCATTGATGTTCCTAAACAGCGTCCTATAAACTAGCTGCTGCATAGCACTGCAAATACTGTCGAATGGACTGTGATCAAGGCTGTTAAGGGCTACATATCTGAAGTGATGAAATTTACTTATGTTTTTTCATTTCAACTCATGTTGCACTTGTTCTGTTTCCCTAGGTAATGCAGAAACAGATGTTAGGTGAGCTGTGAATTTAAACGGTTATTTGATGGCCAGTTGTGTCAAAAATGTTCATACCAATATCATTATACTTCTCCAAGTTACCACAAATAATGTCACGAATAATTTTTGGCGTTTTTGTTCATTTTACTGCTGATTTTATGTGTTTTGATTTCCCAGGTAGCGCAGAAGCATAATTGTACCAAAAATTATTAAAATCCGATAATCCACCTTCAAGTTATGATCGACAAATTTTGATGTGTTTTTATGCCTCACAGTGTATATACACAGTGTCTCAAAAACATCCCGAACATTTTCGATTGAAACACAAAGCATGATTATCAAATTTTAATAAGCCGAGTTCTGACCAGTTAAATCATTAAATTTCGTTGCCAAGGCAACAAAAGTCGATTGTAATAAAATTTGACTGACACCATAAAATAGCCCACCCTAAATACCCTCTGTTACACCCAAAGGTCTCGGAGATATCTTTTATTCAACCCGAGTTATAGCCAATTTTGTCGTATATTCCGTTGCCATGGCAACAAGGGTCGGTCGGGGTAAAATTTAATTGACAGCATTCGATGGCCCGACCCCGAAAAGCCCATGTTAGGTGCAAAGGTTGTTGTCCGTTTGTTTGTCCTCCGTCTGTCTGTAACGGATGTACTGTGGCTAACGGGTATTGCGTAAGGGTAAACTTTTTACACGAATAATTATCTACTGTGTCTTAAATTTGGGCATGCAAAATTTCAGCTATCTACTCTAAGGGAAAAATTTTCAAATTGGGGGTTGAACGGAAGGGGTGGGAAAAATGTGCTTTTTTCAGAGGGTGAGAGATCAGGCCAAGCTTACTGTTAATCACTCATAGGAAGTGGCATACGCCCTTTTAGATAAAATGGAAATCATCGACCGTGGATGACCTTAAAGGTCACTGACAACCAGTAGGGTAGGCTATCCTAGCGACAGCTGGGCTTCTTGTTTTCTATCTCAAAGTGTAATCGTCGTCGTAATCATAATCATCATCATCATCACCATCGTCATCATTATTTATTACACGATACAGTTTGACAGGGAGCGCTGAAGCCCGGCTCATATATTATAACCCGTTGCTGCTGCTGCTGCTGCAGCTGCGGTGGATCATGAGAAATGACGATAAGCCGATGGCGGCCGATGATCGGGCAGGATTAACGATGATCTGACTGACGCCAGGCCTATAGTAGACAAATTGTCGCGCGTACTCGCTGTCAGCCAAACGTCTTGCGTTACGTCGTGTAATTAAGCGCCATCGGCCTCTCTATCTCTCTGTCTGTCTCTGTCTGTCTCTTTGTCAGTGGGATTCTAACGTTGTCGCTGGACGTGTCAGTTAATGTTTTCTTGACTTCTGTGTTGCCGCGACTCGGTACTTCGAAAATCGATAGGGCCTAAGCAAAGATAAGTAAGAAAGTTTCGTCATTATTAATAGCGACAGTTTACTGATAGATTTCACAATTACTGGAATATTTATATTTCATATGCAGACATCAAATGTGTGCACAATACACAATACATAATGCAGTATAAGCACTAATCTTAGTCCTAATGATGCTAAAACAAAACAGGCAGAACAGGCAATGTTCACCAACATTTCTACTAGCTGTAACCGTCCACGAACATAACGGAATCTCAGTTTGCGCTCTATCTCCTGATTGTGAAAAATCCTATGTGATCCGAAATTTACAAAAAAAAAATCCGGATCACCACCGAAATCTAATCACGTTTTTCGTCTGTGATATTTGGAACCACGTGTGACACACCTGCAGACGTACATTAACTACACTTGTGGTCGGTGCCCACTTTAAAGTGATACCGAACTGTGACATTCTAGGCAACTCCGAGGAAACCTGTTTGTCTCACGACCACACCACCCCCTCTGTCGCAGTATACGCCGAACACAAGATTATAGCGAGCTTAGCGGCTGTTCACGTGTTAATCCGTTTAATATATTACGATTTAAACTCAAGACGAAAAACTGCAGAGGATGTGGCTGTCGGCAGTGCAAAGACACAAATAAATCGATATCCAGCAAGTTTCATTCACTCTGTCCACAAATCATTGGACACGTATATATTGCCGTGATGTCAGCTCTAAGTCAAATGAAATATTATCGAAGACGTAATAATATATAGGCATATAAATTTAACGTTACATTAATACCAACTGACATTCGCGAGGCTTTGGTGTCGTCAGTCGGCTAAACTGAAGACATAAGTGACATCCGGACAGACATATCATTGATGGCACATCCGTATTTCTCCAGCTATACCGCCAGTCGTCAGAAAGTGGTTCCTTGGAAATAAATCATCTTTTCAACTACAAATTTAATTAACGGGACACATATAAATGCAATCAAGATTCGAAGAACCAATTTATTTTAGTTGGAGAACGACGCGGTATTAAATGCCCGACAGCACCACAGCTGCAGCCCGCAACAAAATCGATCAGCCAATGAAACATAATAGGCTAAGTAGCAAACGCTACTTCAACTAATAATTAGAAGGCTATATTCGCAGTTTATAGAATAATGCTGTTGAACAGCCGGACAGACATTGGTTCAAATAATGAGATTTTAGTATGACTTTCTGGCAGTCACAGTTGACTGAAATCATATAGCAACTAAGTAACATCGCTGTATTCGGCTTACTGTCGAAATGCCTGTTGCTGTATCCCATTGTTGTAGCCTACAGCATCCGTGCGAGATCGGCGCTGGACCGCCACCTATCGAACGAGAGAATCGACCAGCGTTCGTCGCAGCGAGCCAAGACTACTACATCATTGTCGGACCTGGGCGCGGGTCGTGCTCGTTTGTATGGCCTCTGACCAGTGCAATATGTCTCTCCCAACTATTCACCGGCCCGGCCCGGCCCGAGATTAATGGTCGCTGTCAGAACTGGCCGCCACTTGGCGGGCTGGTTGCTCGTGTCGTCTGCTGGCCAGAGCATGAACGCTGTAATTGATGCATGTGTTGGCTGTCGCGCGCTAGTTTGCCACGACGACGAGCGACAACGTCGACGACGACGTCTATTTTCTGGCTACTTGTTGCTGAAGCAGATGCTAACTGCGCTCCGCTCTGCATCCCACTCCCTCCTCCTCATTCTCCCGCGCATCCCTGCAGCCACTGCAACTGCTCACGCCGTTGTTATTTGCTGCTGTTGCTGTGTGACGAAAACGTGACGTCATAAACTCGTATATGTGCGCGAAACTCGTTAGCCGGCACGGCAGCATGTGCCTATGCTGTTCATTCTGCTATCTATAATAGTTCAATATTTACTGCCCTTGCCAGAAATGTTTCAAGTGTAAATACAAGACGGAAATAGAAGTGGGCCTACAAGACTTGACACAGTCCGTGGCGTAACTTAGAACTTTTGACAACAGAAAACGAACAGGGTTGATGCAATAGGCCAAGATAATGCTGCTGCTGCTGTGCTGCTACTGCAGACGATGATGATAATGTGGCCTATGCAAGCGTGGCTGCTGAACGACTAATCAAAATCACGAAGCGCGTCCATGTTTGCCCACTTCACCTTTGTGTGTGTCACGCTCTCCCTTGGGAACGAAGCTCAGATCGCTAATAAACCAATTAGTAGCAGGCAGTTTGCATGGCTGTGCGCGCGCATGTCATTAGAGACAACATCGGGCCAATCGTTGCACAACAGATATACACTGTAACTGTACGTGTACGTCAGATAAAAATAAAATTAATTTTACCTGTTTTCTATTAAAAATATGGACTAATAAAATTTTTTATACAACTTTTTGTTTTCACTTGTTTGGTCTGAGTTATTGAATGTCATTTAGAAATCATTCTTAGTCAAAATAAAATGACATTTTTATTTGCATGAAATGTATAAAGAAGTTGTCTAGTTACCAAGACAGTCGGACAGCTTTCCGATGGTTCTTGCTTAAATAGACTTGCAGTTACTTTCACATAGGCCTACGTGACTTCTATAACAACCGTGAGATGTAATGTAGGTAGGCTAGGTCAAAAAATTTGAACCATAACAAAAACCATTTTTAATCGACAAAATTGGTTCAGTGCAAATTTTTTTCATATTGATAAAATTTTCGTCGTTTAACTTAAACGTGTCTATACCGAAATTTAAAATCTGTCATTATTTTGTCCTTACTTCTGCGATTCTTATTGTAATATAATTATATTAAATCACCGTAACTTTCACAACGACGGTTTAACTTTTATCAAAGATGAACATCAAAATTTTTTGAAAAATAAAAAAAATGTTTCTTCCTTAACGTTTATAACAACTATCATAATGACTAGAATGACGTTAACATCAGTAAAGTGTTTTTTTGCACTGCAAATGTCACGGTCACGGTATACACTGCGGTATTTTAAATCCTATTAGCAGACCTTCGTACAGCCCGCGTCCAAGCAAGCAAGCGTCGCAGATGGTGACGCAGATGTTGCGCGGTCGATCTTCGTCGTCGAACTGAGTCAACCCAACTGACCGCCCACACCTCCACGCTAAGTACCCACCCGACCGACTCTCTCAAGTCCTTGTCAAACATTGCCACTAGACGTCCATCCATGAGCTTCAGTTTAGTCCACAACGAAAAATAATGTTACTAATTTACTGATGATGCACCAGTCGAGTGGTCTCTCAACGCGCCCGCTTCCAGTGGCGTGGTGAGAAACGTGAAATAGGGGTCTCACCTCTTTTCCCTTTTCTTTCCGTTTTAGTTCCTTCCTTTTATTTCCTTTTCTTTATTCTTTCCTTTTCCTTTCTTTTCTTTTTCTTTTTTTTCTATTACTTTAGAAGTAGAACCCTTAAAATCCAGTTAGGGTTTTGCGGGAGAGCTGTGAGCTCTTTAGCGGGGCCAGGGCCCCAGCCGAGATCTAATTTGATGCATTATAGCTTTGAAATATGATATCTGGTGGCAAGAATTTTAGTTATTTGCCTGAGAATCAACTGAACAAATTGGCAAATGCAGTTTAAACGTATGCTTATGTCTTGTCTGATGGAAGATTGACGGTGGGGTTGGGCCCCTTCGACTCCCTTGTCTACGCCACTGCCCGCCTCAAGGACCATTGGCACCAATCCAATTTAGGGACACAAGAGTCAGTGGCGTTGTGGCAGGGGGAAAGGGATCAATTGCTACCGCTCAACCACCCCTAAATTTTCATTTGTGGGAAATTTTTTGTCAGAAAATTGTCTTTTCAAAATACAAAGTTTGGGGCTAAAAATCTTACAGTTGGCTGAGAAAAATTTCCGGGAAATATTGAAACTTTGAGCATTCATAATCTCCCCTGTCGAAAATTTGCAGCTGTTTGTCAGAAAATTATAACTTCCTGCCTGGCCTACTTTTTTGACCAACGACACCGCTGCACGGGATACAGATCTCGTCAAAGTTCTGAGTGGGGAACACCAATAAATCTGCCCCCAGTCTCTTTTCACAGATTGGAGAAATAGTGTCTTGGAATTACTGAGAGTTGTTTCATTTTTCCAATCACCGAGGTGATCGTACATTGTACATTGTACATTGTAGGGTCAGATAAAAACTCGTTTAGAGCCAAAACGCATTAGGCCTAAGTGGAGAAGATCCTACCCCTTATCCGCTCTTTGTCCCCTCAATGTTGGATAGATAGACCTATAGAATAGATTGACCCACTGTCAAGAAGTCTCATGTAGTTCAGATTGATCCATCTCTACAGCCTCGTTTTTGCATGTGTGCGTTGTCCACGTACGGAGCGTGTACTGTTGACACGGCCGTTATGATATTAGCTCTGTGTGCTGCAAGATCGAACAAACGTTCAGATTAATACTTTATCTGCAAGAACTGGAAAATGACTGAGCTTAGTGCTGACATAGTAATATTAATACACAGCAGCGTAAAAATATAGAAACTTAAAATTTAATGTACATTTTAAGATTGTAGCTAGAAAACCGCACGAGTAGTCAGAACTTAATAAACGTGAAGTTTATTAAGTACAGTGCAATAATGCAAACGAACGATATTGCAGTTTTAGTTTATCATAACAAAACGCGCATAGTAGAAATTAATATAGAGCCATCGCGAATTTAATGCGGAGTAACAACAGTGAAAGGCGCATTTATCAATTTATTTTGCAATCAAAATATGTTAACAAAGTAGTCAAAATAACACACCAGATAATGATCAACTGTCTGGAAAATCTGGACAATGTCGTCGGCCCCTATAGCACCCTAGCTACGCCCGATGTTTAAAGGCCACTTCTTAAATGATTTTCAGATTCTGTAATTAAAAGCTACAAATCATATCGAAGTAACATCTACTATTGTGCTTTGTACAATATGTAGGGCCTATTAATCAAAAATTAAAACTAAAAGCTATCAGAGATCTTCAACCTCCGACGGTAATAGCGCTGCCATCTGGCGAATGCAAATGACTTTTTACGGCAGTTCTTTCCTAATGCTAAACAATCTTATATAACGACACAAAATTCACAAGAATCTCGTTCGCCAACAAAATTTCATCATTTTCGCATAAGGCCATTCGACACTCAACCCTCACAAAATTTTTATTAAAATCCCATTATATTTTTGAAATTGATCTATCTGACAGAAGTGACTAACTTCATTCTGTCGTCGCTTAGTTCGCTTTGCTATAGTGAGATAATTAATATCGCCGCTAATAAGAAATATTCAATGCACGATTGCTTTAATACGAGATTTAGCGATTAACAATGTATTTGTCGGTCTGTGCTCGGTTTGCGTGTAGGCAATACGTTTCCTGCAGTGTCTTATGAGAACTTGTTGATTGGATCTCATCTGGACGACTTTGGCTTTGATCGTTGTCGACAGTCGTCTTCAGCATCGTCGTCCTCTCTCAAATGTCAAGGTCACACGTTAAGCCTAAATACTCCACTGGCCAGTAGTAGTAGTTGTTGTTGTTGTAGTTTTAGCAGTAGTACGTATAGCCTATAGGTCCAGTTCCAAGTAGTTGTTATAGAAGCAGTGGTAGAGAGTCCCCGGAACCGTTTGCTATAACGTTAGCAACTGGTCTGAAGTCTTAATGGCTGGCTTAAGCCCAAATTCCATTACCCCGACTTTGCGACAAAGTCTGCGACAAGTTCGCGACAAAGTTCGGGACCGCTAACTTAACGGTTGGTTGCGGTCCGAGGTCTTAACGGCGGCGGCGGCAAACGGTTCCGGGGACTAGTGGTAGAGTATGGAAGACGTCGTTTGTTAGGACGTCGTTAACTCTGTAGCCTATATAAAATTGTTTTGGTGTTTAAGTTATAACTTATTGCTCACGTTTATGAATTTATACACTCAGGCCTACACGTACAACTTTAAACTAATGCTTGTTCTGTAGCGCGCTGCGTGCGGCCCTTCATTTCCCGTATGCTATAATACAAAGATATCTGCAGTATAGGTGCACCTGCATAGGGCAAGGTGTCAATCATCAACACGTAACACTAAAGCTAATCTGTGAAGGACCGAGGTACATAGCTAGAGCTAGCAGCGTACGTCGCCATCGCTTTGTGGTGCTTTCAAAAGCTGCTCATTAACCGAGACGTGCGACAAAGACACACCGTGTTGTATATACCATAGACCTGATAACAAGCTAGCATTGATGACGATGAGGGATGATGCATTGTAAGGCGGCTGCTGAGGCAGGTAAGGTCTGGCCGAGGCACGAGCTAATCAACGCACCAAGCTGCAGGGCGCTGTTCTATTGTTCTCCATGACGAAGTCGCCGCTCTATCAGGCTAGGCCGGGCCGCTGGGTGGCCGGTACGGTGCCAATAGAACAGGCGTTTGATGCCCCGCCGTCTCTAAGACTACAGCTCTTCTATAGCGAACCACAGGTGAGAAATCAGGGCTGATGTCCTGCGGCTGAAGCTCCTATTATTAAGCGGCGCCGGCTTGTTAGTTAGAGACTGGACGGTGCCAAAGATTAGCACTAATTGTAACTACGAGGCTAGCCTGGCCGCGGTCAGGCCGGCTATTGGCCGTAGTAGTTAACCCGGCCGCAGCCGACATCAGCACAGTTAGTTCGCTTTGATTCGCGAGGTGTCGTCGCTTTTGTTCTGTTGTCGCATCTTTGTCGGCTTCAGCGGCTGAGGTGCGCTTCTCTGCTACTTTAACCCTTTAAGTGACACTTGAACTCAGCCTTCTACCCTTAGTGAAGCGGAAAATGAGTAGTAGCTTAAGGGATATAATATTATAGGGTGAAGACCTACTGTGGCTCATAAGGCACAAGGTAAGGTGGTATATCTGCATGCCGCACCGCGGTTTAGTCTGTTTGCTGGCGCGGGCAGTGGATGGCCGCGTAGTGTACTGCGGTATCATTAGCTCATGCCAATCAGCTGCTACTTCCGAGATTGTAAAAAACGTTTCTGATAACGAGTCTGACTCATGGCAACATCTTTCTCAGTGCAGGTTTGAAAGCTTTTATCGTTTCTAGTTTTAATTGCCGCTGGCACCGTCATTAAGGCCTACGCCTGCATTATGTGTCGTGGGCTGCTAAGTTTCCCATTTTGGGGAATTTAGAGGCAAAATCGAAATTCCGAACGTCCACTCTCTCTTCTATCTAAGATTTGTAACTGTCGAAAAATTGCAGTTTTTTGTCTCCCAACCTTTTTAACCCATAACGCTTCTGCGTGGATTTCTTGTGCAGCATAGCATAGGCCTACACGTTGTGCAACTTGTTGCAAACGTCATTGTTTGGCGTACAACTTGGTGTGCAGTAATTGCGATGGAAATAAAGACAGAAAAAAGAAATCGCAGCAAGTGGAGACAGCTTGTAAATTGTGCTCGTCTGCTGGTGCAGGGGATCTGGACGCGGTGAAGGGCCGTGACTACCTGACAGACCGCTACAGCCTCACAGACGGCGCCGCCGGATCATTACGAGATCTCCCTGCACTGACGACCTATCAGCGACGCGGCTCACTCCAGCTCTGGCAGTTCCTCATCGCTCTGCTGGAAAATCCCGCCAACACTTCGTTCATCGCCTGGACCGGACGCGGACTCGAGTTCAAGCTCATCGAACCGGAAGAAGTAAGTAGAAGTATCATCATCGCTATCATCATCAGCATCGTCGTGGGTTAACCACTTGGTGGGGTAAAAGTTGCAATTTTTGGAGGGACAGCTGCAAATTTCCGACAGAGAATAATTGATGCTCACAATTTTTAATTTACCCTTAAATTTTTTTAAAATCAAGCATTTTCAACCCAAAGTTTTGGTATTTTTCGACAAAATTTTTCAGGTAAAAAAATTACTGCCGGGCTAAAATTGAGCGGGAGGAGTTTCCCTGAGCCTTTTTTTCTGCCGCAACGTCACTGATCATCATCGGGAGGTTTAAGTTGACTTAAGTCGCTCATAAACGATTATTTATGTAAACGACAGAAGAGTTTCATATAAGTAGGCCCGTTATGACGAAAGACTTGAGAAAGTCTTGAGAGCTGTCTGAAAACTGTAAGTGATGTACATAATTGCCACATAGTGAACATTGTTTAAGAGACGCAGCGGTGGAGAATTACAGAGGTTATCGTCAGACAATTTTTTGTCTGTCGTAGCGGCAGTTGTTGATGTCACAGTGACGGAGCTTATGTCTGCGTTTAGGCCTAATTTTGTGAACTGATATGCACCAGATGCGTTTCTCAAGCTCACAACTCACCAAAAGTTGTTTTCTATACCGGAGTCCTCTCGGACCTCGCTGAGGAAACTTACAACGCTTTCCGTGACCTTCTGGAATGGGTTGGAGAGAGGAATACAGTGTACCCCTTTCTCGATCGACTGGTGTTTTCGACGTCTCAATGTAGACATTTCGACTGACAGTTCCTTCACTTTTCTTAACAAATTAAGCGCTGATGTTGTCCGACAGACGATGTGTTGGTATCTTTTCAGGTGGCGCGACGGTGGGGCGTGCAGAAGAATCGTCCGGCAATGAACTATGACAAGTTAAGCCGGTCTCTGCGCTATTACTACGAGAAGGGAATCATGCAGAAGGTCGCCGGCGAACGCTACGTCTATCGGTTTGCCTGCGACCCGGATGCTCTCTTTACCATGGCCTTTCCGGACAACCGGATTCCAGTCCTTAAGTCCGACCACCAGGCCGCCCCCGGCATATCCAAGGCAACGGATGACGCTGTGGGACAGGTATCGTTACCGTATGACGCTTTTACTAGTCTCGGTGGTGGTTCCGGTCTGTCGCCGGTTAAAGCTTACCAGAGTGCCGGGACGAACTTCCGCGGCTGCACGCCCTCCATGGCCGGGTACTATGATGGTTACCAGGGAGACGCCGCGTTGATGCGTAACCATGACGACGGGAGCGTGGCCGGGTTCTGCAGCCCGCCACTGTGCGTGCCAATGATGTGGTCCGCACAGCGTCACGTGACCGCCGAAACTCCGCCCCCTCCCCGGGCCCACTGTCACCAGACCACTGACTCTTCCCATCGCTTTCTAAGCTCCACGTCAACGGCGGGTAGCAACAGCTTGGAACTAGGTTCTCCAGGTACTTCCAGCTGGATACAGCACCAGCAGCAGATGACGTCAGACATGGACACGGCGTCACTCGTCTACCAATCAGCGGCCAGGACTTATATTCCAGCCGGCGACGCTGGCTGCGTCTACTAACTCATTAGCATAATTTATCATAATTTATGCTAGTCATGTTCTTAGTTTGCATGACATTTACAGAGCGGTTCGAAAAATTAGCCGACGTTTTTTGTCACAAATTTGACCGTTGTCGACAGTTTTAAAAAATTATTTTAC
>Ga0209671_1002504_pt1 | contig 16882 bp, 10 predicted proteins | sample WorMetHERISLAND2_2_FD_187401 | JGI IMG/M metagenome (GOLD analysis project Ga0209671, IMG submission 187401) | Marine gutless worms symbiont microbial communities from Max Planck institute for Marine Microbiology, Germany - Olavius geniculatus... | ecosystem: Host-associated > Annelida >...
AATATATACTGTACCTATAACATAAAATAGAACAAGTCAGCAGATTAAATAAGTAACAAAAACCAAAGTAACCCGGTAAAAAGGAGAATCGCTAAATTACTGTTTTGATTTGCCAGGTGACAGCAGCAATTAGCAATTTACGTTTTAGCTGAGGTTCAACGCCCAAACTCCCCTTCCCCTTTTGGTCAGAAGCCCCATCTAGCAAAATTTGTTAAATTGGACCCTCAAGTATACCTGCCAAATGGTATTTAAATTTGTCAAACGGTTTAAGCAGGATGCACAAATGCGACAGATGAGCGACCACGCTATACAGAAATGTTGCTATAGGCAAAATCATTTGTGCAGCAAAGTGAGTCAACCTAATATTATAAACATTACTGGATAAGTAAGCGACTGATGAATCCTTAACGTGCTTACACAGCAAAGTAACTAAATTGAACTGAACTGACATGATTTAGTTTCTGACAAACTGAACTATGGGCAAGCCCATTAGTCATTGGTTGATGCATACATGAGCATAGTTACACAGTTACCAACACTGCAGACAGCGACTACTGTAATGCACTACTGCTTGCCCATTGACCAGACTGTCAAAAAATAAACCATGTCAGTTAAGTTCATTTAGGTCGTTTGTATGCGCTTTTAATCAACCAGAAAAAGGTGATCAAACAAAATGCTACGTACAGCGGCTCTGGATTTGTCATGATCAATAACATCCAGCAGTGGATATGCGTCACTCAGTTCGTCTATGCTAACTGCATGCTCGATGCCTAATCTGAGCTATGTAAGAAATACACCGCACTCTGAAATACCCTACTCACTATATCAACACTGCATAAATACTGCAAGTCAGAGAGGAGCAACAAATGCATTACATTGTGCAAAATTCATGGTTCCTACCACCCGGTACTACTTTGCAGTATTCATTGTCGCTGACGTTTTCAAATAAGACAAATAATTTTCCCCTCACTGATTTCTTTACGTGCACAATGATAAACCAACAGTAGGTACATAAGTCTACAACAACATTGTAAAATGCAGTGACCTGTATCTGTGGTAAAAAAGACATCTCCGAGTTAAGGTACCCCACAGGGGGAGAGGTTTAGAGAAGGAGTGGCTCCCTGAAAAAATGTTGATACTGAAGTGTCAAAGTGACATATTTTGTAGACTCCTTCCTTCCTTACTTTACCTTACCTCCGGGGTGGGCAGGCTCTTACACCTGCCCAGCGCTGAGGCCGTATCAGTTCGGCCCAATGCTCATCCCCGAATGTAACCACAAGGTTACTGGTAGCGGCTAAAAAGCCGTAGACGGCTGTGAAGCCATAAATAGACGGCTGTAAGTTAGCTCCTCAGTTAGTTAGCTCCTCACCTCCAGATTTTAAAAATCTTTCGGGTCATTGGTGCAAAGCCCCACCACCACAACAAGATGGCTGACCACGGTAGGGATTTTGTGGACTCTGTAGTGCTAAATTTAATTTTTCCTCACTTTACCCTGACCCAATCCACCGTCCCTGACTTTCCATGACTCTCACTGACTTCTTAAAAATTTCCGATTTCCTCTGATTTCCCATTATAATAGGAATCATGAATTATCTTGCTTCACTCATAAGGGCACTGCCACTGCAAGAATTCACTTGGTTCATTTAGACTATCAATGTAGCATGAGCGCTAGGTGGCCACCGACCTTTAGACAAAACCAATCAGCATGGGGAAATAGATCCCCCTCCATAGGTTGCAACAGCGACAAAATTCACCATCGCTATTTATTGCTGTTATTACTCAGCCAAAACACCAATACTCATTTTACCATAACTGGCTTCATGCCTGCAAATAGTCACCCATCCAGATACTAACTAGGCACGGTGTAGAGCAACTTCGTTGATTGGACACAACGTGTTAGCACTACACCACGCCAATATGTAAATAACAGAGAAAGAATTAATGAAAAGCAGTGAATTTATGCAGGCCAAAGGATACTCTTGTTGAGCAATATCAACAACGGGACCCTGGCCAACAATGACACAGCTTTTACGGCGTAGTGACGGACCAAGAGTCAACAACGGAGTGTGAGAATGTATCACCTGCTCATCACTAATCTAAAAATAAACACACAATAGTTTAGGTGCAAAAAACGGGCTACTTGGTCTATGATTAATGCAGTGCAACATACAGCATTAGTATAAATTATTATTGTCATTATATCCGCAACCCAGATTCGGCAGGACTGACAAATACATAAATTTACTGACTTACTTACATACTTATTTAACCCCTGACTGATGAGGACTTCAGACTATCTTGATCTCCCAGTCTTGGTACAATTTTTTTCATCAGTAATCTTTTTATACTTATTAATTAATGTATTTTATTATCGCCAGCCAAACTCGCATAACAGTCATGTGCTAATGAAAACCCACTGGCTAAACTGTGCAACAAATTAAAAGTTTACAGTCTCATTATTTATTCACTAGTTGTTTTCACCTAGTATCAAAAACCCCGGATATCATTGTTCCATACCATCTAAAAACAGCGTATGTAGAGAAATGATGTTTCCACATTAGTAGTGCCAATTTCAATTTTCCAGTTGCACAATACCTCACGTTTACAAAAGATCAAAGACCTACAGCAAATTCAGATACACAAAATGACATGTAAGATGTTGTACAGCTTGTTGTGTTTTTAACAAGTCCACAACACATCACAGGCTGAATGGTAATTCAAGCCATGTGTTAATGGCAACTTCTCTTTCTTATGGGAAATCCAAAAATTCGACCCCCGACAGAATCAAAACCCCAGACCCAACTGAGATAACAGTTGATTACGTCGGCGAAAGGACCTGTCAAGCAAAATTTTATGCAAATCACTCCAAGGGGAACTTCTCGGCAAATGGATGAAATATACGCAAAAATTTTTATTTATATATGCCGTTTTTTTCTTTAACTCACCCACAGGTCAGACCCCTTAAGGGATTTTTACGCTTAATACGTCAAACGACGATATTATTCAGCAGCACATTGACACGCAGTCAGTGTGATGTGGACAATATCACCTTTTGTGATTTTTGCTGTTTTCGATGCGCGAGTTCTTCAATGTTGCCATTAACAAGTGTATAAACTGATGTTTTGTACATTTATTAAAGTAGTAAAGATCACCTCACACTTGAGCCAGTCCCGAAGACGTGAAGCTTTAACCCATGCCGAGCCAAAACCATTCGTGAGAAAGACAAAAGGGACTTTGGGCTGACTAGTATTCTGATCGCAGAGCAACCTGACTGCTTCAACTGCCTCAGGAATTGGATTTAGACCACGACTAATCACACCGTCAATGTCGAAACAGATTCCATACTACAGTGAAACATAATCATAACAGAATACATTGCTGGGTCAAAGTGACAAGTAACTAACTACAAATAATCAATTAAACTATAACCAAATTTCAGCTAAACATTGATTAATCTGTTAGTTAGCAACTAAAGTTAACTAAACTGATAATCTTTAATTTAACTTCCTCCAACTAAATTACAACTTTTGTGGGGTAAATTGGCGCATTACTATTAAAACTCAAGAAATAAAACATTTGTTGCCTGATTTTATTCACACATTTCTACTGCCTGCATTGCTGTAATTAGCCTATCATATACGCCAAAGGCATCATGAATATTAATGTACTGCCTGTGGCTGCAAAAGCGTGAGCAGACGAAAACTTTGCCGGCGTGTGCATGCGTCAACGTGAGAATGGACGACTGTATGCTAGGTAATTCCAAAATGAAATTACCCAACATCAACTATGCTGGGACTTGCTAGTCTGACCGCTATGCTGTCTTTTTTGCATAACAACTGATTTTATTGATTAGTCTCAGACTTGTTAGTCCCGACGTAGCTGCTAGTCTTGACATAAACTAAGATGTTGTTATACGCAAGGACCCTGAGTCCTTAATATCTATTTTCAACAAAAAAATTAAGACTCACGGCCTGGGCCCCTGGGGCCCACTTGTCTACGTCACTGATAACAACAGACACTGACCTGAGACAATGTGGAAGTATGTCGCTTGAGCAAACTAATACTCAGCAATTCCAGTGATCTCTGCAGCATATGCCTCAGCATTACCAGTTCAGCTTTTCCACAGTAGCCAGTCAAGCCACCCTACAGCACACATTATTCATGTAAAAACATGTGACATTAATTACCGGGTATACTGCAGTTGAGCAGACTGGAAAATAAAACAGCATGAAGGTAATCTAATTAAAGCGTTCATAATCGTGAATGCTCTTGAAGACATTAAGTATAGAAAATACTTTGTTGAATCTTTAACATGGGGTACAAACAAGAAATTTGAGCTAATACTCACGAGACACACAAAAGCCTATAGCAGTTAGTGTTCGCAAACTGTCAGTCTATCTCCAGCCATTTCGTCGCAGTTCATTATTGAACTGAGCACTGTGCAACCGTAGATCGCAAAAATAAAAAAAACCCCTTACTTTGGAAGTTCAGGGTCTTCGAAAGTATCGATGTTGATACAACTGAAAAGTTTGGCTTTAGCGCATGTTGTGATAGGCAGCATGCAAATGCCTAACTGCAACCGTTTTTACGAAAGACTAGCCAAAAGGTAAAATAACGACATTTACAAAGGTACCGCTTTTGATGCCCTTGTGTGCACGTTTCCTTGAACATAGAAAATCGAAAATTGGCCATTGAAATCTACGTTCAATGCTGAAAATTTTATATGCAGCTTCTCCATGGCTATCTCAACTGATTTCGGTGCAATTAACTCTCAAAATGTGTCTTGCAGCCCAATACCGCCAAAAAATTCATAAAAACCCCTGTATTGGCATTCAAGGTCATCCATGGTCATTGAATTCGGTGGCAATCGAGAGCCAGTGTATGATTTCCTATTAGTGATTAATACTAACCTAAACCCTATCTCGTACCGTTATTGCGATACAGTGACTTAGTGGCTAAAATAATAAATTTTTCCTACCCCCTCTCATTTAGTGCCATCGTCTGGAGTGACCCCCTTCAAATTTATGGAAAAGCTTTACGGTTCCTAAAACTAGAGTCTTCTAGGCAGCTGACGATGAAGATTTGGTGATCCTGGTTTGCACCGTTTTTGAATGATCCACACATGTGACAGAGGGACGGATGGACAGACAGACAAAATTGAGATGGCTAAGACGCGCAAAAGCAGTAGCTGCTTTCGGGTGTAAAAATGAAATGAAATTACTCAAATACACATTAAATACCACTATAAGTACCAACAGATTTTTCTTTCAAAGTAATTGATCGCTGGAATAATTTAAATTGCGGTGTAGTTGCAAGCACAATATGGTAGTCTCAAAAGTTAAAAACACTTACCCCGTCGACAGTCGACGGCCTGGTAGGACTAAAATAAAGCTGAAATAAATAAATCTAAGTTGTGTAGTAAGATTATTAAGCTACACGAGCAGGCCATTATGGTTCAATTCTACCACTGTCTAGCTGAGAGTAAACTGACAGATTATTAACCTCTGCACAAGTCATGGTAAATCGCATCACTCTCCACCTGTGCAGATTTCATCTCAGCAGCCAGTGCTGCTAACAAGGAGTTTATTAGAACTTGAAGTTAAAGATCCTTCTAATATTTTTGCGCTTTGAAATTAGTGAATGTATTTACCATCTCTAATGCAGTATTAGTGGCGGTGTGAAATTAACAGCAGTGCAGCCGAACTGACTAGTTACCCAATTAGCAGTACTTTAGATCACCGAACTGCTTTTAATAAATTCTGATTCTTTCGACTCAGTTGGGCGAACTGACGATAGTAATTTTGGTCACCAATCTTTCAGTTCGCCGAACTGACCGTAGCACTGAGCTTACAAAAGTGGGCGTGGCACTTGGCCAACATAGATTAAAGCCGTACTGAAAGACTCACGAAAAAAGCACAGTAAGTCAATACGGATAAAAAGAATGAGATTCCAACAGATTTATTACGTGGGCCGTTTTAAAACTAAACTCAAGTAAAACAATACTAAACTTTTAGTTACTAACCTTCAAATAAAATCAACATTACACATCGAATATTTAACTCAGTGCGCGTTGTTTATTTTTCTTTTATTTATGCTAGTGATGGGTCAATACGTCGTAATCGTATCATCAAAATATCGTATCAACTTTTACGTCTTTCAATGTTTGACATGCTAGAGATGTCAAGATCAAATGAACTAAAAATCATTTGTCTTTGACTTTTTTAAATATCAAAATCATTTGGTTTAAGTTTTGACTTTGACTTCTGCAAATCATTTGATTTTGACTTTAACATTAAGTCAAATAATCCATTTGACTTGACTTTAGCTTTGACTAGAGCTGCGAAAGCGTTAATTTTTTTAAACACGTTAATGCATTGCGATAATTATTTTAACATGTGTTAACACATTAATAAGCATCATTAATATCGCTGATATTGTACGAATACTACATTGAGAGGAATACTGGAATGATGATCGACGAACTCGTGGCTGTGTCGCAGAACCGTGAAAGTGGTGATAGAACAGCAACAATCTCACTTCAGTGTAACTTGAATATTATTCGAGGGTTAAATAACCATCGTTTAATGCAATACTGGAACTCCTGCTTTACAGAATTTAGTAAATTTACGCATGTGCGCTAATTTTTTTAACCTCTGTTGCACACTGAAACCCCTGATTCACACAGCTTGTCTGTGCTTTTAACTTTTAATGGCATCAATTTCTTTAATCACAACCAATTCCGTAACATGTTAATTAATACATTAGCCCTAGAGGATATGCAAAACAAAGTTACACATTGACCTCACATACAACCGAATCAAACTGGTCATGCAATGGCCACTATTTTGAGGCCAAGTTACGTTCATCAAGTAGCCTATCGATAAATCAGTTTAACCACAGGGCCTCAAAATGGTTAAAATCACCACATCAACTCTCTTAAGTCACATATTCATGTTGACAAACATGGGTATTATAAACGTAGACCAGGCAATGTACACAAGGACATCAATGTAACTCAACTATCTCAAAATGATGACAGTAAGTCGGCCTAAAACGGGGAATACACCAAAGCATGGAAATAGAAAAATTACAGCTGTCAAAGTGTTAAATTTTTTAACGCATTAACGCAATGTACTATTTTTTTAAATGCGTTATTAACACACCCAGGCCCGTCAAGAAGGAGAGTAAGGGAAAACTTACCCTGGGCCCCGCAACATTTGAGATACCCCGCTTGTAGAATATAGAAAGTTACAAAGCAAATAAAAACACATTTTTCAACAATGACTGACGTCATTGCTAGCAGAGAAATCTTATAGCCTGTCATTTAAATAATATTTATTTACGGTAGTGATGGAAAGTCGACTACAGTTTAGTTACTTGAATTCATTCGATTGTCAAATACCTGCAGTTTAACGGAATATTGGAACTTTTGCTTTACAAAATTTAGTAAATTAAATAAATTTACGCATGTGCATTAGTTTTTTAAACAATGCACGTTAATTTATTAACGCATTAATTAACGCGTTAATTTGACAGCTCTGAGAAAAATGCAACGTTCAAGCATCATAGTACTCCTGGTAATCAAAACAAGATCTCTTAAAATGAGCTACAAGAGCAGCTTTAGATCTGAACCTTTCGTCGCATATATCACAGCAAAACTTCTTGACATCGGAGTGTACAAGCTCATGATGACTAGCTTCATGTGCGGTATAGAACTGCTTTGGACATTTACTGCAAACATATGACTTCACACCTTCATGCCGAGCAGCATGGGCTTTTAAGGAATACTCGCAGCTAAATTTCTTCTCACAGTACTGGCACGAGAGACCTTCATTGTGTGACTTCAGCAGATGTGTCTTGAGTTGGTAATGTTGTCTAGAACAGTCTGAACAGTGACTACACGAGTAAGGCTTTGCACCAGTGTGAAACGAAACATGACGATTGAATTCATCTCTTGTTCTGAGCCTAATGTCACAGTAAGGACACTGATGCGGTCTATCATTGCTGTGAATATACCGCTTGTGTCTCAACAACTTTCCGGATTCACGGAAACTTTTGTCACATAGAGAACACTTGTACGGCTTGATTCCCATGTGGATTCTCACATGAGCATTTAGGCTTCCATGCTGGCTGAATGCCTTATCACACACAAAACATATAAATGGTTTCTCTCCACTGTGAACTCTGCTGTGCTGAACCAGCTGACAAGAAGTAGTGAACTGTTTGCTGCAAACAGTACACTCGAATGGCTTTTCTCCAGAATGACTTCGCCTGTGTACTGTTAGTCTGCAGTTGCTACTGAAACACTGTCCACATTCAGTGCACTTGTACTGACTGCTGTGAACGATCGTATTATGTTTATCCAAGAAAGACTGCCTTTTGAAAATTTTATGACACTGATTACAGGAAAACAACTCATGTTGAATATGTCTCAGCTTGTGACGCTTCATATTTCTTTTAGTTGTAAACCGTTTGTCACACACTGTGCACAAATATGTTTTTGGCCTGTCATCATGTGGATGCTCAGTGATATCAGTACCGTCAGCTTCAGTCTTCACTGTAATCGAACTTTCACCTGTACAATATGTACAACACAAGAAATTGCTAACTGTGAACAGTGGCAGAGTTTCAGTACATAGAAGTGCAAATACGTGTATGATCCAATAATATGATAGGTGATTTGCACTGGAAAACTATTACTATTAGCGATAACATTTACATTCAATCATTAAAAAGTCGGTAGACACATATACCGAGACATAAGAAAATTATGACAATGAGGATGATGATGACTTTCATTATTTCTCCCAATGCTATAGCATAGCTGACAGCACGAGATAGATTATAGAATTACTTGTGTCTGTCTATCAGTGTGTCTGTGCATGCTTCTACACTCCAGTTTTTATTGGATTTATAACTGACTAATAGAGGTAAAGTTATAACAAATACAGTAAGTAGTGGTCAACAGCAGGCCTACAGTGAATAAAGTTACTCAACAATGAGACCAGTTAGAAAATAAATGGGTGACCACTGGTAAATGGTAAAGCATCTTGGTATGTAACAAGCAACACAGATGAACTCAGCCTGGCCATCCCATGATTGTGGATGGTTGCATTGACTACCAGCAACAGTTAAGGCATAAACAGGATCACGTGAGCCCAATATATGTGGCCTTGCAATGTCCCCCTGCAACGTACGCCGGTGTCTGACAAGGGCTGAGGAGACAAAGGTCAGTGCTGCTCAATTGGCCTTGTAACACGAAAAAAGACTTTACTTTTTTTTCTATATTACATAAATGGTGGAAAAACAAACTGAGTTTCTTTCTGTAAGCACCACATTTTAAGCAGTATGGTGAGTAAACAACATAATACAAGTAACAAATGTATCATAATTTTAGATTTAAAACTAGAAATTTGAGGCAAAGCCCAACGTGAGTCCGCCCGGCGCCCTAAGTCCGATTGGGGGGAAATTAGGGGTGGGGTAAAATTTCCTCGGCACCAAAGTCACGTGGCCCGAACTCTAATGCATTGACATACGCCGAACGCCCTATGTCGACTTAGGGTAGGTCAACATGACCGCTTATAATTTTGTTCGTAGTGGACGGAATTTCACAAAATTTTTTTTGTTCAACGCTGAAAGGATCGTACTCGTCAAAGCCGTTTAGATTTTGTCGCTATCTTCATCGGTTCCAGAGATATTTGCGCCCAAACTCGAAAGTTGTCGTAAATCGCACCACTTTTTGAACGTTTTTTGCCCTCGCAAATTTTAAGGGGGTGGTGCCCCCAAAAGTTGTACTTGCGTTAACACCCCAACCTAGAGCCACATCAAGTGCCAAAGTTTCATCGGGCTACACCCCCTAACTCCGAAGTTATAAGCGCTCCTTTATTGCATTTTAAGCCAATTTTTGACCCCCCTTTGAAAAAAGTTGTGAAAGGGGCCCCATCCCGGTGGGGGGTGCGCTAGTAAGACTTGGTCATTCTCTAGCACGTGTAAAAATTTGGAGGCACAGCACCCCCTAGGGGCCGAAATATGTTCTTTCAAAAAATGCGCTTTAGATGGGTACGATTTCACATCGAGATCTCCAAGGTCACTGGACCAAACTTCACCGGACTTGTTTCGCCTAACACAGGAGGAATCGTGGTAGATAAAATAAAAATCCGATTTAGAATATCTTCATCTGTTTCGGAGATATTCACCGCCAACTTCAAAATGATCCGAAATCAGGCTAAATTTTGCATGTTTTTGGCCCCTGAAATTTTTTTGGGGTGTGCCCCCCCAAAATTTTTGACCGGCATTATAAAATTGGGCCTATTACTCACCATCGTGCAAAATTTCATGCCAGTCGGCCCACGCATCATGGGTAAAACTTAAGTCCGCTCTGCAAGCTATCGCTTCCGGGCGGACTAATAATCAGTAAGACTAAAGGAGCAGCATGCAATAAACATGTATGGCAAATACCCAAATAACACGTTGTATTTACATGTTAGCACAAGTTGTACAAAAGTACAGATAACTGATAAGAGGTAAATGTACACACCGGCAGTTGACTGATTGTTTACATCAGCAAGAAGTCTCATAAACCTACCAGAACATATATTCAAGTCAACAGTCGTGCAGCATTCTGAAATATTTCTAAATAGCACTCTGTTATCGCAGCTGAAAATTAAGCTGCACAAGCAGTCCCAAATTTGCTAAAATGACTGAAAATGCAGCCACCTTACATTCATGCTATTTTTTGCCACTGCAGCTAAAAAATAAGCTGTGTATCTGTGGCCTCACACAAGAACTGTCCCAACTTTTCCAAAGTGGCTGAAAATATAACTAACATATCTGCAGATGTATTTGACACTAACGCAAATGTGCTTCTTTTTACTGCAGCAACTTACTATTGCCACAATACACACAGGGTTATTACACATAATAAATAACTATCCAGTAGATCTTTTGGTGAAATATTCCATATTAATGAATAAAATGCAACATAAATAAGCTGCTGAATAGTAATGCATAACAGCTCTGCAACTGTTCTATCTGCAGTATCGGATGTTACTTACTCACAATTTAGTTATTTATCGTACAGCTCAAGCACCTGTTGACGTATTTTACCCGTGACAGCAGATACGCTAACTGTGTCCTGGCTATCTTAGAGGCATCTGACTATCCATCACACCTTGCAGCCATACAAAAATGGTGTAAGCCAGGATGATGAAATCTACACTGTGGGCTGCCACAAACACATCAGTTTACAGTGACAAAATCTTGTGCTGCAGGTTGAGGGGGTTCCCCTAAAACAAGGGCATCAAATGGGGTGGGTACTCTCACCCCGTAAAAAGCCGTCATTTCACCGCTATCGACTCGTCTGGCATGAAAACAGTTGCAGAAAACGTAGATTTTAACCATCTGAGTTTTGACCTCCTATGTTCAAAGAGTCATCCGCACGAAAGCCAAAAATGTGTGTACATTTTCAAAAAGCATTATTATTTTATTGCATGTAGTACAGATATCAGAGGTAGCAGCACTGATGCTGACACATTGCACATGACCTTTGCTCAGATTACTTGCATACATAGATCTGAATGTTGCACCTAATGCATGCAGGATAAATCATACCATACTGACACTGCATATTATTATCATAATTCACCAAAGTCCAGAGGGTATTCATCCAGCCCATGACAAATAAACAAGGGACTAGCTAGTCTATAACCCATATACCCCACTATGCAAAAAAGTGTATGTTCATTTTGTTTACACATCACCCACACCATAGAATTTTTACTGTCCTTACAGTGGCATAACCAAAAATGAGAACTAAGGGAAGAAAAGTGGCTTGCCTCCATATGCCCTTCCCTTGCCTTTTTGTCCATTCCCTTTCCTTACCCTCCCTTTCTCTCCTATCCTTAGCTTCCCCTTCTTTTCACTTTCTCCCTTCTTCCTCTCTCCTGCCTTCCCTCAGAAGTAGGATCCATACCCCCCAGCGAGGGGTTCTGAGGGAGCGCTGTAAGCTCCCCGAGCAAAATGTTGTAGCTTTAAAATACGAGATCTAGTGGCAACAATTTTAATTATTTTTCTAAAAATCAACTGACCAAATTGGCACATTAGCACATCTAAATGTATGCTTGTCTTGTCTGAGGCATTGAGGACAGCCGGGCCCCTTCGGTCCCCTTTCACTACACCACTGCATCCTTCACATGGCCATGGTCATATCTGAGTAGTTTTTACTTTGTGTACATTATCCTTAGGTTTTATTTTAGTTTTTAGGTGTGCTGTATACCACTGGTCACTTTTGTAAGTGGTTATTTTTACCTCCGCCAAGGAGGTAATGTTTTTTGCCAGACTTTGTTTGTCTGTCCGTTTGTCTGTCTGTGTGATAGCAAGATAACTCAAAAAGTTATGAACGTATCAATCTGAAATTTTGAGGGTATGTCGGGAGTGGCACAAACTACCAGTGATTCAATCTTGGGGGTGATCCGGAAGGAATCCTGGATTCTGGATCACTTTGAAATTTTTGTTACCACTGCATTCAATGGGGCATAAGGGAACCACTGCAAAACCAAAGATGGTGCTGCCACCTAGTGAACAACATTGCCCTGGCGGAGGTGTGCAGGCTCTGACTGCTTTCTAGTTTGATTGATCGATTGATGAAATACGACAGCCAGCAAAGCAGAAACCTGTCATCTGGCATCTCAAGCTTAACCACTGGCATCATTTTCAGTTTCCAATCATCATTACTATTGGCTCCAGTCTCTACTGTGAAAAAACCTTCATCAGTACAATAAGCACAACACGAGAAATCACTAAATGTGAAAAATGCCACCAGAGTTTCAGTATATAAAGTTACAAACTGCTAATATTACTAATTAGTTACACCCAAACATTAAAAGTTGACAGACAGTAGACACATATTAAAAGATCAGAAAATTATGACAATGAAGACGATGATGCTTTTTGCAGGGTGTCAGTATACAGCTTGCTATGCAGGTGCCTTCCAGATACCCTGTCTTAGCTATAGCAAAGGCGTCCGTCTGTCTGTGTGTCTGCTCTGTCACACTGCTGTATTGTGTCAAATTGATGCAAATGGACACCATAAAGTCTTTACTGTGTGCTCCACAAAAAACTCTACTAACAAAATTTTTAAGAATTACCAGAATTTCAAAGAGTTCACCCTGATCAATGTGTTCAATGAGAGGGGGTGTGATTAGCAGAATTGGTTACTTTCAACCAATGAGCCACCATATTACAGAAAAGGAGATAAAACCAAAGTTACCATTGATCCCAAACATAACATTTTGACAGAGGACAGTAAACAAATACAAGTAACAACTGTGTTGCTAATTTAATTAGAGTATTACAGATAGTAGAACAAAAAGAACAGCAAGCAACGTGGTTATATTCAAATCTACACTCAATCATGTTTTTCCATTTGTATGACAGCACATTTTAAGTGATAAAAGGTGAACATACTTACTAGCAACTGACTGAATTTTTAAAGCACCCAGCTGATTCAGCTGATTCATAAATCTACCATAATATCATACATGTATAAACAAGTCAACAATACTATACCATTCAAAACATACTTTTTTGTGTCTGTGCATCATATATTTTATTTGCAGGCTATACTTATACATTGATAACTTAGTGATGGTTAATAATAGAAAAGCATGTTCTATGTCAAAAGTTTCAGAATTTTGTCTAGAATTGGCGTAAAACTTGCCTATGTCTATGTTTAAATATTCGCTCAGGTTTGCTGTCTTAATTTATTTACCTTCACCACCTCAAAAATTATTCTAAATTTGACATGTAAGTTGTAACGCATGATTCTTTCTGAGACTTTGGCGCTTTATAAATCATTTACTTACTTACTTACTTAAATAACAACAATCATTAGCCCATGTTCAGTTCAGATTGATGGGATTTAGATTTGGACTATTTGGTGACCAGTTTTGTAATTCAATAAACTCGAGCAATGTGAGTGCAGATATGGGACAGTGTAATGTGAACAATGGTGTCACAAATGATGCTGAGCAGCATAAAGTCTTTACTGTCGGACATAGACATAACAAATGCAGCACTGCATTTGCTGAGAATAATAAACTGCAGGCCAAAATTAACAAGACATAGGGCATCCATGCTGAATTCTACTTGAACTAATGCTTGGTGTTATTTTCCGTCCACACGGACGAAAATGTAAGCAAATCTGACACCATTTTCTGTAGATGCCATGGGATGGAACTGCAAGCATACTTGTCTATTTAGACAAACAACATCAACTGTGACGATATGCTCTAGCCTCTTTCCTCATTAATTTCATGAAAAATATATTGCATTTTAAATGCATCATCATGCAGGTGCTTTGACATTCAGTAAGTGAAGCATAATTATTAATAGTTAATAATATACATAATAACTGCTAATTTCTAACTAATGAATCCACCAGTGGCTTCAGAGAATGACGATATGAGTCAACAGGGGTTATGGGCAATTCGGCATGCCTGTTTCTACATGGTAACGGGAACTTTCATTCCCAGGTACTTCTATAGATGGAACTTTCGCTTCCTTGTACTTTTGTTCCCAGAAACTTTTGTTCCCTGGAACTTTCACTCCCCTGAGCGAGAATGAGGTGAAACTTTCACTACTCACTCAGAGTTAACTTCATAGGCTACACTTATTGCTTAATAGAAGTAGCTGAAATCAAAGGACGCCAGCATGCGGTGTAAATGCTCAATGTCCAGAACAAGAAAGCCTAGCTGTCGCTAGGGAAAACGTGCTACAGCTAGCCTATAAAGATTTTCCAAAAAACTAAAAATGGGTTTAAGGTTTACTACAGTTAAAAATAATGGTAAAAACTTGACGAAAAATATAATTTAAAAATTTATAAAAAAATATAATTTGAGGAAAAATTTGGGGAACTTAATAAATTTAAATAAAATAATTTAAAAAATAATTTGCTAAAACCTGCCATCTTTTAGTACATTGAGGCTGTACAAAGATACCAACAAGCCATAAGGCTTTAATACTATTAGTTTATCAATTAAATAATCATAATTCGTGTTGGGGAGCGAAAGCACGTTACTTTGACTGTAGGAGCGAAAGTTCCAAAGAACGAACATTCCTGGAAGCAAAAGTTCCATGTCACTTTCGTTCCCGGAAGCGAAAGTTCCATAGAATTCGTTCCCGGGAGCGAAAGTACGTGGGAACAAAAGTTCCATAATTTTCTACATACATGCATGTAAAATGTTCGTGCAGTTTTGCTTTCTGTCCAACCATGGCAGACAGAAAATGGCGTCAGATTGGCTTACTTATCCATCCGTGTGAACGGAAAATAACATCAATATGAACTAAAGGTCACGGTAGCCCAAGTCATAAAACTATGACCAGGCAGTGACTAGTATGACGACCACACAATATTCTGCGTGTTGCTGCACATAAATATTGGGTACTCCTGCAGTTTAGGTGCGCAAATTGTTACATACTGTTTACTTACTGTATGCTATTTGTTTAATGCTGTATAACTATTCTTTGGCCAGGAAACACTTGTATTTAGGGTTAGGGTATTTAGGAGTATATTTTAGGAGTATATTTCAATTAGAGTTAGGGTTAGGGTATTAGGGCTAGGGTACTAACCGTAACCCTAATCCTAACCCTAACCCTAACCATAACCCTTACCCATTTGTACTGCTTTTCTTAATATATAAACTCTTCACTTTTCATTATTGAGTTGTAGTGAATTTGCGCATCAAAACTGTAGGACTACCAAATATTGTACAAAACACTAAAACTTTCCATATCCAGGCTTTTGAACGTTCTGTTTACATCTAAAAACAGACAATGTTTTCCCTGCAGCCTTTCCACATACAAACTTACAAACCTTTCATCCGGCATTTCAAGCTTAACCACCGGCATCGTTTGTAGTTTCCAATCGTCCATTATACCAACACCAATAACATTCAGAATTTAACATAAATAATCGTATAGTGCACAATTTACGCCATGGCTCAAATAAAATTGATGGCGCTACAGAAAATAACCACAGAAAAGCCGAAAGTCAGTCACGGAAATAAACTAATTAGCTATGAGTAAAAGCTGAATTCTAGTGGAAATCCAAATATGTTTCTAGAAATAAAGAAGTAATCAATTCGTTTGTGTACAATCTTTCATTTCACTAGACGGCGACAGCATAGGCGCTTTTGCGATAGCATAAAATCGCGTTTCGATAAAAAGTAGTTTTGTTTTACTATATTTAAACAAAAATTTGATGTGTTTGTTTAAGCTTATGTGTTTTGAATTTGCACTTTCTGAATTACGTAGAAACAGTAGACCACATAAATTTTTAGCCGACCGTGCTTGTGTAACGCGGACAGGAATAATTAGCCATGTGTGTTAAACTCGAGCATGTACAATTTCACCCATACAGTGCAATGGGAACATTTTCAAAATGGGGGTTCAATGAAGGAGGGTATAGGAAATTCAGTGGAAAACTGGCCATATCTCGGAAAGACGGAAACGGTGAGATATGGACAAGGTTACTATCAATCACTAATAGGAAGTGGAGTGTTGGCTTTCAAATGATATAAAATCATAGACCTTGGATCACATCACCTTGAAGGTTACTGACAACTAGCACCATCGGCTTTTTAGTGACATCGAACAGATGGCCGCATAATAATTACAACTGGCATGTTTCGCTGTTTATAATAAATGCATGTAGTCGGTTGACGCTTCAGACCCTCAGTTCAGTTATCAGTAAGCTTATCAGCAGCGTCGTCGACAAAAAAAGAAAGTGCGGGGGAGCACCCGGAGCAGGCAGTTGCAGTTTTCTGACATACAGCAGCAAATTTCTGGCAGAGATTATAGGTGCTCAGAATTTTATTTCCCCCCC